>JAAUYL010007259.1_pt1 | contig 11238 bp, 10 predicted proteins | sample 7278011 | NCBI WGS metagenome assembly JAAUYL01 (sample SAMN14350225, study PRJNA611818) | marine sediment metagenome | isolation source: surface marine sediment (1.8m) | place: French Polynesia: Moorea | collected 2018-08 | reverse complement strand
CGGCATCTTGACCACAGTTCGTGACCTATTCAAGGAGGTGGCCTCGATTCACAAGGAGCAGACTCGTCAGGACAATGTAAGTACTGACGCCTAGGCCAAAGTCCCAATGAAAGTCCTATCCCGTGTTATATTAAACAATATCCATTTTTCAGCTCGTGACAACCAACCTGAAGAAGATCGGGCAAAACATGAAGCTGATGGCCGAGAACATGGACAAGATGTCGCTGAAGCTGTACAAGCAGGACATGGCCAATGAGCTTGTCATTGCTGATGCTGAGCGAAAGGCAACTAAACTGCTGCCCTTGGCTAAATTGGATACGGCCAGCGATCTCCTTCTGGACAATGAGGTCACTTCGAAAGTCATCGCCGAGTACTGCATGATGGTTCTGGATGCCGAAAACTACAAGGAGCCCACTCTCTCTGATGTCATCATCGAGTCGGCCAAGGTGGTCTTCTCGGAGAAGTTGCGGGCTTTCATGTATTTGCCGAGCAGGAGTGCCAGGTACAAGTCTAAACGTAAGTGCAAGATGAAGCGCTTAATAATCTCATGCATAAATTCACAGCGACACGGACGAGGCCAGGAAAGGCTGGGACCGGAGCCCCGTTCCAGATGGTTTCATCAAGATCGTCGAGACTTACTTGTTGAAGCTCTGGAGACAGCAGGGTGGCAAAAGGACCCCGATCAAAGGCGCCAACAAGAAATTGCGATCGTGGGAGGAAATCCTGGCTGGCCACTTGAGAGGACGAAGAGAGGCCTACTTCAGCTACCTTGCTTTGCCGTTCGACAACGCCTACGACATGGTGGTCGAGAGGTACCAGAAGAAGGTCGAGGTCCACGAGCTCAACTACGTAAGTGTGTCTGGACGCAAGTCCCAGTACAAGTGTGCCCTTTGGCATTTCAACCACTGCTTTATTCGTTTTCAGAACCCCGACCGCGAGAAGAGGCTCGTCAGAGTCCCCAGCATGGAGCAGGAGCTTCAGTGGTATGCCGAACAGATCTCGGTGGCAGATGTCGATGCTCTCCGCGATGTTGTCGTCACCAACAAGCGTAAAAAGTTCCCTAACCCGACCGGAGAGCCATTTGACTTGGACAAAGTCAAGAAGGTGATTGACAATCTCAACAACGTCCGCTACGGGGTGCCGAGCTATGCTGCCAGCGCCATCAACGTCGAGGCGGAGGGCGAGGTGCCGGAGGTAAGTCCAGACGCAAGTCCTGTTGGCAGTCTGACCAAAATGTCTCTGTTTCAGCCTGGACCGATCATTGAAGGCTACCAGAAAGAGTTGAAGAGGAAGCGTGGCCTGGACGCCTATGGCTTGTCTGCCCTTGTCAATGATGATGATGATGATGTTGATGAGGAGGATGTCGATGATCCTGAACTCGGAGATGACGACGTGTTCGAAGGTCCATCTAGTGGCGGACGTGGAAGGAAACGGGGTGACAAGTCCCCTGGCAATGAGAGCCCCACTAAGAAGCAGAGAACCCGTGGAGGCCGCAAGTAAATGAAGATATCTATCCCCCCTACATCGAAACTAAGACTAAAGTCAAGACCTAAGCCCGAACCAACGGCCAGAATATTTCTTATTGAAAAAGTTTCATTTTATTTTGATAAAGTAATCCCCTAAGAAGCCATGACCCCACCAAACAGAAGTATGATAGAATAACGACATTGTCGTTTTAAAAAGTTTCCATTGACTAATGTTTCTTTTAAAAGGAAAATCAGCCGCGAAGGCTAAATATGTAACTACGTATTGATACAGAGATGTCAAGATGAGCAGAATAATACCGTAACAATTCCCACGAGAAGTAAGAAACCGCGAGAAATAAAGAACGATATAAATATTAGAGAAAGTTCAATGTCGTTGTGAAGGGGCTTCACGCTGGACTTATGTCGGGACTTTGGTGCAGACTTTGGGCTGTCCCTGGGCAATGATCCTCTTGTCGCTCTCGTCCTTGTTCCTTTTGATATTGGCGCTGTGCCATCTGCAATTAGAGAGGAAAGGTTGGCGACGTCATGGTTGACTTGTAGCGGGCAAAGGTGATGTCTGAGTAAATGTTACTTTCAGAAGGGCTTGTCATGGTGCTGATGGTGTTTCCATCCTTTTTGTTAGCCACTTCCGGCAGCTGAACATCCGTTTCCGGTATGAGTAGGGGGGTTACAGAAAAATAGGGGGCTTATTGGAAGCCCCTTCCTGACAACGATGGGGCTTAAATGAGGGCTTAAGTATACACCAAGGCACGAGAAAAAGGCATTTCATCAGCACTCATGAAAAAGGGCTTCAAGACGGGTCTTTACTGGGGGGTTTCATGCACCCCCAAATTTCAGCGGGACTTACAGCCCCTTCCTAAGCCCAACAAATATTTGGTAGGGAATTCAAACACTAATATATGTAATTTAACTAAATAGGCACTACGCTTAATATATGTAGCAATACTACAGAGAGATCAAAACTTTTAAGAGGGTGTCTAACTTCAATAGAGTCAATAAATCGCGAAAACAATCAATAATCCTGGAAAACATGAAAGTCTACTTTTTGTTCCTAACCTTTTGCCTGCTTCTACAACAGCTCACCAATGTTGATGGCTGCCTGACATTGAATTTCCAGGAAAGTAGATAATCCAATATAAGTAGGTCTAGCAAATAAATAATTTGTTTTTTACGCAAAAACGTGGACAGAATTCACGACAACTTGGCAGAGACATCCCATTGCTCTTTGAACAACTTGGACCCAAGGACTGTGGAGTCATAAAGATTAACGTGCAGTCTTGTTTCTATATCAAACCTAGTAAATCCTATAATTCAATTTTAATTAAATTGCTTAAAAAATACTTTGCTAATTAATTAGACACGAAAGATTTATGGAGCAAAGACACTTTGAGGATACAAGTTGGCAATGAATTTTCACGAATTATCGTTCGCAATCTGAAGTTCACCCAGCGAATGTTTTACAGAGGAATCTCTTGGTCCAACTGGTATGTAAGTCAGAGAGAGTTGGAATTATACAGATATTTTAAATCAGGTTATTATCTAATTATTGCTCTTTTTTAAGGATCCAAATGACTTGCTTTTTGTGGCTACGTTCTTTCACAGCAAACGTAAGCAATCTAGATATAAACAAATATTTTAAAAATACTTTATTTTATTGCAGCATTGGACGACAAGGCGTGCGTTTTACTTTATGAGAGGCTCCTTTCTTGCCGTCCTACACTGCAATAAAATAGCATATAGGAGGATAAAGTAGTGCAAATAAAGTTTTATGCACTCGTGCAAAAGTACATATTGTCGCCCTCGGGCTAGACGCCCTCGGGCCTCCAATAAAGTACTTTGCACTTGTGCAATAAAACTTTATTTGCACGCCTTTACCCGGCTATAAAATACTATTATTTAACTTTACTTATTTTATTACATATATTATTTATATATATGTATTATACTATATATATTTATTTATATAGTATATTAAGTTATTATTTTAATTATTTAATTCCGTAGAAGGAGTTCTTGGATATATCAATCACGATTTTAAATTCGACGGAATTACTCCGTACATGCAAATCGTTGGCTGTAAGCCAGTGGGATGCCATTTTGTCAGGTACTCGTATTAAATGTGTATATACAGTGCATTTAAAACTAACATTTTGTTTAATCAGGTATAGCCTTCCATTGAGAAAGAGGCGCTCATCTTTAAAAAGTAAAAGCTTTCTGGCGGGACAAAGCCAAGTAAAGTTTTGAAGCAAATAAGTAACACTTCACTTTCTATTCTCTTTCCAGGATTCTGTTGACAACTCGACTGCATCTTTGAAGCAGTGAGTTAAGTCTAAAAATATCATATAGGTAATTAGAAATTGTCGCTGTTTTTTCAAGACTTGGAATTGATGACAATAGAACCGTCGTGGAACTGAGCTTGGCTATTGCTTATTCAGCAAAGGCTGCGTCTGAGATTCCAGTCATGCTGCCTGAATACGTTTTCAATGTTATAGGCTACATTTTGACTGATGTGAGATATTTTACCTAAAGAAATAAGTTTCATTTGGTTGAGTTTCAATTTCTTTCAGCACATCAATTACGCTTTAGCGAGAAGCGCCGTGCCAGCTTGGGTTAAACTGAATTGTGTTTTAGAGCAACCCCACTTCAGTGAAGCTTAACTAACAAAATGTTTACGATAAAGTCTATTTCTATTTTTCTATCATTATACCAGATGAAACTGTTTCATACTGGCTCCTCCCTAACGGCGACCAGTATACACTGTCCTACTTGGCATTCAGAACGGTTAGAGACTGTAAGTAGCCGTATTATGACTTGGGTGCAGTAGGAATCAGAGTCACTCAAATGTTTTGAATTTCAGCTACCATGTGGCAAAGGAGTCGTTTTTACAACGAAACCAAGAATAATACCATGGAATATCCGGGAAAGATGGGGCACGATTTGGTCATTTTGATCGTATCATCAATCCCGCCAAATCGGGAGGAGGGTAGTCAAAGTTAGTGATCATGGAATATGTACACTATCAGGCTACCATTGACATTGTTTTGCCTGCAGTCTTTGGATTTGCAGAGGACATTTACGGCGTGGCAGTAGTCTCGATGGATGCTTTGTTTAGCCATCATTTGGTGGTTCACGAATTTGGTCATTTAATGGGAGGATTGCACCAGGAAGAGGTCTTTTAGTCATAAAATGGAGACCCGAGTTACCATGAAACCCCTGTTCTAAATATTTAGATAGCTCATGGAGAAAGTTTTGCCAGGGCCCACAGAATTGACAAGTTTCGAGTCTGCACGGCTATTTTCTCGAACTATAACAAGTAAGCATATAATAACGGCCAAAAAGTGATTGCAATTACATTTTTGACGGTTCGTGCAGGGGCGGCGAAAAATGTGACAGAAGTTTGCCTTTGTATTCAACCCCTATCAAAGCCATCAGGATTGTAACTCGAGAAGAAAAGGAGACAGAGCCACATTGGGGATTTTACCCTTCAAAATATGTAAATAATTACTGTTTATTACTGCGTAATTGTGTAACTGTGTAATAAATTATTACACATGTCACTTGTAATCAATTTTTGTAATCCAGGAATTCTTGGGAACAACCAACCATGATAACGCTAGGCAAATGAAGGAGAATCGCTTTCTGATTGAAAACATGGGCAATGAAAACATGACTTGGAACTCTTATTGTATCGAATTAAATAGTAAATTACATCATACTTAAAAAAGTATTTAACTTTCAGCTGATTACAAATGTAACCATGGAGAAATTTGGAAGCATCTTCAAACTGGTTGCATCACGACGTGCCCGGGAAATTTTCCGAGAAACTGGTACACAAGAAGGAGTGTAATTGAGTTAAAGTGCGTGCAGAAAAGTAGTTGATAGTTGATTGTTTTAAAATCGCCGATTTGAATTCCAGGGTCATGATGCAAGACATTCCTGACGGAAGCACAATAAGGTTTACTTCAAGAGGAGCCATTGAAAGGCACAACGAAGCAAAATGAATCCATGTTTTGTTTATATTGTACTTTTTGACAAAGTATGTTAAGCTTCCTTCAAGGCCCAAAAACAACATGTACATGAAAACATTAATACAAACTATTAGAAAGAGGTCGAAGTTCTTCGCGGTGATTCCATTCAAAATGATGTCTCGTCCGACAGATTTTTCTTGGTTTGCAAGAATTACGACACCTTTTCCTTGCCGTTTCCTTGAAGCTAAAAGCAATTCCTAAGCATATATGATTGTTATTTGTGATCATGTCACATGGAAAACTGTTTTTGTTAATGATGCATACTGCACGATCAAAGAGATCAAAAATTTTGAAAGGGTGCCGAACTTCAAACGAAGGAATTTATAGCAAACACAAGTCACAATCATGAAGGCTGTTCTGTTTTGCACAATTTTCGCACTAATTTTGATCGTGGCAAATGGTTGTCCTGCTAGCAAAAACAAGGACAAGGACAATGACATTCACAAGCATGACCAAGATAAACAACACGACGACGAGGGCATGATAAATAATGGATCTGAAACGTCCAGCAATGTTCAATCGGACAAGACCAAACAGGGGAAGAGCAATGTCTCGAAAAAGGAACGGAGCAAATTGTACAATATGGATGTGGAACTGGACCTGATGGGATATTCGTTAGACATGGACAAATCGGAGGAAAATCGAGATGACAAAGGCAGCAGAAAAAAGGAAAATAAATGAATCCATGTTCTGTTTTATTGAGTTTTCATCTTGTACTTTTTGATGAAATGATGTGAGACTTTCTTTAAGGCCCAAAATATAGTGTAAATGATAACAGTAATACTAGCTGTTAGAAAGAGGACGACATCAAGACAGAAATATTGGGCAAAATTGAGCTCATCATCAGGGATCTTGAGATGGTCAAAGTGCTTGAATTTTAGCAGGGACTCTATCCAGAATGTCGCCTCGTCCAACGGATTTTTCTTGGCCCGCCAGAACGTTGAAAAGTTGTCTACATTTTTCTTGAAACTGAAAGCAAATCCAGCTGTGACGATCAGTGACTTTGTTTCAGAAAAGGAGGATACCTTTTGTTGTTAATGATTCGCTCAAGAGAGTCCAGCAAAACCTCAGAGTTGAGAGCATTTTTGTCTAGCTTGAGACCAAGACCTCGTTCTTCAAGAGCCACGGCATTGTCAATCTGGTCCAAAACAATAGGAATGCCAAGCATTGGAACACCATGGAAGATGGACTCTAGTATACTGGATCCACCACAGTGAGTAACAAACAGCAAACATTTTGGATGAGCTTGAAGAAAGAAATACACCTTATATTTTGTATCCAGATGTTACGAATCTGCTTACCTAACACTTCCCGTTGAGGCACCCAATCCACCACCATGACATTGTCAGGTATAAAAGGCAATTGACTCGAGTCAAATCTCATAATGACCCTCTGTTTCAAGTTGGAAAAGGCAGTCACAAGTGCCTCTATGATCCCAGGTGGGACAACATCTGCTCTGAACCAAGTGTAACCCATGCTAAAGAGTACCACTCCATGTTCAGCATTGTCCATAAACTCTTGATAATTCTAAACAAATGGAGTGTGGTGGATGGATACTTAAAAACTTTTAAAAGATTATACCTTTGCAAGTGGTTTTAATGGCTTGAATTGCATTCCACCCACATATTTGACATTGGGAGCTAAAAGCCTTGGATGGTCCATGAATTCATTGTTGTTGAAGAGGATAAGGTCCAAATCATGGTACATCTTGTGGACAGGTGGAACATCCAGGTGGGCTTTTTGAATGTAATACTCGCACTTCATGGCTTGAAGATGGGTCAGGACTTTGTGAAAGATGCTGAGGCAAAAATTGGCCGTCCTGCATGCAAAAATGTGTGAAAAGTTGCCTGTTGTGGTGTGTTCAACTTGTTTACCTACCTTTGCAAAAAATTCATTTTCATGCTGAGTCCAGATACCAATGATGGCATCACTGAAGGGGGGTTGAAGGTTGATGAGTACATTGTTTCTCCTCCATGGAATCCCATTCCCCAGAATCCAGCAATGGATGCGTTAAGTGACCTGGAAAAAAGGTTCGCTTAAAAGAAAAGCTAAAAAGTGCACTTTCCGAAAGATACTTCAAAATATTCCCGTTTCCAACCAAACAAAGCCACGATCCAAAAGGCTAGCACAGCACCGTGCATGGTTGATAGTTTACATAATTAACTCAACAGCTTACAATGCACGGACTGGCGTAGCCTGTTCAGATCGTGGCTTTGTTTGGTTGGAAACGGAAATTTTTCGTAGTATCTTTCGGAGAGAAGGCTTTAATACATGTCTGTCTTGCTTTTACCTTGCCAATGCGATTCCACACTCATTGGCATTCATGTCCACCAGGACCAGATCAAAGCTGGCTTCAATGATGTCATGGCGCAAGGTTTCATTGAACAGCAACGTATTGCAATGGCAGTCTGTCAAGCAAAAGAGATTGGGCTCAAATCCAAACGATGTGTGGCCAGCATTCCAGACCAGATTGGCTGCGCTCATGTCAATGTCCACTGCATTGTCAGAATTGATATATTCCGCGCAGTTCCCAAACTCATCTTTGATATCAAGGGTTATGACAGACACGTTTGTATTGAGCTCCATCTTATGGGAATTGGTCTCTTTGAATCTGATCTGAAAAGGAACAACAGACATTAACATCCCTTGAATGCCACTCTAACTTGGAATACCTGGGTTACTTGATGACCCCGCAGAATCAAGTGGTCACCGAACTGCCTCAGGACAAACTCATGGCTACCTGCATAAAGCGGATGCAAAATTAATATCTTTTCTGAATTTGCCAAGTTTACAAGAACTGTAATAATTAGTAAGGCTATTGCCATGATGTTTTTTTCGTTAGACAAATATGTCTCAGCTTCAAACAAAATACTGGTACTAAAATAAGTTGCATCGCTTTGGCACAGATTTTGCAGAGAATGCGTTCAGGTGCATTAAAACAATTATGACAAATTCTACAGGAGGATGAATCAGCTTTTTTTCATTGCATGCTTTGCAATTTTGCTTGGCAGCCATTTTAACTCTTTTTTTCGTTTCGCTAAATAATCAAAGCTGATGATAACAGTGTTGGGCGTTGCAGAAACAAAACATTGCCATGACATAAATAATATTTTTTGCATCCGCAGAATATCTTTACTTTTCTGGTGAAAAATATCGTATCTAGGTTCAAGTGTGTACATAATGCTCCCAGTCATCTATGCGACGCGTTGCGCGTTTTTCAATGCAACGCGTTGCAATCTACTTAGTATTGTTACTGAGTAACGGACGCGTTGCATCTCCAAAAAACGCGCAACGTGTAGAAAAGATGACATGGAGCAATGTCGTCACTTTTGTTAGGTAGCCTATTTTTCCCACATCACCTAAATATTTAGGGTAGTCTTTAGGGCATTCCGTAGATTTACAGTGTAATAACGCAACAGTAACAGTAGAAAACGTACCGCCGCCAAGCAAAGCAAAGCTGAAGGACTGAAGCATCTTATCACCAAAAAATATAAATTGAGATACTTGCCAGAGCATGCAAACTGTTTTATCTGTATTCTGCAGTCTCCTTTGGTTGAGCTGAGATATATTAGCGATGGATAGCGGCAAGTCGTTAGTCCTATCACTAAAAACAGCCATCATACAACCGGAAGGTTGTGCTCAGACAACTCCCTTGGCCGGGCTCGGCTCAACTCAAAATTCCGGAAAAATATAATCCCTTGAAACTCTGTAAAACGAAACCCAATTTTGTGGAGACGGAGTAAACTAAAAATAATTTAGGTTTTTTGGAAGGCTATCCAGGTGTTCGCATTCTTCCAATATCCATTAGATTTAGATAGCATTATCTAAGTGAGTAAATAGTTCTTCTTAATACCAATATTTTAAGCACGCAACAGTAACAGCAGATTTTCAGAAACGAATTTTCACGGTACGAATTGTCGGGAACGAATTTTCAGTTATCCGCATATAGGAATTCACATGGGTAGTAGCCAGTTAAATCAGCCTAGAGTTGATATGCAATTCTGCAAAAATAAGAATAACAAAAGGCAGAGGAAAAGTGAATAAAAATATTTCCTGAGCTAGCATACTCTTAGGTCGCTATATAAAACCTTACCAACTCTTGATTCTTGATTGAAATTTTTAAAATAAGATGAAAACTAGCCCAAATGACCGTGAAACGACGAAGGCGAATGTCACTTTAATGCAATGATTTTTGTAACGCAAAAAAAGTTTGTCCCCAAATTTTCTTAAAAATTTCATCCGGCACGCCTTAAAACTGAAATTGATAAGCCATGTGATAACAAAGTTTTGGTTGGGACTCCTTTTGTCTTTGAGTTTCATTTTCGCCGCAACTCACTCCTAGACAAAACCGAACAAGTCTGTTCTTGATCATTTATTTTGTCGCCACAACTTTTTGAGCGCTTCACCAACTATTGAATGCCTCAACGCTTACAGGCAGTTGGTGACTATGTGGCTGCTTCTCGTTTCAGGTTGGAGTCGATCCCATTCCCGTAGCAAACGTTGCCAGGACAACACACATCCGCCGATCCCGCTCTGCTCTCAAGTATAGATATTAGAACAAGAGAAGTGGTCCAGTATGAATAATAGTTACATTACGTGCCGATTTTGTGGACGGGCTATCTTTAAATCAATATCAATCGTAAGTAACATTACCTCATCCGATTATGAAGCACATTATTATTATAATCATTTTTTGACACTTGTTCGAGAGAAATCAAGATTCGGCAATTTGTGATGTTTGGTGGCATTTGCATTGACCATTATCTATTATACGAAATATTAAATTAAATTTGCAGTTCCGCTTCCACTTGGTGCGATGCCCAGGAGTTCCGAAAGAAGAACGAAGGAGTTGTCGCTTCTGCAAGGTGGAATTCGATTTCATCAAGTCTTGCGTGCACGAGGTAAGTCTTAATAAATATTTTGATTTTCACCCGCGAGGCTTCGCTCAAAATTCAACTATTTTCGGATTGTTACAACTTACATGTCCCTGTGACTTTCCGTTTGAGTTTTGTCGGACGCAGCATATCAAGTAATCACCGTCCGCAAATTCCGCCGATTTCCGATGCTGCTAAATCGCCCCGGCGTTTTCCGCCGGATTTCTCCGAATTCTCTTTTTGCCGATCGGGTTAATGATGGAACAAATGTTCCGTCTTGTCTAATTAATTGTCACAATCCCAAAAGAATGAGACTTTATTTGCAGGTTAAGTGCTCGAAGGCCGATGTCAAGTACCGGTGCCCGCAATGCAACGTTGTTCAAAATCCGAGGTCAATTTACCACCACATTGCAAATTGCGTCCGCTATGTAAGGGAGCTGGCGGACACTATCTTCCCGCCACCCTCCGCCAAGAGGCCAAGGAAGCGCAAGAACAAGCTTCCCAAGCTTTTGATCAGGGTAAGATCATACAGAGCCTGTCGAAAATGTAAACGTATTGGCTTTCAGTTTCTGTCGCCTTTATCAATTCCCCCTTTTAGCCGAGCGACTAAAATATTTATGCTGAAACTGATATCCTATGTAGTGATTTGATTACGTTTTGGAGACAAATATCTCAAAACCAGCATATGCCGTCATAGATGAATTTGGCATTAATGATGGAACGAATGTTCCGTCTTGATTTACAGTTTGACAGAAATGTGGCTCGGGAAGGAAGTCGTAGGCCTGAGCCTGGGACCCTGGGGCCTGCTATAAAGATGGAGTTCAATGCCAACGATGGCGGCAACAGCGG
>JAAUYL010028010.1_pt1 | contig 11240 bp, 8 predicted proteins | sample 7278011 | NCBI WGS metagenome assembly JAAUYL01 (sample SAMN14350225, study PRJNA611818) | marine sediment metagenome | isolation source: surface marine sediment (1.8m) | place: French Polynesia: Moorea | collected 2018-08 | reverse complement strand
TTTGATGAACATGAAATATGTAGCTGCAATGCAGACCGGACAGCATAAGCATCCATTCAATTGCTCTTTTTTAGTGGTAAATCTGATTAAAATATTTAGCTATACGCACAATGAAAATTATGGAGAGGGGAGGGGGATTGAGTGTTATTGATATGGGAACTTTTTCAGTCGTCATATTCCCTCTTGTTGCGGCCTCGCAGCCTCGGCCAGCCTCCAGCATTCTTGTTGCTCATTGTGATGAAAGCGCGAGAAGGGTTGATACTCGATCATTCTTTCACTTCGCGCGTTTTTCTTCTGAAAAAGGAGAAAAGAATGTGGAAAAAGCCAACTCATTGCTCAAATGTTAGCTTTCTTCTTTCTTTTTTTGCGGTTAAAAAATGACCAAACAATCATGGCACGATAGGTTCCACTTCACAAAACCATCAATTGCCTGTTTTTTGGCTCATCGACGATGCACAGATCATTTGGTCGTCGTGTGTCTGTTTTGTATACGCTTCGAGGCCGAGGCTGAACCAGCATTTTTCGGCTTCTGGAATACTGAATACATCAAATCAAACATATCACAACAGAGAAGATAAGCAAATGGAAAAAGAAGAAGAAGTAGGTGAACTACTTATTTACTTATATAGGAAAAAAGGGGGACGACGAGTGGAAGCTGATATCCTGAGAAACGCTTTTTTATCAGACAACTGTCCGAGGCTGCGAGGCTGTCACACTAGACAATGCCGAGTTGAGACTTCGTTGAGGAGAGAAATTCTAGAAGGAGGAGGAGGCCTAAAGACGATTTGAAGTAGGGAATCTGTCCCTGCTTTTCCATTTAGCATCGAGGCAAAAAATATGGAAAGACGGGGAAATATTTTGAAGACTTTTGACTGCGTATGGACACAAAAAGTTGTGAAAACTGCGTAGTTTTCTTAAAAATACTCACTGTCCCAAGAGACTTTTTTCTAAAGCTCTTCTTATGAGGACATCTATAAAATGCAGTATGCATTTGACTTTCTTAGTTCCTTTTTTGACAAGTGATCTTTGAAAAAAATCTGCGTCCATTCGTAGAAAATAAGAAAAAGAACACAAATGGACAAATTGCAACGCGTTAGCAACGACGTCTAAACATTTGTGAAAGCACAAAAAATGCAATTATCACCCAATACGAGGATATTTTACGTATATTTTATCCTGAAACAAAGAATAAATCCTAAAGTATTTGTTTGTTTTCTGGGCAGCTGAAAACCATCTTGAAAAATGAGGAACTGAATGTTGCAAAAAACCTTGTAGACACACGTGTGAGTGATACAAAATATACTGCACGTATGCGCCTGTGCCTGTGCCTGGTATTTAGGCCAATTGCAAAGTCAACAAAAGAAAGAGAGGAGAAGAGTTGAAATATGTCTATCTCAATCTTTTTTGTGGGGACTCTTTTTCCTCCCCAAAAGTGCAACAGCTTTTACCAGCCCCAGAAGGAAGGCGATGACAGGTCCGGCTATTGGGAGCTTTAAATAACAATTGTGCGATGGAGATATCTGAAACAGTCTGCAACAATTTCAAAGAGCTACTTTGCCTAAGTGGTTTTCTCTCTTGGAAGCCTTTCAGACGGAAGGAAGGAGTGCATAATCAAATCAGTGCAGTTTTTCTCTCCAGCAGACTCCCACTATTTCCAACACTGTCTATGTATTCATCACCATCAGCTTTGTTTTGACAAATAACACTACATTTTTTGGCTAAGAAAATCAACCGGAAGTGCCTGACCACGCCATTTTTTGTGTCGTTGTTTACTCGAGCTTCTTGCATAAACAAACAAACAGCGAGGACAGGAAGTCACCCTGTTTGCACTGCACACCATGATGGATGGATAGGATGCTGATGTACCTTTTATGATGATGAGCCTCGTCAAGAACCTGAGGTCTGGAGATTTGCTCCATACCTTGGACTAACGTCCAGCTTGAACAATCTCCGGATTCCTTGTCTTAGCTTACTTGTTTACTCTCTGTATCGTACTGCAATGGAGGAGGAAAAATTGGCAACTTTTTTTTCCTCTCCATGAAAATAATTTGTCATTTGTCAGTCCGGACGCAATTCTATTGGTGCTCTTGTAATGGTAAATAAATAATACAGAAAGCAAAAGAAGAGAGGCGGTAACCTATCGTATCCTCAGTTCTACTAAAAATCCCTTCCGGTTTCTTGATCATGTGATTGTTCTTATTTTGGTTGTTAGTTGTTCTACACTTAAAATAGAGGAGCCGAGCCTCACTCTCCGACTTTTAACGTTGACGGGTGAGCAATTGCCCCACTGTCAGCCAGGATAAATCACAACAATTTCTCAAGGAGGAGAGGGAGAGAAAGCCCAAAGGAGAAGGCCGGATTCGTATCTTCAGATGCAAAAATGATATCTCCGTTGGTCTCAGAAAAAGTAACAATTTATAGGACGATCTGTCCTAAATACCAGAACAAGAAAAAAGTCTATAGTCTATAAAATAACGTCACAATAAACTGTCATTGACACAGATCTTCTAGGAAATATATTGCATCGACATAAAAAAACAAGAATGTACATATATTTAGTAAGTAAAAACGATTACATCTAATAATTTGAGCTCTTTGGACTTTGGTTTAAATGATGTTATCATGTTTTATACATAGATTCCAACCCAGAGGATGAGGAACATGCTGCCAATGCCCATGAAGACTGAGGCGATCAGGCTGAAAAATCAAGGATTATAAAGTAAATGAATTAAGTACTTGAAATACTTAGATATATTTCCTCTACCTGATCAGAAGCTCTTTGACCAATGCCCTGGTGTATTTTGTGGAGGTGACCTCGTAGACGAAGAACCAAGCGGTGAAGAAGAGACCAATGCTGAGAAGGACAATGGTCAAGGTAGGATAGACAGCCGGATTAACCGGACTGACATATCTCGACATGGACTCGATGTCAATCTAGAAACATTAACAATGTTAAATTGGAAGTGAATGAAGACTGCTAACGACAATCGGTTTTTTACCATTTTCTTCGTTTTGGTTTATGATTGTTGTGACGAGAAAACCGGCTTGAAAACTTATTTATATGACACGTCATGCAAGACAATACTTACCTGTAGGTTATCTGTATCAACGACAGCCAGGTACAATTTGCTACGTGCATATGTTGGCGCGAAATTTGAACTTTGAAAATGTGTATTTTTTCAAGTAATAACGTAGGATATTGACAATTTTTGTCAGAACGAGAATATCTGAAAAGCTTAATAATTTATATCATGTTGATCCAGTGCAATATCTGTGCTCCCACTTAGCACATTAATTTCAATTAATTGCATGCGTTGCAAAAACTTGAATTGAAATGTAAACAAGATGGAGGCATTTTAATAGCATCAAGATAATTTTGCAGGACGACTCGAGATATTTTTTGCGAGTGCACGCAAGAATTTTAAGATGCAGTTTTGCAATCTTTGAGCTCTCTAACCAAAAATGAGGTCTCCCTCTGTTATATTTTTCAATAATATGTAAATATTTATTTGAGCAGATGAGATGAGCCTTCTTAACCCATCAATCCAACCTTGTGGTATTTTTTGGCAAAAAAAATGTTTTGCCAGATAATTATTTCTGTTGCATTTGAGTTGATGCCACCCACACTAAAATAAAAATGCAAACACTATTGCAATTTTCTTACAGCCAAAAGGATTTGAAAACCAACATGTATTTTCAATCAAGTGGCAAGTGCCATCATAAAATCAGGCAAAATGGCATTTTGAATAGCGAATTTTATAGGTCGTCATGCACTTTTTTCCAACCCCAAATCGTTTTTACAAAACATCTACTCATTTTGAACTTTGACCAAACTCTATCGAAACAATTTTTCGTGAACTCTGCCACTCACGTATTTTAAAAAGTGGCCACTTAACTGGGGATAGTGGATGTGTACTTGAAAAAAGTTTTAAAAAGTTACGCCGAATAATTCTTTGTTATTTCACATCTCTCTCCATCTGAGCAAGTAAGATCTACAATGTGTCCTTTGCAACCAACTGTCTGTATATATTTTTAGCCACTTGAGTTGACGACGAACGAGGCGCCATCTCACAACATCAACACCGACAACAAGCAGGACTACACGTCCAAGATGGTCTCCGCCGTGCCGGCCGTGAGCAAGGAGTAGTACTTAGATCTGGTTGTCCCTGTTGCTAAAGTTGTAACATGTAACCAAGTTGCCATATTAGCATAGGTGGTTGGTACCGTGCGCGCACGCGCGCGAATCACCGAAGTATTTAAGGATACCGCCGCCCAGCGGTGGGTTACAGTTAATATCTGTCTTTAGTTGCAGTTCATTTTATACGGATTTTTGGAGAGACTCCGGCCATCATGAACCCCTTGGTAAGCTACCCGAAAAGTAACCCTAGCGGCCTCGCATTTTAGAGGCCGCAACCTCAACTGATCCAATCAAATCCTAAATAAAGCAAAACAAGAGAGGGCCAAAAATATGCAATTGAAATAGCGCCGCAGTCTTAACGCTTGGAGAGAACAAAGGACTTTTTTACGAAAACCTGATTTTTGTGCATTTAATGGTTATGCTTGGCTGGGTTAAAGATTTTTACATTAGAAGTATGACCTTGTACTGTGGCTGGTTACATAACTTTTCGTGAAAGGATGTGACATGAAATGTATTTCACTCTTTGAACTTCAGGTTGTTCTTGCGGCCCTGTTTGCCACCGCCTGCGCTGCCCCCGCTGCCAGCGACTACGGCTACATCAACGAGCCGGCCCACATCAGCCTGCCTCCCCCCAAGATCGAGACCCGCAAGGAGCCCGACCAGGTCCATGTCACCAAGGGCGCCCCCGTCGTCAACGAGCAGATCCATTACGGCACCTCGTCCTACGTGAGCGGCTACAACACCATCTTGAAGAAGCCCAGGATCCCCGACATCAGCATCGACGTGCCCCGCGTGATCCTCGGCACCAGCCAGGTCAACCCCACCATCACCAACGTCCGCACCGAGTTGCACACCGTCAACGAGCCCTACCCCGTTGAGAGGCCCTACGATGCCCCCTACGAGGTGATCAAGAACGTCGAGCGCGTTGTCGAGGTCCCCCAGCCTTACAAGGTCGTGAGGCCCGTGCCCGTCCCCCAGCCCTATCCCGTCCAGGGCGCCCCCATCATCAAGAAGACCGTCGCCCCTCCCCTCGTCCAGCACACCCACTCCCACCAGGTCGCCCCTCCCGTCGTCCAGAGGACCCACAGCCATAGCCACTCCCACTCCGAGTCCGGCTCCTATGGCTCCTACTAAGCAGTCCGACCTCCCCGAGGTCAAGGTCGAGGTCGACGGCCTCGAGCGAGCCTCGACTCTCAGCAGCACTCTGTAGCGGGAAACAACCAAGTGCAACTAAAGACATGATGTGTTAACTGTGATACAAACAACAAAAATCATATATAAGACTTTTCTAAGGGAGACCGGTGTGTGTTTCGCATCGGATTTGAAAAGTTGCTCGTCGTAAAGGCCTGCTAGTTTCAGGATGATGCCAGTCCCTTGGTCTCCCTTAAAAGAGCGCTTATATAGAGTAAAAACAAAATCAGCAATATATTCCCGTAACGCAATTCGCAGTTGACATTTTCTGTACAATCCTTTTTTCTACCTTTATACTTCAAATACTTGTACCCGCCGTACTGTAAAATTGTGTTACAAAGAATCTCATCTCAAACACTGCCCTCCCCTCCTCCCCCCACGAACCAAAAGTAAAATTAGTCAAGATTTAATTTGTTGAACATACAACCGCTTAAAGACTCACTTAATTTCAAGTTTTCAAGAAAAGCTACCAAAACACTGCCAATCTAGATAACAACATCAACGACGAAAATGATCAGACAATCTATGATGGAAAAAAACACCCTGTTACAAAGGCTAAAAGTAGTTTAGAATATGCAAATCCTGTGAATCTAAAATGATATACATATGCCTTTTGTATAATGTTGCTGTAAATAATTTGTAACAGACGTTTTTTGACAGATTAAGATCTTATATGATTTTCAGTTAATGATAAGCACAACAAGCACAATTTACAATTACACAAAGATGATGATGATGTCAACTAGAAATGCCAAAAATTTGCGCAAAGGAATAAAACAAAGAACAGTTGCGTTCTTCTCTCCCAACAAGATTGCGATCTCGTCACATTTATTTTTACCCTTCTTGGCTCTTGATATTCTTGCAAAAATTAATTGGATGCGACGACTGAAGCCATTGCCAATGTCCTCCGGCGAGAGGTGTTCTTTCGAAAACTTTGAAAACGAGATTCCCGTTGAAGGTGATCTGGTCCCAAGAAAAGGGGTGGTGTCTCTACTCGCCGAAATAAAGCAAGTTTTCAGTGAACTTCTGTGGTTATTGTCGACTTGGTTGATACAGTTTTCAGATATGGAAGGTTGCGTGATTAGAATGGAAAAATTACGCTCTTACTTTCCACGTCACTTTGAAACTTAGAAAAAGGATGAAGCGAGTTATTAAAACAAAGGGCATTTTTAACGCTTTATTGCTACGTGTAACAATTCTCTACCTGAAGGAACCAGCTCCAAACTAAGATATTGATCACTTTATTTATTGATTTTAGAAATTACAGTCACTTTTTCGCCAAAAACTATTTTTTGCATGAATATGGTTTACTTATTTAGAGCTTGTGTGAAAAATTGAAGCATCAAGAAAAAATCAAAGCAAAAATTTGACACATAAACAAAGTGATTTCACAGATTTTTCCCAGATTTTTATCAAAACTCGCCCTCCCCCAGCTTTTCGACCATAAAAATGGAAGGATCATTAAGGGTGAGTACTCTTCAGGTTGCCATTGCCGTAATCTAAGCTAAAGAAAAGTCTTGCGGTTTTTGCAGCCCCCAACGTTGAACACAGTCAAGGGAATCCTGATCCTTGACAATGACGGCCGGCGAGTCTTGGCCAACTACTACGACAAAGAGACCTTCCCGACGACAAAAGAGCAGAACGCCTTCGAGAAGAGCCTGTTCTCGAAGACGTCCAAGTCCAACGCCGAGGTCCTGCTCCTGGACGGCATGGTGATCCTGCACAGGTCCAACGTTGACCTGTTCTTCTACGTCCTCGGCGGACAGCACGAAAACGAGCTCGTGCTGTTATCCGTGTTGAACTGTGTGTACGACTCTGTGAGCCAGATTTTAAGGAAGAACGTGGAGAAGCGTGCGCTCTTCGAGAACCTCGACGTCGTCCTCCTCGCGTTGGACGAGATCTGCGATAATGGCATGATTCTCGAGGCCGACCCCCACGCCGTCGTCAGCCGAGTTGCAATCCGAACAGACGACATCCCGATCGGCGAGCAGACGGTAGCACAGGTAAGACCTCGTTTCACCGTCACATCCTTGGTTTTCTTCGTCTGGAGTTATGAACCTCTCACTAATTGCTCCATATGTGCGTTACAATTAAAAGGTTCAGCAAAAGATTGGAGCAAAAATGGCTGCCACCTCAGCTGTAAGTCTAAGACTGCTGGTCTTTTTGTTGGAAGTTTTGTTGCAACAAAATAGAAACATATTGTAAATCCTTGAAGAGTTGCTTTTCTTCACTCAAGTTTTTCCTTCTTCCTTTTGGTGGGTTTGAAAGGAGCAATTTTGTTTGGACTTTGTGCAAAATTTTATGTGGGTGATGGTCAGAGAGCCTTGTAAAATATGACTTTTTGAGTTAATCTTATTGCTGGAATATTTCATGTCTCATTGTTGTTACAGGTATTTCAATCCGCAAAGGAGCAAATCAAATGGTCCCTTCTCAAGTAGTCGATCGGTGATCTGGAAGACCAGAGGACACCTCCTGTGATGAAAACAATATCCCAAGTTTTGTAAAAAAAATTAAGCCCAGTTCCACCACAGCCATTTTTACGTGAATGTTGTATCATAATAAATCAATCGCGAAGATTAAGTTAGATCTTTCCCCTAAATCGTTTTCAACTTCTTATCCAACGCCAGGCTGCATGGATGTATTTAAATCAACTTACATATTATTTGAAAATAAAGACATTGTTTCTTTCGTCCAATTATTATTTTTTATTCATTGATACATTAATTTTTTCAGCTTAATGCATAAGTTAAATTATGGCGTTTCTGTTTAAAAAAAAGAAAACATAGGGAAGGACCGGAAATAGAGCTAATACTTGCTACCAAGCTTTACACTATAAATATTTGTACATTTCGGTAATTTTCATTCGTGTTGGTCGAGTCAAGATTGAGATTTTGTTGTTGTTTGCTGGAGAGTCGACTACGTGCTTCCCGAACTAGCCTGAGGTGTCGGGATAGGAGCGGTTGCGGAGGAGGAGGAGGCCGAGGCGGCTGGCAATGGGAAGGGCCCCTCGTTCCACTCGATCAGGTTGTGCTCGGGCATCTGGGTCGCCCTAAAATGATCCTGGAGCAGAGTCTGGCTGAAGCTACTGTGCATGGTCGAACCCTCCTGGATCTTAGGGTCATTTTCAATTCGGTACAAGTCTGGAAACGCAAGCAAAATTTTATTAAACTGTGATGTAAGCGTATTAAGAAAAGTCTACCTTTGAGAATGGCGGAGGCCCAAAGCTGGACGTGAGTGTCAGGGATTTTTGAGGCCAATTGCATCGCCGGCGTCACCATGTTCATCGATTCCCTGGAGTTGCCCAACGACAAGAAGATGTGCCCAAGCAAGACCAAGGAGCACGAGGTCAGTCGGTTGAGGTCCTCGCCGTTAGCCATCTTCAGCGTTTCTCTCAAGAAGCGTCTGTAAATAAATTGGAAAATATTAAAAACCCTGTTTTATATCACACTCTTCTCGAAATGATTATTACTTGGAATCGTTGTACTTGGCGGCAAAAAAGGCCTGGAGGCCTTGGATGTAGTAGGCGGCAGCCTTCAGACTGTGAGATTGAGTTTGGAGTCGGTCAGGAGAGATGCGGTCGAGGAGGTTGACAAATTCGCTTTCACGGCTCGTCCTCACGTACACGATGGCCAGGTTGAGGTTGGCAAAGGTCCACAACTCTGTATCGTGTGACGTCTACAAAATACCGCAATTAATACTAAGCATTCAGAACGAATGACAAATCAAAACTTGCCCTCAAGGCATGATTGAACTGTTTCTCGGCGGCGTCCATCACGTTCATGCTCATGGCGTAGAGGCCAAGCATCGTGTGGAGCTGGGCTCGATGGCGGGTGAAAAGAAGAGGATTTGATTGTAGCAGTCGGCACAAAACTCCAAGTTCCTAAACACATAATTTCATGGTGAAAGATATCACGGATTTTTAAAAATATTTTTTCGTCAATTACTTGGATAGCGCCACCCTTGTTTCCAGTGACGAGACGACACTGGACGATGTGCTCCATGAGGAGGACGTGGAAGGAGGAGAGAAGGAGCGGCTTGCTGTCGTAGGAGGCTCTGAGCTTCTCGATTTGAGTGATGGCCTTGTCGGTGTACTTCTGTGCTTTGTCCATGTACCCCGCCTGCATGCTGTGCATGACGGTCACGAGGTAGACAAGGATGCAGAGGTGGTCCTTAGACAGCCACTGGAAGTTGTCCGCGACGTTGGCCGGCACCATCTCCTCGTCTGCCGGCCATCCCGCCGAGGTCACGGTCTGGATGGACTGCTGGAGCTGCTTCAGCACCGTCTTGACCGACTTCACTTGGCCGACCATAAGGTAGTAACAAACTTGGAGGACGAGGAAGAAGATTTGCAGGTGCTCCTTTTGCTGCTTGGCCACGCTCTCTCTTTGATGGGAGTTTTGCTGCACCCAGGCCTCGATCAAAGGGCCCGTCTGTTGAAGGATCGGATTGGCCTCGGAGAATTTGCGCCCGAGCAAGAACAGCATTGCCTTGCTCAGCAGGAAGAGCATTCGTGTATAGAGCGCCCGCGCCATATAAGCGAACTCGGCTCCAGCTCCCAGAACCTGGACTGCCATGTTATACTCTTTCTCAACGATCAGGACATTCTGCGGACATAAAAATCTCGTGATTACTTTTATAACACATCTATGATCATCAGTACTTACAGCAAGCTGGAAGAGCATGCGACAATGCCAGTACGGCAAACTGTGAGAATCTTCGACAGCCTTTTGGAGGAGCGATTTCGACTGCTGAGTCTGGCCAGCCTCCGTATACATGTCGGCAAGAGCGCAGACGGCTTCGTACCTCACGTCGGCGATTTGAGGATTTCCTTGGCTTTGGTACCACTGAAAATCAAAATGAGCTTTTGAACCTTTGGTTTTTCGCACTTAATTGTAAGCTTTTCTTACTGCTTGCTCTAAGTGTTGCTTTGCCAAGTCGATGTTCTGAGTCTCGTTTTTGTACAGAAGGCCGAGCTGAAGATGGGTTCTAGCCTCGACGTGCTGCGGGAGTCGCAAGTTCAGCCTGAAAATGGCGCTCAAGCAACGGATTGCCGGCAAAACGCCGGCTGGGTTGACTTTGAGGCCGGCCTGGTTAGGACCGGGCTTGATGAAACTGTCCGCCAATCCAAGAAGAGCCACGTAACTAACAAGTGAAAGAAGTTAATTAGTCAATTCTCTGGAGTCGGGCATCCTCAAGATTGCTTTGTTTTCTTACCCAGGATCCAGACCGGACCCCATTTTGAGAGCGAGAGGAACTCCAAAATCACCAAACACCAAAACTCGTCGAGGTCTCGCTTGCAGCGGTAGAACACAACTGAATTCAACGATCAAAGGCAAGGTTATCTTCAAACTCTGGTTGAATAAAAACCAGAAGTCGCCTTAAAGTAGCAGAAACAGAGAATTTTTCGTGAAATCGGACGAAATGTCAAAAAGTTTTCGAAATTCTTGTTTTTGTTTTTTCTTGGCTTCAGAAACTTTTCGATCCCTCGTTCCAAGTCAATTCAAGCCTTACAAATGATGCACGCTCCATATTTCGTCTATAAAACTAAAAGTTAATGTTAAAATCGTAAAGAAAGATTTATCTATTACAAATTATCGGTGTTACAATTTGCCAGACCCGTTTGCATCGAGATTGCATTGATAGCCAAGAAAATGTTTGCCTCAATATTTTTTGTTTCCTTCGCTTGCGCCAGAATTGCGCGTCGTTCGCAAAGGGACCATAAAAGGAAGATATGGTCGATTTTTCCCGTGAAAAGATACAATACGATCTTATAGTCTATGCCTTTTTAAAAAAAGTTTCTTTATTTTCAGTGACATAAGAAGGCTAGGATGGCAATGAGAGCCGTCGTAAAGTATAGTTTTCGTTCTTTGACAGCAGATGAAATCTGATAGGTTGGGCAGACCAGGGATGG
>JAAUYL010084376.1_pt1 | contig 11265 bp, 8 predicted proteins | sample 7278011 | NCBI WGS metagenome assembly JAAUYL01 (sample SAMN14350225, study PRJNA611818) | marine sediment metagenome | isolation source: surface marine sediment (1.8m) | place: French Polynesia: Moorea | collected 2018-08 | reverse complement strand
TTTGGTTGATAAGAGTATTTTTTTACCTTTAATGTCAAAGTCGAATCAAAAATATTGAAAATATAAAAGCTTGAAGAAATACTCTCAAAGTTTGAAGTCTATCAAATCTGAATTTTAACTTTTGACTTTTGAGTTTTAAGCTTGGTTTATAAGAGTATGTTTTTTACCTTTGATGTCAAAGTCGAATCAAAAATATTGAAAATATAAAAGCTCGGAGAGATACCCTCAAAGTTTGAAGTCTATCAAATCTGAATTTTAACTTTTGAGTTTGAAGTTTGGTTTATAAGGATATTTTTTTACCTTTGATATAAAAGTCGAATCAAAAATATTGAAAATATAAAGGCTCGCAGAAATAGTCTCAAAGTTTTGAGCCTATCAAATTATCAAGAATTCTTATAGGCGCTTATCTGTGCCTTCTCTTTTTAGCTGCTCATTGACAGATAAGCTTCCCTTGTTCAGCTCTCAACATGGGTGAGTTTCGACAAATATCTTTTTTTCTACAATATTTATGAGACAAGGCGGGTACTTAACGAAGTCAGAAGTCAGAAGTCAGAAGTCAGAAGTTATTTTTGTAACGGGGATTTGAGCCTCGCTCCCAAAATATTTCGCCTTAAAAGGCGGGGTTTTAGACCCAATTATTTTGATAACCAATCTAATTTATAGCATAGTATAGAAATTCGCCCGCTTAAGGGCGAGGCTTTAAACCCAATTTTTCGGTAACCGTTGTTTTAGTTGTAGATAGAATGATAGAACGTTACACCTTGCCCGAAATGGGCGAACTTTGGACTGATAATGCCAAGCTGAAAACTTGGCTACAAGTAGAAATAGCTGTCTGTGAAGCTCAGGCAGAACTTGGTTATATACCTGCTGAGGCAGTAGCAGAAATTAAGGCTAAGGCGAATTTCGACCGGGAGCGGGTCTTGGAAATTGAGGCAGAAGTCCGCCATGATATGATTGCCTTCTTGACAAATGTCAACGAATATGTTGGTGATGTGGGACGGTATATTCACTTAGGTTTAACCAGTTCTGATGTTTTAGATACTGCCTTAGCATTGCAAATGGTCGCGAGTCTGGATGTGTTATTGTCATGTGTGGAAGAATTAGGACAAGCTATTCGGTATCAAGCACAAGAACATCGGGAAACTTTTATGGTAGGTCGTTCCCACGGTATTCATGCGGAACCGATAACCTTTGGTTTTAAATTGGCAGGATGGTTGGCAGAGGTTTGTCGTCATCGCCAAAGGTTAGTGCAACTACGTCAGAATATTGCTGTGGGTAAAATTTCTGGAGCGGTAGGAACTTATGCAAATATCGACCCAAGAGTAGAAGCTATAGCTTGCCAAAAACTAGAACTTAAACCAGATACAGCTTCTACTCAGGTAATTTCTCGCGATCGCCATGCTGAGTATGTACAAATTCTTGCCTTATTGACTGCTTCTATTGAACGTTTTGCGGTGGAAATTCGTAATCTGCAACGGACCGATGTTTTGGAGGTTGAGGAATATTTTTCTCAAGGTCAAAAAGGTTCGAGTGCCATGCCTCACAAACGTAACCCCATCCGTTCGGAAAGGTTAACAGGAATGGCAAGAATTGTGCGGGGTCATGCTGTTGCTGCTTTGGAAAATGTTGCCCTTTGGCACGAACGAGATATTTCTCATAGTTCAGTAGAAAGAGTAATTTTACCAGATGCTTGTATTTTGACTCATTTTATGCTCAAAGAAGCTACAGAGTTAATCAAGAAATTGTTAGTATATCCAGAAAACATGAAGCGAAATATGAATGTTTATGGAGGAGTAATTTTTAGCCAAAAAGTACTTTTAGCTTTAGTAGAAAAAGGCATGATTCGAGAAGATGCTTATAAAATTGTACAGTCTTGCGCTCATGAAGCTTGGAATCAACCAAATGGTAATTTTCAAGATTTAATCGGCAAAGATGAACAGATTAAAAGTCAGTTATCTGAGGCAGAAATTGCAGCTTGTTTTGATCCGAAACAGCATTTAAAACATTTAGATGATGTCTATCAAAGATTAGGTATTTGAGATTTAATTGTTCCCCTTAAAAATCCTTTTTTCTGAATTTTATCACAAATAAAAAATGATAGTTATAGTTAAAAAGGTAATCAGGAAAACTGGAACTCGAAATAGATAATAATATCTAACTATTTATAGCGGTATATGCTAAGGAATAGGGAAAAGTAGACTGTTAAAGGCTTTTCAGATTTAGAAATGTCTTAACGTTAATGCCTAGTGTTATACTATTAAACTGTAGGGGTTTGGTTTCCAAATCCCTATAAAAACAGTCAAGTAGTCCTGTATAGTAATGGTAAGATATTCAAATAAAGTAAAAAATTTTAGTGTTTGGAGATGAATTATCCTCAGTACCAGTCTGCTAAAATCATTAAATGATGTGATAGTGGGATAAAAAAGGCCAGAGAGGGATGTAGATTTACTTATAAATTAAGTTGGTATCATAAAACTGATGTATATGTTGTAGTTTTGTAAAAACCGTGGAATGATTTATTGTTAAAGCATTTATAGATTTTACCTTGAGTTACATAGTTATAAATTTCCCTGCCGTTACTTAAAATAACAAAAAAAATTTGATAAAAAACAAACATTTTAGGGAGATAAAGAGCATAATGGAGGAGAGAGAACTACTGTAGGAGAATCAAAAATGGCTATACCAAAAAAAATATGGTTTTTATGGTATCAAGGACTTTCTCAAGCACCATTAGTTGTTAAAAAGTGTCACGAATCTTGGCATAAATATAACCCTGACTGGGAGTTGATTTTTCTAGATGAAAACAATATAACAGATTATATTACTTCTTCTGTACCAAAAGAAAAATTATGCCAATTATCCAAAAATCACCAATCGGATCTGCTTCGACTCGAATTACTCTCAAAATATGGCGGTGTTTGGGTTGACTCAACTACCATCTGTAGAGTGCCTTTAGACGACTGGTTAGGAAACTATACTCAATCTGGCTTTTTCACTTTTATTCTGAAAACTAGAGGACATGGATGGATTGTTAGTTGGTTTCTTGCAGCGGAAAAATCTAATCCTATCATCAACAAAATGACTGAAAAATTCGTATCATTTTATAATGAGAATGAGTTTTATCATAGTGGTGAAATAGCAAATAAAAGAATAAAATTTTTGAGGTTATTTTTAAATCGCAAATATAAAACAACTAGATTTTAGTCTTCATGGCTTGTCAGAAAAATATTTAAAGTTTATCCCTATTTTATTTTTCACTTTATATTTGCTAATTTAATCGGTTCAGATAGAGAACTTTTGACACTATATAAAAAAATGAAACCATATTACAATACTGGAGATATGCTTGGTGGTGCATATGGACTAGTTCGTCCTTTGACGACAGAAATTAAAGAAAGAATTGATAGCAAAATTGACCCTGTATATAAGTTAACATGGAAATACAAACAAGAGAATTATTCTTCCTCATGTATTCTATATTATTTATTGGAGGAGGTTAATTAAAAATCAATCTACTGAATTGATAGGAATTTAGGCTATAAAAGCAGGGCTATTCCATTCTCGAATAAAGTGACAATTTTACTAGCTTTTAGAGATTGGTTGATATAAACTTCAATCCTGGAAAAGGCAGAAATTAGAATGAAATAGCCCTGCTATAAAAGTTATGATGGTATCTACTTGGGTGAGATACAAACAACAATATGTATAAATTCCTCACAATCTAATTTTAACGGTTATTGTTAACTGTAAATATTTTTGTCTAATTACTTATCGTCTAGGCTTCCTCATTATCTGGAATTCTCTAATTAAACCGAAGATATAATAATTTCCACAGTCCTTGGGAGTATCCCAATTTTGTAAAAAAAAACAAACCCTGGTTATTAGAAATAGAGACTATAGAAACTAAGTCCCCACTTCGACAAGATCAGTGACCACCTGCGTAGACTAATAACCCACGGAGGTCGATTTTGCCAGCTGTACTCAATCACAACTACACACCATTAAAGAGTCTAAATCTAGTATCTAGAAATCTAGATTCCATAGTTTGATGGTATTTTCCTCAATACCAGAAGCCAATGTCTTGCTGTGGAAACCAATACTGACCCTATAGACATAGAAATTATGTCCGGATATGGTGGGGATTTCCTAGTGCAGAATGGCGGAAATAACTGACCAGTTACAAAATCCTAAAAGTCTTACTAATCAATACTTCGCGCCTTCTGACTTCTGACTTCCGCGTAGTGGCACTAGCCTGTCTCTAGATTCCACTTCAACCAGACATAATATGACTAAATATCTATCTGCAAACTATTAACAAACTCCCGCAATTTCCACCAATTCCACACAAACCTTATTCAAAAATTCCTTATCCACTTGTTCTAGCAATTCTGTTTTAACCTCCTTAATTTCTGCAAATAGATCGTCAGCTAAATTTTTCACTTCTTCATAAGAAACATTTCCATTTCTAATAGATAACAAATATTCAGCATCACCAGCTTTTTTCCTATTTACATACAAGACTCCATCTCGCAAAATTTCAATTCCCATCCTTAACAACCGAATACAATGACTCATGTGCTTCGCATCATATCCACACTTTTTTTCTAACTCCTTCCGTTGCAAATTTCTGCCTTTATTCCAACTACAATAAGCCTCCCATTGACTCAAAGCTTGTCGATAAGTTTGAGTTAAATGCAACAACTGAATAAAATCATTTTTTGCCCTTGTATATTCTTGAACTTTCGGCAATAAATCTTCAGAAATTGGATGTTGTTTGAGAATACCTTTATAATCAATTTTTTCTAACAGTAAATCCCGTAGTTGTTGCACAGGTTCTAAAAATTCTATGCAGTCTCTAACCAACATATAAAGGAATTCCATAAAAGCATTAACTTCAGATTTTGTTAAAGGCCGATAGCTATTTTCATTCAATCCAAAATCTTGAGGTACTGGCTTTTTTTCAGGAGGATTCAATAACCATTTTCTGTGAGTTTCAACTCGTTTAATTTGAGAGTAAGCATAACCCGCAAAAGAAGCTCTAATTTTCTGAGAAATAAATGCCTGACGATAGGAAATTAGCTTTTTTCCTACTGACGATAAATGTAAGTAAAAATCCGCATCTAACCAGAGAAGTTCTAATATATTCGGATTGTTGTTATAGACAAGAGTGAGAAATTTTCTTAACTCGTAAATTACACAATCTTTGACATTATCTAATACTGGAAATAAACCTGTTCCAGGTTCATCCCAACCCCTATCTTTTTGTTCTACAGAATTAAAGCCTAAATAATAATCTTTGGGAGCAATAAAAACCCCTTTATAGTCACAGTCTGATGAAGGTGTGGCAGTCCCGTAAGCTTGAGAACCTGTGAGGGCAAGTAGTATTAATCCTGATTCTACTGTTTTTCTATCCATTCTAATCAACTTAAAAGTCAAAATTTAAGAATTAAGAATATCCCTAAGGTTTTTTACTACCTTTTCTTAGAGCTATATTGCTTCGCAACACTATCGTAATCCTTTGTGCTACAAAAGTGAGACAAAGGATTACATTCTTGCCATAAAGAAGGATTTTAATGACGAGTTATCGGGATGCGCTCCTTTACTATTGCGTATATCGCAACAGTAATGAATATATTTTGAATTTGTGATTTTTAATTAATCTGTGGCGTTCCCAATCCGATAACTTTCCTATGTCAGTTTCTGACTTCTGCTATATGTTCTACTATTGCGCAACAGTAATGAATATATTTTGAATTTGTAATTTTTAATTAATCTGTGGCGTTCCCAATCCGACAACTCTCCTATGGCAGTTTCTGACTTCTGCTATATGTTCCATGGTTTACTATTGCGCAACAGTAACAAATATATTTTGAATTTGTAATTTTTAATTAATCTGTGGTATTCCCAATCCGATAACCCTCCTATGGCAGTTTCTGACTTCTGCTATATGTTCTACTATTGCGCAACAGTAATGAATATATTTTGAATTTGTGATTTTTAATTAATATATAGGGTCGCTCTAAGTTTATAGATTTACTTGATGGGAGAAATAAATGATACTAAATCCGGCGATCAAAAGCTACTTTTTTAAACTTCTCTTTAACCCTTCTGCCTTACTTTCATGGCTAACCTTTTGTCTAAACTGGATTTAGTATGATGCTCAATTCAATTTTTATAATCTGATTATCAATATATATTCTTTTTCAAAATCCTCTCTAACCATCTCTCTATTTTCCTATCACCTATGGTTCATCAAAGATTATAGTGGGATATAAACTGCAAAATTATCTCTAGATTGCCCTCAAAGGAAAATATCAATAAATGCTCAACGCTCTCATCTTAATTCCACTAATCGGTGCAGGTATTATCAGTTTTTGGCCAAGCACTCTCTCGCCGAAATTAGCCCGTCAACTAGCTTTAATAGTAGCTATTATTAGTTTCTTATGGTCTTTGGTGCTACTCACCCAATTCAATCCACAAGATGCAAATCAACAATTCGTTGTTCTAGTTCCCTGGATAGACTCCCTAGGCTTAAGCTACTCCTTGGGAATGGACGGTTTATCTCTGCCATTAGTAATATTAAACGGTCTGTTAACAACTATTGCCATCTATGCCACAGACGAATCAATCAAAAGACCTCGTTTTTATTACTCCCTCATACTATTGTTGGCACTCAGCGTATTTGGAGCCTTTCTCGCTCAAGATTTACTGCTGTTTTTCCTCTTTTACGAACTCGAACTAATTCCCTTATACCTATTAATTGCCATCTGGGGAGGGCCAAAACGAGGTTACGCATCTACAAAATTTCTCATCTATACAGCAATTTCAGGAATTTTAGTCCTAGCTGGATTTCTAGGAGTAGTTTGGTTAAGTGGTTCCTCCAATTTTGCGTACGACCAAGCAGTTGCTCATACCCTACCTTTAGGAACTCAACTATTATTATTGGGAGCAATAGTCATTGGGTTTGGAATTAAAATTCCCCTAGTTCCCTTCCATACATGGTTGCCAGATGCTCATGTTGAAGCCTCCACACCAATTTCCGTACTCTTAGCAGGAGTGTTATTAAAACTGGGAACTTATGGTTTGCTGAGATTTGGATTAAATATGTTTCCTGAAGCTTGGGTATATATTTCTCCCTGGTTAGCAATCTGGGCGGTAGTCAGTGTGCTTTATGCTTCATTTAATGCCATCGCCCAAAAAGACATGAAAAAAATGGTGGCCTATAGTTCGGTTGGTCACATGGGTTACATTTTGTTAGCTAGTGCGGCAGCAACTCCCCTCAGTCTTTTGGGAACAATATTCCAAATGATTAGCCATGGTCTAATTTCTGCTTTACTATTTTTATTAGTGGGAGTAGTCTACAAAAAAGCAGGTACAAGGGATATAGATGTATTGCGCGGTCTATTAAACCCAGAACAAGGTTTACCAATGATTGGTAGTCTAATGATTTTGGGAGTAATGGCAAGTGCTGGTATTCCGGGAATGGCTGGATTTATTTCAGAATTTTTAGTGTTTAGAGGCAGTTTCAATGTTTTTACAGTTCCCACTCTTCTATGTATGATCGGAACAGGATTAACATCGGCTTATTTCTTGCTTTTAGCTAATCGAGTATTTTTCGGTAGGTTATCTGAAATAGTAATTAATCTGCCTCCAGTGCAATGGTCAGATAGAGTACCAGCAATTATTTTAGCAGTTCTGATTGTTGTTTTAGGAATACAGCCTAACTGGGTGGTGCGTTGGAGTGAAACTGAAGCAAATATGATGAGTGGGATTCAACCTAGATTATCACAGGTTATTGATAGATCGGTGATCGCTGCTCAAGCTTCGATCGATAACTATTCTAATAGGGTAGGAATTATGTACGGGAACCCAGAAATTAGGTTATGCGCGTAGATGTCTATTGTTCCAACCAAGGATTTTTCCTAGAAACCTGGTTTCTTTGCGTAATATCATGTTTGGATAATTAGTTATAAAAAAGTCTTTGTTTGTAGTTGCACTTTAGGGCTGCAAATATACTTACAAGCTCTAAAGCGCAACAACGAAGTCCTATTATACCATTTGTCAAAAACTTTTCTACACTTTCTTGAGTAGGATCGGAGGGAAGTGGGGTAGAAGTAAAAACATAAATAATTAACCCTAACTAGCTAATAATTATTAAAAAGGTGATTGGGTTAGTATTAATTACTTAATCATTGAAGTGTCAACTAAGTATACTATGACTTTTGGTAATTGGTATTATGCCAAGCGTGATAAATTTTTGTTACAAATGGTAGAAGCAAGGAAGAGGGAAGAAGGCTTTGGTTATTTAGGATAGACGGAAGTAGGAGTAAATTTTGAAAAAAAGGGAAAAATGATATAAATAACTGTCTAAAATAAATTGGAGGAGTTATTTTTAAGAATCTCTGATAGAGATGCATCTTTTTGTAGTATTCTTTTTTTCAAAGTGGTATTATTAAGTCTTTGAATGAACATGATAATGATATAATGGGACTTTAGTAAAAAATATGTTCAAAATGTCATCAAAACCTTACACAGTAATAATTTTACTTTGAATTAACCTGTTTCTTGATATATCTAGGTTTGAGCTATTTTTAGCTTGTTGACGTATTTACCTTATCCCTATTGGGTTTGAAGCAATTTTCACTGTCAAAAATATCAAAGTACCGATAAGTAAGTAGGTCGGCATAATTAAATGACTAAATAGCAATTATTTTTGTTGTCTACCTTTTGATTAATTTTATTTAATCAGGACTTAGGCAAAGGCGCTAATTGTAGTGGAAAATCTCAAATAATTATCACAAATAAAGTACATATAGCTGTACTATGTAAGTTCTGTTAATCAAAGAGGAGAAGGCATTGTTAGCATTTTCAGGTTTTTAGGTACTTTTATATTTTATATCATGTCCGCTTAATTAGTTATAAAAAAAAACTTTCTCCTCCTCTTGTTCTCCCTTTTGAGGACTGAGGAGTGAGGACTCCCCAATTATTTATAACTGTTCATCCGGACATGATATAACTCATACAAAGCTTCTTGCTCTGGAGCGAGATTGTGAACCTGCATTAGTTCCTCTACAACTGCGGTGTGCTTTTTCATTTTCCTCCTCTGTTTTTATTAGCTTTGGCTGATATTTAACTAGCTATCAGCTATCAGCATTTCAGCTATCAGCTTTTTGACCTTGGGTTAAATCCCCGGTTTCTATAAACCGGAAGGCCCTCGTCGGGGTTGAAATCCCCGACGAGGGTGTAAAAAAAGTCCTAATGCTGAGGTGCTGAGGTGCTGAGTGCTGACTGCTTTTTAATACCATGTCCGGATAAGAGCGTGATGAAAACACTTTTTTTCCTATCTCCTGTCTCCTGTCTCCTATCTCCTATCTCCTGTCTCCTGTCTCCTGTCTCCTGTCTCCTATCTCCTGTCTCCTATCTCCTGTCTCCTATCTCCTGTCTCCTATCTCCTATCTCCTGTCTCCTGTCTCCTGTTTCCTATCTCCTGTCTCCTGTCTCCTCCCTAATTATTTATAACTGTTCAACCGGACATGATATTACTTTTATTGAAGCCCACCTACTTATAGCGGTTTTCACTCATGTTGACTACAGTAAAAATTCTATATATACCTAAAGTTTAATAAATTGCAGAAATAGTTGTATTCTATGAAACATGAAAACCGCTATAATATAGCGCTAAACATTTAGGGCGCGGAGATTGCTAAATCCCGCAGAATCTAAGTTTTAAGCAGATTTAAAAAAATTATGACAAATACAGTTTTAAAATGTAAAAATCATCCACTTTCAGCATATATTAATCGCTTAACATCTGGTCAAGCTCTGCTAAAAGATACCCCAGAAAATGTCTTAGAAGTTGTCGGAATTTTAAAAAGTTACGGCATTGTATTAGACGCTTATTCCAAAAATCTTATTTACATTGCCGAACATCAATTTTTAGAAATGTTTCCCTTTTTCAAATACTTTAATGGCAAAATTTCATTAGGTAAATTACTGAAGTTTTGGTGGCATGACAGAATTAATTATGAATATGCAGAATATTGCATGAGGGGAATGTTATGGCATGGAGGTGGAGGTCTAGATCAATATTTAGATTCAGGCGAATTTAAACAATTAGCAAAAGCAGCTATAGATGCTGAAATTACAGGAAATTTGATGTTAATGCCACTCAATCAATTATTTCCAGAATTTTTACCAGAGATGGTACGTCAACAAGCTTATTACAGTGCTTTAGGTCAATTTTGGCGAGTAATGAGTGATATATTTATGACCCTATCTGATAAATATGACCAAGGCAAAATGAAATCTATTCCTCAAGTAGTAAATCATATTTTATTAGGGTTAGTCGCAGCAGCAAATTTACCAATTACTTTTGCTGTAAATATTAAAGGTAAACGTTATGAAATAATTCCCAAATCAGTAGGTTTAACTTTTTTAGCAGATACAGCAGTTCCCTATGTCGAAGCAGTTTTCTTCCGAGGAACACCATTTTTAGGAACAGTTTCATATAACGCTCAAGCTCAACAAATTGACCCCAATCAAAGTCAATTTACTTATGGTGCTTTGTATGCCGATCCTTTACCTATTGGTGGTGCGGGAATTCCACCTACATTATTAATGCAAGATATGCGACATTTTCTGCCAGATTATCTTCTAGAAGTTTATCAAAAAACTAACCGAGGTACAGATAATTTACGAGTGAAAATTTGTGAGACTTTTCAGAAGTCAATGTTTTGTGTAACAACGGCTGCCGTTTTGGGTTTAGCACCTCATCCTTTAGATACAGAAAATCCAGAAGAACAAGCAGAAAATCAAGTTTATTTAGAAGCTTGGATGGATAGATTTTTAACATCAAGATTACTATTTGTTAATAGTTAGCTATTTCAATAATTAAAAATTTTCAGGTCGGCAACTGTCTAAACAATGAATAATTAGGGCTTGCTGATTAAATCTCAAAAACTTACACAGTCAAGATTTAAGGCATTTTCAATCAGAAATTGTGCCCGATTTTCAGCTAAAATAGACCAAAAACCAGGTATCTATGCTGCACTCATCATTTACAGAAAAGTAGGCCAACGTGACATGGCAGCAGAAAATCTTGAACTGCCATTTAATGGCCAATTATCTCCTAACAATTGTTGGGTAGTGATGGCTAGTTTAATTTCTTGGGAGAAATATGAAGTTGACATCCTCCCGACGTTGCGCATGGCGCGACAACGCGGGATTCCTAAACCTCGCGGCTCAGGACTTTCTGCTTCCTAGCAC
>JAAUYL010061503.1_pt1 | contig 11266 bp, 10 predicted proteins | sample 7278011 | NCBI WGS metagenome assembly JAAUYL01 (sample SAMN14350225, study PRJNA611818) | marine sediment metagenome | isolation source: surface marine sediment (1.8m) | place: French Polynesia: Moorea | collected 2018-08 | reverse complement strand
CTTTTATACTCGCGACCTTTATCCCACCTGATTCCCCTATAAAAGAAAGCTTTGGCCTTTGGAAGCAGCCTTCGTTATTGAAAAAGAAGACACCCAGGCAGAGTTCAGGAGTCTTAATTTTGCCATTCATGCCAGCTTTTAGGTAGGCTTTAAATAAAAAATGACAATAAACTTCAGATTGCTTTCCCTTGGGAGAAGATAGGGGAATGTCTTGGTTCCATCACTGTCGCTGTAATTCAATTCCTTTGATGTATTCGTGTCGACTTTGGAAGACTTTTTTTTGCTCCGAAAAGTGTTTCTCTTTCTAGTCTACAATTCTGTCAACAAATTTCCTCCGTCCGCATTTTTTTACATCGGCATTCGGCAAACCCGACGTGGCATCTAAAGTCGGAACTTAACACAAAGCCTCTCCAAGGCTTCGAGAAGGGACGACAGCTCGAAATATATACAGACACGCGCACATGTCCCGATTTTTGCTTCAGAGACCCGAAAATTCGCCACGATGTGGATGGAGCAAAAAATGGTCCATCTTTACTGAAGCGCAAGAACGAAGCAGCCCTTCGTCGGGTTTTTTTTATATAGTATGTATATATGTACAATATAATTTATATATACATAATGCGCGCGCATAAATTTGCGCGTATAAAATGCGTGTATACATATAACATACGCGCATACATATAACATGCGCGTATAAAATGCGCGTATACATATAACATATGCGCATGTGCGCGTGTGGTTAAGAACTGGTGGTTAAAAACGATTGTTATTGTTAATGAAAGATATTTTAATTTTTTTTCAGGAAAAGTTTGGTGGAATGGTGTGCGATTGGACAGAAATAATGGTTAAAATGCGAAAAATACAAAAATCGGTCTACCCGTTGCCTCTACAAAATAAATTGTCCATACAATGGTTCCTCTCGTGAAATAAAATGGCGTAAATTATCTTGTTTACGTTAATTATGTTTTGCAGAATGTATTGACAAGATTAGAAAATTGTTCTAATTGTTCTAAATAAAGACATGCATTTGCAGTAAATATGTTTATTTACTTGACGATAAACTAATTGATAGTTCTGATAAAAAAGATTAAATGGATAAATATCAAAATTAAGGTTTTGACAATTTTCAAAAGAAAGTTAAGGTATTAAAAGTTACTAGCGTTGGTTAAGGCAAGCAATAGTTATATATTTTGACTTGAAGGATATTTCTAAATAGAAGTATTTGTATAATAACATTAAGTGACATAGGCAAAAGAGCGCAAACTCTCAATACCTTAAAATTCTATCAATGCGTGCGCATACTGTAGGTCTGCGCGCGCACCATACTAACGTAGCACCATAGTTTTGCGTGCGCAATACCATTGGGGTTTTGTTCACGACCAGATGACAACGACATTTGTCCACTTCATCTGCCCGCAACGCAACGTCTCAGTATTGCTAAATAACTATTTAGTAACACTGAGACGTTGCTCGCAATGCATGCAGATGAAATAGGCAATTAATGCTCATGATCATCTGCTTCCATGTTCCAAGTTATTTTGTAAAATCAACGCGATCAAACAGATGACCGGCAGCATTAACTATGCTCGCCCAAAATAAAAAAAAAATAAAAAATGTATACAAGACACTTTTTTACGTTTATATTTTCCAACCATATGGTACAGTTGTTAAGTTTTGATCAGCAAGAATAACTCTTTTTGACGTAATGTTATTATTTAATTCCATTGTACAAAATTTGTAAACATTTTTTCTTCTTCCTTTATGACAATGTTTTACTTGATCAACCAAAAGAGACTGAGCTTCATTTTGTTTGTAGCAATTTAAGAATTCTTCAAATAAATCTGGATTAAACAAATTGTTATTTAATTGATTATTAAGTGACAAACCACGAATTTTACATTGATATTTTTCCAAGTGTTCTTCTGTGTAACTTAAAATCTGTGCTTTGTTGCCAAGCGAAAAATATTCGTGAATTTCTCCTTTAATTTCTTTCTTCAATTGTCCAGGAAAAAAACCTAAATTCAAATCAGACAAAGTTTCATTTTTGGGTTTTTCAAAAATTACAGAATCAGTTTCGATGCTCATAATTTTACATTGTTTTGACTCTAAATATTCTAATAGCTCTTCTAACATAATTCTTGAGTATGATACACAATAGGAAAATAAAATAAGGTTAGTGGTGGGAGGAGCGTAGAGACTTCGGGATTTCTTTCGAATAATGTTTACGTAATCATTTCCAAGGGGTAGTATATCAATTACTTCGTCTGAGTTTTTTTGGTACTCTTCAAAAAATTCATATTGGGTTTCGCATATGTGATGTTGTGTGTAATTTTTTTTAGCAGCCAAAGATCCAATCTGACCAACAAGCAAGGCTTTTATTAATTGAGATTTAACTTTGTCTTTTTTAAAGTCATTTTCAGATATTTCTAATTTGGTGTTAGAAAAGTTCATGTAATCGTTTAATTGTTTTAAATAATCAGCATTACTTAAGTCTGTAGGATTTCCACTATATCTCATTTTTTCACGAAGCATCAGGGAAAAATATTTTTGCATGAAGTTACTACTTTCTTTGTACACATATGCCTCAAAAATACATTCTAAGTAATATCCTTGTTGGATAGCTTTTTCTAATTCAACAAATGTAACAGTGGTTTCAAATTTTCTTTCAAAATTTCTGTGTTCACAAGGGGAGGTCAATTGATTTTCAGCGCAAGTACGACACAAAGGCTGGCTATATGATTTATCAGAATGTTGGAAAAATAAAAGTGGTCTCGAGCAATTGTAGGGAGGAACGACTCGAACTAGGCAAATGCCATGAATTCTTTGATTTTCAAAAAAAAATTGTCCATTTTTTAAAACAATATTTTTTGCTTCTTTCATCATTAAAATAGTATATGGGCCTTGAGGAAAAACTTTGGTTCGACATATTTCGGGCCAAAAACTGCAAAAATCAAGGTACCAAAGTTCTGATTGTAAGTTGTCTTTTTGACGCCACATTTATTGGAAAACATTTTGAGAACCACCCCTGCAAACATCTCTAGGAATCAATCGTTTGACTGTTTTCATGTGACTGTAAAAGTTTTTTCGAAAATTTTGAATTTTGAGATTGGTTTTCTTTAAATGAAGCCATTCACAATAATAAACTTTTATATCATTAATAATTGTATTTGGGTATTTTATGTTGATTTTTTCAATTTTGTCAAGTCTTTCTTGTTTCTTTTTGTTTTGTAATAGGAGTTTGGATTTCCATACTTCATTTGAATATTTTTCTTTGTATTTTTGGTGATATTTACAGTTTTCATCTAAATAATGCATATGAGCCCAGCAACCGGCTGCTTCAATAATAACACCATCAGTTTCGTTAAAAATATCAGGTATAATTAGCCGATCAAAGTTTTTAGAAGAATTTGGATTTGTAAACACAGACACTATTTCTTTATCAGGCAATTCATGTTGCATAAAAAGTGAGAGTTCTCGCTCAAATCTAGAACAGCGATATGTTGGCATGCCCTTTTCACTATTTTTAATTGAAAAAATGTCATTCAAAGTTAAACAATGCAGTTTTAATAGACAATATGCAAATGATGAACTTGTACAAATGGGAGTGTAAAAAGGATGAATTAAAGGGGCGTTATTATTGCAAAACTGTTTGAGTAAATCTTGAATTTCAAAAGCTTCTTTCAGAAAATTGAGACACGCTTGCGCAAAAACATAAGTCTTTTGGACAAGGTAAAAAATTACTTCATTTTTAAAAATAAAAGGGCCTTCAAAATTTTTTACGTAATCTGTTTTGGCTTTGATTTCTTCATCGCTGTCTACAACACTTATAAAATAATCAACGTCTGGACATGGGCCATTGTAATCAAAGTATTTTTCAGAATTTAAAGCCATTGGAAAACATTTTGTAAACACCTCATTGGGGCAAAAAGATTGTAACAAGTCATACAATTTTCCTTTTACATATTTTTGAAAGCTTAAAAAAGTAATATTTTTTTCGTAGATTCCAACTAAACTGACAAATTGATTACGAAACATTACTGGTTTTGGCCTAATGTTAATTTCAAGTAACGAATCATAAATATCTGTTAAAAACGAATTAGAATGGCAAATTAACACCAAATTTTGAAATTTCTTTTCACTTAACAAACATTTTAACATTTTAACAAATAACGATTTGTGAATATTTTCATCAATTTCTTGGGGATTTATTCGGCATTTTGGTGTTTTGCCAAAATATCTAGGAGGAACTTTATCCGTCAAGTTATATTTTTCTGAAGAAACATTGCTGGGTAAATATTTGTTTTGAAAAGAATTGAATTTCTCTTTGAACGAAAAACTATTGGTGGGCAATTTTGATTCGTTACAAGACCATTCATATTTTTTAAAAAATCCTCGTTTGTTTTCTTCAATATATGCTATTGCAAAAAAAGGTTTTTGAAAAGAATGTATGTCTTTCTTTAGTTTTTTATGAACAGGGCAAAGATTGTTTGTTTTGAAACATTTAAAACATGAAAAATATGTAGGATTAATGCTTAAATACGACAAAAAGCCAAGTTTTGGAAACAAAGATTGATTTGTGTTGCAAATTAATGGGCAAATGTGGCTGTTGAAATTTGTTTCTGTTTTGCATAATGAACATTAAAATTTTGAATGACAATTTTGATGAACACTAAGCCTTTTAGCAGCAGTATTTAAAGTTTGATTATATCGTAGGAAAGAAAGACATTTTTGGCACCTTACTCCGTAACGACAAATGGTTTTTTTGTGAGCTTTAAAACATAAACTATTTTTAAAAGTTGTTTGACACTTATTGCAATAAAATGACCCATCGTTGTAAATATCTGATGTACAATACATTTTAATGGTTTTTTTGTCAATTAATGTGTCTTTTTTAGCAAGCCATAATCTACACAGTTTGCAAGTTTTTGTTGCATAACAAACAGGCTGATATCCTGATGCCGTTCTATAATATTTTTTACATTTAAAACACATAAAACCTTTGGCTTTTGCGTATTCTTTAGGAGATTTTAAAAAACCTACATGAGCAAATTTACTCAGTGGAATTTTTTGTCGATGTAATTCAATAACGGGAATGTTGTCTGGAATCTTTTCGTGGGATTGAAAAATTATGCAATCATCTGGTAAACTCTGGCGAACAACAAAACAACAATGATAAAAATCTGCAAGTGGTAACAAAACACTTTGAAAAGTTTGATTTTTTCGTTTTAAAATATGGGGCAAAAAGTTGTTAGAAAGAACTTTCATTAAACTCCATAAATATTTACATGACGTTTTGAAATTTTGAGATGCTGGTTTTTTAATACTGCTAATATTTTTCCACCAAGTTTTAAAAGGTTCGACATTGCTTATTTGACTAAAATAGTATATTATTCCAATCATAGCAGCTGTAACTAAGCATCTTTTCTCAAACACTTTTATTCTAGGCACCGGAACAATAAATGGTGATCGATGCAAGGAAGGCAGTTCTTTTCGTGCAAATCCATGCCTTACGTCAATGCCATGGCCATGACGCATATGATCTGGTCCCAAAACACGAATCTAAACAATTTGAAATTGTTAAATACGTAATATTTTTTTCATAACAGCATTCTAACCTTTATGTTGAACGCTTTGTTGTTTACTTGAAGATCTCGTTTGCTTTGGATAGCAGCTTCGACTGACGCTTGAAACGACCGAAATAAGTCCATAGTGTCGCCACTTAACAGATGTTTTCCTGTTCGAATTCCTAAAAATAAATTGTCATTTATTTGCCTTTTTACCCGCGAGCGCGTTTTGCTTACCTCCTTCAATATCGTCATGAATCAAAGTGATGTAGCAATAGCGGTGAGGCGATGTTCGATAATATTCTCTTAATGTACGTAGGGCTTCCTTTAATGCAGAAAATAATCCGGACAAAATCGATTCGACGAGCAATTTTTGATGGCGGCCAGGTTCTTTAAACCGAACAAGAATGCGAAATTGGTGGTCGGAAAGAACAAAATTCCTATAAAAATATTGATTAATGCATATTTAAGCTTTTAGTTATGCAAACTTACTTTTGTCTACGAAAAGATACTCGTTGGATTATAATTTCAATAAGAGAATCAGAAAATGCCACAATTGGTTTGTCGTACGGAGTGTTTCCAGGTAACCCCTCGTTGTTTTCATCTTCAAGCTGTTCATCCTCGGTAATGTAATCAGTATCTTGGTCAGAGTCTGCCGACTCAAAAGATTCATCGGACGAAAAACTGCTATCTGTGTTGGAAGCCATTTTGAAACTGACTGCTGCCTCATCGCAACCTTGGCAAAGCTCAAGGACGCACGCGTGAAAGACTTAGCTTTTTAAACTTTATTATTCTGTTTTAATTTTGATAAAAAAATAAATATAAAAGGGTGTGGTTTTTATTATAGCATTTTTATAGCATTTTACACAAGAAATCGCACGCGAAAGAAAGCTGTAAAGTGGTTCACAAAGAACTTAAAAAAGCGCGCGAGTAAAAGCCACCATCTAGTCTAGAATAGAGGCTCCGCTCGTCCAACAAAGGCCTTATGGTGCGCGAGCGGAGGCCAGCGCGCGTCGCAAGCTTAAAAAGGCTCTGCACGTGATGTTTTGTAACGTTATTTTAACGGCGAATCGCGCCGCATTCTCGGTTGACACAAAAGCTAGCAAATTTTTTAAAAAGGTTCTAAATTCAAAGTCAAATTATACGAAAAACCCGAGCTAAAATATAACAGAGAGTTTAAAATATTTTTTTACCAAGTTTTTTATTTTCTATTCATCTATAAAAAAGATTTGAGCATCGACATTTAAAAAATTAGCTCTGACACGCATTGAAATTGGAAGTTGGGAATGAGTATGTTGATCAATAAAAATAGCTTTTGGTGGATCTATGGGTATATTTTGAATTTCGGCTGCTTGTTTTAGGCACATTGACAAAAACAACGGAGCTTCCGGTTTGTAGCATTTTCCAAGAAACGTTATGGAAAACTTGTCTCTGAAAAAAATAGTATCGCAAAATATATAATGTTTTAATGCATAAATAGATTTTAAAGTACTTACGAAATAGATTGAAAGACAAGAATATATGAAGTGTTTCTTCTTATGACAGGACCAAACCGGCAATTAAAAGGGCTGTGTGCTCTAAAAATAATCTTTTATCATTTTAATTTCATTTTTGTAGTTTTTAAAAAACTTACGTAATTATGATGTTAATGTTTGCATGGCGACTTCGAAATGTTATTAACTCGTACATAACCGGGTCGCACGAAATCTTGTCCCAGATGTCTTCAAGAATAACTAAACTTCCGGTTTCAGCAGTCATTCTGGAAAATTTCGGAATCCCCTCGCATATTTCAATGTGTGGAACAATATCGCGAAGACTCTCCAGGGTTTTGGCCAAAATGTGGCTAGCGTTAACTGCAAACATAATTTAACAAATATTTTAACAATTTAATTTGTACAAAAACCAAAACAGAAGCTTACCTGGTATTGCGTAAATAACTCTGGAAAACTTTTGGGTGAAGTAAGCATCCGGATTGGCGAGCAATTTCTTTATAAACGTCGTTTTTCCAGTGCCTAGAAAAGACAATTAAAAATATAAATATTTAATTCGGCACGGTTTAAATACATGCATAAAATCATATTAAAATTCCATAAACTACGGTAAAGGTTTAACCGAAAAATAACTAATAAACCTCATCATCATCATGGTTCGTTTTCTCCGCTTAAAGCGGACTACGCACTGGCGCGATCCTTTTGAAGGATCGTGCCAGTTTTAACAGCCTACTCTCCCATGCTGGCTTAGGACGTCTTAGGAGAGGGTGCTTTATTCGAAGCACCAAAACTAGGAAATTGCCTTACTGGGCTAACGGGCTCCCCTACCCGACTAATAAACCTAAATTGACAAAACTAAGTATATTTACCACTGTCTCCAATTAGAAGCAGCCGAAAGGGAGAGATTAATTTTAGCGTGTCGTTGTTTGTGTCAAAATGCTCAATTGTTTTTGTTGGATCCATGTTTACAATAATAATTACGAGTAATTCTTTTTTGTTCCAGCCGAATTCTTTTTTCATTAAGTGACAGCTTTTTTGAAAAAAAAAAGTTCAAAAGGTCAAAAAAATGAAGGTCTTTGTTTAAAAGTCGATTGTGAATGTAATGGATTACGTACAAACCACATGTTTTAGAGTTATTTGGTTGTAATCTTTCAGAATTAAAAACTATGGTATCTTTGTATGGTAAAATTGATTTTAAAAAAGCAAGATTTGTACCACAGCTGTCAAAACATTCGAGGCAGGAAGAATTTTTGCGATAAATAACAAACCAATGACCAATTTTACAATTATTTTCTGTAGATTTACATCGATTAACAATAATGTAATAGTCTTTTTTTATTTTTAGAGGTATTTCATCTATGCATACTAATGCTTGAAGTCTACAATAGATATTTGGTAAACACGTTAAGATTTTTACAATTTCAAATCCTCTCATCTAAATTTGATACCATTTTCTATCAGTTTTGGAAGTTTCAGAAACTACATTGGTTTTTGGAGAGAGGTGAGTTTGCGTGACAGGATCTAAAAGTTTTTTGTTTTTTATAAATCTAGACAAGTTTAATTCTTTTAATAAGTCTACCCAGCGAATTAAATTAGCTGGTTTTTTTTTGAGTTCATAAAAAGTAATTGGTAAATAATCAAACAAAGATCCGTTGCTCCACAAATTGCCTTTTACTGTAATTGCTCCATAAGCATCAAATTTTACTATGAGAGGGAATTTTTCTAGTTCATTCAACAGTAAAGTAGCTAAATGTCGGTATTTTTCTCGCACAAGATTGACAAAAATGTCTTTTCGAATGCTTGTTGTTGCACATGCAGTTTGTCCCCCAGTTTCAATTTCGTTTTCGCCCGTTTCAGGCAATTGTCTATTTGTTGATAGGGGACCAGGTTCATGGTCTAAATAAAGTGTATTTTCACCTTCACCTTCACTGAGAATTCCGGCCTTATTAGTGTCTTTTTCACTCGAATGACCAGCTTGTTTATTATTTAAGGATTCAAATTGTTCTTCAATTTTTTTTAATCGCTCGTATTCCTCTAAGGGGATTAATATTCTTTTAGTTATTTTTTCATTTTTTTTCGAGTTCATTACTTTTTTGGGAAAAAGAATGATCTAAAAGTTTTTTTAGTAAGATTGGAAATTGCGAGCTAAAGTGGCCCAAACAGTCAACTTGTTTTTTTCGTGGATATTTCAAAATTTTCTTTAATTTTGATTTTGAGCCCAATTTTTTGGAAAGATAGGAAGCTCGTTTTGATTTGTAAAGTTTTGGGTATAGTGTTTTATCAAGGCTAATATTACCAACAGCGATGTTGTACAATACATAAATGACACATTTTAATAATTTATCGGAAGCGTTAAACAATATTTTTTTTGCTATTTTGCCTGTTGCCGAATGATACAAGTCTAGAAGCATTGGCTTAAAATGGATAAGGGCTTTTCTTAAGTCTTGGTTTGACCACATTTTAGTGAACTTTTCGGTAAGCAAAATGAACATGAAATTCGATTTCATTTGACACCTCCTCGCCAGTCATTAAATCAATCAACTTAAATTCGACTTTTTCGACATTTTCTGCACAAAAAAAAAACGGGTTTTCATTGACAACTTTTGTAAACGAGGCGGTTGGTTTGAATGGAAAAGCCATTAGTCGGGAGGGTTCAGTTTTGATAATGCCATATTGAAAGTCAATGTTGTGGTATCGGCACAAATTGCTCGTCAAAGCCAAAAAACTTCCTTCGATCACATGGGGATTTTCTACAAAAAATAAGATCGAAAGAACGGCAAATTCTACATATCCATGAAATGGTAGCCCTTGAAATGTAGGGCTAATTTTAATTCTGCTGCTTTTTGCTTCCTTGTTGAATTTGGAAACTGCAAAGTTTTGCACGTTATTCATTTTTTTACAAAATTTGATTCCGGAATCCAAATATTAAAACGGGCTGGATAATGCAGCCATTTAACAAGGTAGAATTTTCCTTTTTTGGTTTTTTTGGTGTCAAGAATTTTTTCAATTTCAAACGTTGAGTTTTCTTCAATTTTAGGAGCAGGCGAAAGTTGTTCAGGGTAATATAGGCCTGGATATTTTTTCCCTAAATACAAGTTTGGTTTATATCCTTAAAATATGGTAAAATGTTTTCTTACCTTGTAAATCTTTCAATTCCAGCATAGGAACGTCTTGGACCGTGTTCACCTTGCTGACTAAAAAAATCGCCCCAGTCTGAAATTAAATTGAGAAGATTACAGAGGGGTACAGATAAGGAACACAGTTTTAGTTGCTGTGTAGCCAAAGAAAATTGCTAGACTACCATGCAAACAGTATAAGCGTTAAAACGAGCGCACGCAAAAAAGTATATACTGGTTTATATAAATAAGGGGCCCTCGTCTTTCTAACCTTGAGATGTCCTTTGCAAAAGGAAAGTCTGCCAGACAAGCTTTGGCGAACTTCAATGGCTGCAGTATACTTTTTTCCTCAATATATGTAATAAGAACAACTTAAGACCAAAAAAGCTGCATTAAAGAAAACTGTACTATTCTTTTAGCAAGAAAACTATTCAATCAAAAGCAATATCGTAAATTAAACAAATTGTTACTTGATAATCCACCGATTTGGTCATTGGGGAAAATCCGTATCGCAACCACACAAAATCCCCTGGTCGTTTTTGAGACGATTGCCGCGAGCGTAAATATTTATTTCTTTGAATTTCTTGCTGTTTGAGGGTATTTGGAAAATACCCCCCTTTTGCTTGTTTTAGATCCCGAATTTTGACATCGTATTTTGCTTGGTTTTTCTGCGCTTTTGAAGGTGTGATTGAGTTTGAACCATATATGTAGGAATGGTTTAAATTGTACACCACATCAGGAAGATATTTTTCCCATTCATTGTCCAGTTTATGTCGCAATAACATGTACAATCGACGTTTTATATGAAGAATACGATTTTCTAAAAAATGCAATACTTATTTTTGTGTACACTCAAAAGGGCCTGTTCACATTTTTGCTTTAAAAGTGATACTGGATCCGCGAAAAATAATTTTTACAGTCAATTTTGCCTGTAATTATTATTTCACGATTTTTTTGGATCCAAATATTATTTTTTTCCAATTTTTCCCTTTTCAAAAATTCATAGCAGCCTCAAAACTAAACACAAAACCTCAAAAAATGGCTCATTTGAAGCCTAAAGATTGGAATTTTGCAAGAAAAATATAAGCTCCATGCT
>JAAUYL010024190.1_pt1 | contig 11278 bp, 7 predicted proteins | sample 7278011 | NCBI WGS metagenome assembly JAAUYL01 (sample SAMN14350225, study PRJNA611818) | marine sediment metagenome | isolation source: surface marine sediment (1.8m) | place: French Polynesia: Moorea | collected 2018-08 | reverse complement strand
TTTTTTCCAATTGGGATTAGATCTGTCTATGGGGAATATTAACTCTTATGTGATGTGGAATTTTAGGGAGAAGCTCGAATCCTGCATCCCCGATTAAGATCAAGTCTGATTTGAAAATATCTGTACAGGTAATTTATGAATTACCCCTACTCTTACCAACAGCCTAAAAATTTGTAGCCTACTTTTTTCCAATTGGAATTAGATCCGTCTATCGGCTATATTAACTCTTATGTGATGTGGAATTTTAGGGAGCAGCTCAAATCCTGAATCCCCGATTAAGATCAAGTCTCATTAATTAGTCATAATCAAAATGTTATTCTCTGTCAAATTACGGAAAAATAAGGGTAAAGCCTCTCCTTTAAAGGATAGAAAAGAAAAAAATTCCCCTTTAACCTTACCTCTTCTTGAAAAGAAGAGGTAATAATTAATAATTAATTATTAATTATTAATTATTAATTATTGAATCCCTATTCCCTAATATGAAATACTGGAAATCAAGTAAACAACTACAAGATGGTAAATATATCATTCAAGACCTCCTTGGTATTGGTGGTTTTGGTACTACTTATCGTGCTTTAGAACAAAACTCTAATCAATTAGTTGCGATTAAAACTCTGAATTATCGAATACAAAGAAAACCAAATTTTGATAAACTCCAAGAAAATTTTTTAAATGAAGCCTTATGTTTAGCAAAATGTCATCATCCCAATGTAGTAGAAGTTCACCGCCTTTTTAAAGAAAATAAATTATGGTGTATGGTGATGGAATATATAGATGGAGATGACTTAGGAATTTATCGTGAAGAGCAAGGGGGAGTTATATCAGAAAGTGAAGCAATACAGATCATTAAACAAGTAGGAGAATCATTAATATTTGTACATAACCAAGGATTTTTGCATCGGGATGTCAAACCTCAAAATATTATTCTCAGACGGAATACTTTAGAAGCAGTATTAATTGATTTTGGTTTAGCGCGAGAATTTGATAGTGGGAGTGTACAAAGCCATACAACAGATAGTACATTATATTTTGCACCAATTGAACAGTACGAAAGACGAGCAAAACGGGGAGCTTTTACTGATATTTATGCCTTAGCTGCCACTCTATATGTTTTATTAACAGGTGAAATGCCTACCCCCGCAAAAATTAGACAGGAAGGAAAAATACCATTAATAGCACCAAAAGAATATAATTCTCAAATTAGCGATCAAGTCAATAGTGCAATTATTAGAGGCATGAAATTAGAACCGGAAGAACGCCCTAAATTTGTTGATGAATGGTTAATTTTATTATCACAACCACAAGAATTTTTCACGATTAATGTACCCTCGACCTTACCATCTACTCTGCCAATAATTACCGAAATTCCCACAGAATTAGTAACTGTTGATGCGAGTTTTGAACCAGAATTACAAACTTTTAAATTTGAAGTTTTAACAATCAAAATTAGTTCTAGATATGAAATATCTGACACGAGAAAAGAGCAACGAGAAGCTAAACAATTTATTGAAAATCTTGGCAATGATTTTATCCTAGAAATGGTATCTATTCCCGGCAATACTTTCTGGATGGGTTCCCCAGAAACAGGAATAGAAAAATGGGAAACAGAAACTCCCCAACATTTAGCCACAATAGCACCTTTATTTATTAGCAAATATCCCATTACTCAAGCACAATGGCAAGCAATTATGGGAAAAAATCCTGCTAATTTTCAAGGAGAAAATAGACCAGTAGAAATGATATCTTGGTATAACGCAATTCAATTCTGTAGTCGTCTATCTGCTCAGACAGGAAAAGTTTATCGGTTACTATCAGAAGCAGAATGGGAATATGCTTGTCGCGGTGGGACAACTACATTATTTCACTTTGGAAATATTCTGACACCTGACCTAGCTAACTATAACTGGCAAGAAGCTTTTGCCTGTACATTGCAACAAAATTATTATGAGCAGACAAAAGATGTAGGTAGTTTTCCCCCCAATGCTTTCGGGTTATATGATTTTCATGGTAATGTCTGGGAATGGTGCGCCGATCCCTGGCATGATAATTATCGGGACGCCCCTTCGGATGGTAGTGTATGGGAAAAAGATGGAAATTCTGCCTACAGAGTGTTGAGAGGTGGTGGGTGGTTAAACTATCCCAGGGGTTGTCGCAGTGCAAATCGAAATTACAAAAATCCTAGGGGTAAGTATAAGTCCGTGGGGTTTAGGGTTGCCCTTTCTCATTCCATATAGCTGAAGTCAGAAGTTAGAAGTTGGAAGTTATACCAATTTAATCAATAGACATCTAGTGAATAAAGATATAGACTTTTTGTATATAGTAGGGAACACTTAACTGGGAACAGGAAACAGGCAAGATATTTTTAGGAAAAAGTTACGGAAAATGATTTTGCGAGGAACTTTTACTTCTATTACTTATGCTAAATATAAGGGCAAGTTTATTTTCTGGAGATGTCTAATGTTTGTTACAAATTTTAGGGACGTTGCATGGAACGTCCGTAAGTCAGAAGGAAGACCAAAGTTGAAAGAAATATTGAAGAAAAAAAGGTAAAAATGATAGAGATAGCCTTATTAAAGGAATTGGAGAATATCTTTTTAAGTAAATCCGATTGAGATGCACTTTTTGTAGCATTCTCTTGTCATCCCTGGTATTAGAAGTCAGAAGAGGCGAATAGCCATTACCCCGTACATTCGGAGGACGGACTCTCTTTAATTAAGAGGTGTGAGAATGTCCTAACCACTCTAGCGACTGCTATATCATCGTCAAATCTAGATTCCTCACTCCAAAAGGAGTCAGGAGAAAATCATAGTGGTCAATAAAAGTAAATAATTAAGTATTTATGCTTAATATTTTTCTGAGAATTTGACGAAATAACAAATATTTTTGGAGGTAGATGCAGAAAAGAAGAGGTTGAAATTTTTGGGAAAAATTTTGGTGAATTGGTATGGGGAGTTTTAAATTTTATTGAAAAAATTTAATTTTTGTAACTTTCAAATCCCTAGTAGTTGGTAGCTTTGCCCCATCTAATCTAAATATTTGACATATTTGGCAAAAATTTCATGGAAGAGTTTTACCAAAAACATTAAATTTGAAGTTTAGTAGACCTTTGGCAAAACTGAAATGACAATAAATTATCGAATTACCTTTGACTTTTGTGACTTTTGACTTAAAGAAGTTTAGTCATCCACAATTTGCGCCCAATCTGGGAAGGCAGGAGGAAAGAAATTAATATCGTAGTCAGACTCTTCCCATTCATTAACCCATAATGGGACTACTCCTACTCCTTTTATGGGAGTTCTAGAGAATACCCTTTCCTTAGATTCGATAGTATGAAATATTTGTTTGAGGGTATCCCCTAAGTTCAGAGTGAAACTTAAGAGTTCGTCCAATTCGGGGTCAAGCCGTTTGACTCTTTGTTTCTCATCTTCAGCCCATAATAGTTTTAGGGATTTTAGGGATCTGGGACTAAGTTGGCTCCGATAATAAACACGTTTAAGTTGGGCTACAGGTTCAAGACTCCTTTCTACCCGGCGAATTTGCTGTAACCGAAGATAGTGCCACTCTGCCAAACGCTTTCGGTTTTCAGGGGGTATTTTTCCTTTGCTAGTAGAGTGTTGGAAGGCATATCTGGCACAACTACAGCCAAGATTAGCTAAAAGATGGATTAACTGTCTTTCTTTAGGAGTAGCTTGTCTTCTTTCTGCAGTTCTCGTAATAAGTCTTTTTCTGCGTGTAGTAATTGTTGTGTCCATCGTTTTGGTCGATAATACTAACTAATCAGAATATATTAATAGAATAACCGAAGGTAGAACCCTAATCAGTAGCAAAGAGTTCTACCCAGCTCTAAATCTAGTCTAATCTTTCTATTCTGTCTCAAGGAAGTTATTTCGGCTTTCCTTATATTTTATTTGCCTGTGTCTACTTCCTCTCTCTCACCATCATCATCATTTGCCGTGTAACTAATGACCTGACTCTCTTCAATAGTAGTCTCATTAGATAGCACTAAATTCCAGGCATTGGCCTTTGGTATCTGGGAAAACGTTAAGCCTGCGGAGGCTATTAACCCTAAAGCAATAATATTCTGTTTCATAGTAGTAGATGAACCCTGTTTAGTTATTTGGAATTGACTACTGACACTCTTGCAACCTGTAAAAAGTGGGTTTTTGCAAAAGCCCTCTTGTATTCCAAAGAATCAGTCTGTAATTATAAAAGAAGCATAGGCACGACCTGATGGATCACAAACGCCGGAAGAGAGGTGTTAGTAGTATTATTACTATCTTCTCCCCAATCCTGGTATTTGGGATGTGGAGACTAAGCCATTAGGGAGTTAAACCATCAGGTAATTAGTCCATCTAGGAGTTATCCATCAGGGGTATCTACTTTTTTTCAACTATCAGGGTGTATCTCCATCTGCAGTTCTGAACTGGCTGTCTACAAGGAAATTAATGATTAAATCATTAATCCAAATAGACAGCTTTTTTTATATATCTAGTTTCCCTTAGTAGGAGGATTAAGGAAAGAGTAAGGTGAAGGACAAGAGCAAGGGCTAAATTTTCAATTTTTCTCCACTTATTTATTTCGCGGATATTGAGTTTAATTCCGTTGTTAGAAACCTCTTCTACCTGGCAACGTCGGCGTTATCGAGTCCACAGGTACACGCGGACGTTTGCTTCGCAACGCGGAGCGTAGCTCTGAGTGCCCGCCATAGCTAGATTTAAGCTAGCATTTAAGTATCACACGCAACTAAAACCCTCAGCAAATTAAATATTTGTGGCCTTCAATTAAAACGATTTTCAGTTCCATTGAAAATTGACCTTCTTCAAACCTTTAAGACTCCACCCTGAAGGCTATACTTTACCGAAAAATAAGGGTTTAAAACCTCTCCTTTAAAGGAGAAAAAGCGGTCGGAAAGCCGAGCAGTCCGTAGGATGGGATGGATGGGTTACCTAACCATATCCAATCTCCCCTTGAAAAAAAAATTTCCCTTTTAATCAATCCTATCCGTTTTCAAGAAGAGGTAATTATTAATTATTAATTGTTAATTATTAATTATTGAACCATAAGTCTTGAAACCCTTTTATGATTGGGGGATTGGGGGAGAAAGAGAGCAGGCATTACGTCCAAGCCTCTAATTAAATCTAATTAAATACGTTGACTCTCCCGAAATATCCATTTAATGGCAAATACATAACTTCTCTCTTTTGTCAAGTTTTATGTTAAGAAAGATGTGGGTAATGGATAGCCCTGAAGGGCGGGGTTTAAATTAATAGTTATTGCACTCCTAAATATTTATGTAACTGCACGGAGAGTCGGTAATGAGAATATTCCTGAAGTAATTCTAAGACTAATGGTAGAGCCAAATTTCGACTATACCATTCAGGCTGTAGATAAACAGGAATATTATTATTGGCTAATAAAATTTTACTATAAAATTCTAATTCTTTGCCAGTTTCTATCACCAATTTTATTTCTGAAGCCCGTTTCCACATTTGCGGTACAACTGGATATTTAGGACTAATATGTTGTTTAGGACTAAGAGTTACCCAAGTGTTAGGAGAAATATTTTGCCAATAGCAACCGGAGGTTTCTATTGAAACTTTTCTACCAGTAGCTTCTATTCTGTTTATTAAAGCAGGTAGTTGTTTATGAATAAAAGGTTCACCACCAGAAATAACAACTCTAGGAGAAAATAATTCATTAATTAATTCATCAAAAGTTCTCAGTTGTCTCGGTAAACCAACTCCTCCATCAGCATAACCAGTATCACAATAATGACAACCTACTGGGCAACCAGCAAGACGAATAAAATCTACTGGCGTACCTGCCCAATAGCCTTCTCCTTGAATAGTTTTTTGGAATGTTTCATGGATGGGAATGATGAAATTTTCTGTCATCTTTGAGTTATAAATAATAAGAAGAAAATCATGGATTTTGTTGTAGTCATTGACATCTTCATAATGGCATTCTGGCTGTAGAATAAATACATAAAAATTACTTGATAAAAAAATCATAAATTAATTATATTGACAATATTTATGGCAATTTATTCTCGATCTTATACATCCATATTCTTGATATCTCATAGCTTGCTTTTTTACTGAATAATTAATAATTAATAATTAATAATTATTAATTAAATAATTCAGCTTTATTAGCTTCCCCTTTCAAGGGGAAAAAGCGGTCTTTAGATGGCGAGGTCTCCTGAAGAGTGCAGAGCCGCTCCGAAGTGCGCCATATCCAATCTCCCCTCGAGAAAAGTGCTAGGATATTTCCTGATATTCAATAAGCGCACGGTTTTAAGCAGAGGTAATTATCCATTATCAATTAATGAAAGTAGGCCATGCAATATAAGATATTATGTGTGAACCAGTTAGTTGATGAAAAACTCTTCCAATTGTATGGATTACATCAATTAATTCATCAAGATTTTTATCCTCAAGTAATTCTTGAAATTCATCATTTACTTGTGCAAGTCTATCTCTAAAAGTTGCAGGATTTTCTCGATCGTATTTTTCTATTCCTTCTTTGTAATATCTAATTGTATCTTTGATGTTCATTTGAATTCAGTTTGAATATGATGTGGCAATATGATTTGAGTTGTGAGATATTGGAGATTTTTAGGGAACACTTAACTGGGAACACTTAACTGGGAAGAATAAAAAAATGTATCTTAATGAAAATGAATAAGATAACTGCTATATTCTATACTTTTAAGTAACACCTCAATTCTCACATCTGATTCCTGATTGCTATCTATAGGGAATTTTATATCGGTATACTACTAACAGGCAAGATGACCGTGTTACAAAAGTTTGACTATTAATCTTTATGGGTTACATACTTGGAATTTGTTGTATATTCGCCTTAAAAAGAGATTTTTATAAAATTGTAACTTCAGTGTTTTATGTAAGTTATTCATATTATTTGTAATGATTTTTCCAAATATTTCATAAAATTAATCTAATCAATTACAGGTTGAAGCTTTTCCTTTTCAGTTGTTAATTTCCTCGGCACCATAACTGCTAAAGCTAAAGGAACTACCTGAAAATTAGCCGGAGTATAAGTAACAATTTCTCCATCAGTATTAATAGGACGAGGTTTACGAGTATAAACACTAATTACAGAGCCAGAGAGAGAACGAAAACCAAAACTTTCTTGATATTTTCCTTGCCATATAGAAGGTAACATACCAATAAATTGCCAACAATATTTCACTTCTAGGCTGTATAAATCTAATCTTTGGTCATCAATTGTAGCATCGTGAGCAATGGTCATACCACCTCCATAATGTTTGCCATTTCCTACAGCAACTTGTAAAGTCTTGACTATTTTTGATTCACCATTACAACGAATTTCTGCTGTAAAAGGGCGACTTTGTAAAATCATTTTACTAGCAGTAATAGCATAAGCTAATACACCCCACCGACGCTTTGCTTCTTTAGTTAAATTATTAGTAATATCTACACTTAATCCAATACTGGCAACATTGAAAAAATATTTGCCATTAACTACACCTAAATCTATATAACGTTTTTTGCCAGTAGCGATCGCTCGACAAGCTTCAAATAAAGAAATAGGAATTCCCAAAGTTCTAGCTAGATCGTTAGCTGTTCCTAATGGTAAAATTCCCAAGGGTAAACCTGTTTCTACTAGAGCATCTACGGCTAAGTTTAATGTTCCATCTCCACCACCAATAATTATCAGATTTACCTGATTTTTATACTCTTGAATAAAATGGTTAAAATCCTGAGGAGATTCAGTTTCTTTGCAGATAATTTCTAGGCCAAAATCTTGTAAATAGGTTAAGGCTAAATCTAGATTATCTTGAACTTTTCTAGCATGGGGATTTACCAATAAAAGAGATTTTTTTGATTCTATCTTATCTTGGTTCATAAAGAAATTCAAAAGTTAAAAGTCAAAAATCAGAACAAAAGAAAGGATTAAAGAAAATTAAAAGTTAAAAGTCAAAAGTCAAAAATCAGAACAAAATGAAGGATTTAAGCAAGGAAATTGTTTAAGGATATACTGAGTAAGGTCTGTATTGATGGGAAGTAGCAAATCTGATAACTGTATAACCGGATTTCATATTATTGCTGAGAGCTGACAGCTAATAGCGGAATGGTTACATTTTTTTATCAGAGGTATAAATAATTAACTAATTTATTGTGTTAAAAAATGTCCACTTCATTAGTCATCAAAAAAACTTTCTCTTTCCTATTTATATGAAACTTTCCCCTACTTATGTCAAGTATTATGAAACAACTGTAATAAGAATTTTCCCAACTTGTAGGGAGGTTCTATGGAACGTCCCTAGATTATGGTTAATTAATCTAACTTGATATTATATCAAGTCTTATTACAGTAGATTTCACCAAGGGTGAGGTACATCTATGGCAAGCAAGATAGCCGCGCTACATCAGAAAAAAATTGAGATTGCTTATCTCCACTTCGTTCCGGTCGCAATGAGATAGTTAAGTTTAATTACATTAATTGCCGAATAATCAATTAATTACCGAATAATCAATAATTAATAATTATTAATTAAATAATTCAGCTTTATTAGCCTCCTCTTTCAAGGGGAAAAAAGTGCTCTTGAATTTCCTTATATTCAATTCCGTTGCGGTTTTAACCAGAGGTAATTATCCATTATCGATTATCCATTATCCATTAATTACTACTCTCTACTCCCCTGAATGTGGATTTATTTCCTGAGCTGAAATTCATCAAATTTTACTACTTCAGAATTAGGCTTTCTAGTATCAAAATAGTAACTACTGACTGTTCCGGTATCGGTCTCAAAAATACTAAAAGCTGTAATATGATTACTAGCAATATAAGGTTGAGGTTTACCATTTTCATCTAGCAAAGGTGCGATGGTTGGAATTATTGGTTCTAAACCATTTGGATTACCAACTTCAGCATATTTTTCCTGATAATTTAGAGGAACATTTCGCTTTGTCTCTCCTAGATAAGCTCCATAACTATTACCGACATTGGATGTTTCGAGAAAGTGCATTTTACTCGGACTAACAAAACGATTCCAAAGATGAGAATGCCCGTAAAATACTAACTGTACGCCAGAAGTTTCTAATAATGGCAAAACATCTCGAATAATATAGTCATTTTGTTGGGGATATTCATAACGAATCGTGGTAATTTTCCCATTTTCATCTCGGTCAATATATTGGATGGGATTAGTATAAGCAGGAACAATATTTTCACCGAGAGAATGAGGCGGATGATGAAACATTACTACTTTATATTTTGCTTGTTGAAATTCCTGACTTGCTAATTCTTTTTCTAGCCAATTATATTGTTCGCTACCTTTGATAATAGGTTCAAAAATATGCTGACCGTAACCCCATTCAGCCGGATTATCAAAATCTTGTTTCCGTTCCCGATATTTGCCTCTAGCATTATCTTTTAAATGGGGAACTCGCCAAATATTTGTGATATATAAAACCACTAGACGTACATCACCAAAAGTTACAGCATAATAATTTTTTTTATCCGAACTATTTTGAGGCAGAGTAAAAATTTCTTGGTAAGTGTCTGTATTAAAAGAATTATTTTTTAACCAGGTATCAAGATTGATGTTTTGAGAATTTTGTGGATATAAATTTTTGGCAGCTTTTCTGGGGTATGGCTGACTAAATTGATAGTTCAAAGAAGTTTCCATGGAAAATATTCCCATAACTTCATGGTTGCCAATTGCTGGAAACAGAGGTGCATTTTGAATTAGCTCCCCACCTTTATAAATAGTTTTTTTGCCATTTTTTTCTAATTCATAATTAGCCTTACCTTGGAGATTCGGAAAAAAAGCATTGCCTCGATTATCGTCAAACCATTCTGAAGCTCGGTCGGGAATATTAACTAAATCTCCAGCAAAAAAAATAGCGTCTAATTTATCAAAAGTTTCTGTTACTTTTTGCAGATTTGCAGAACTCATTGGTTTTAATTGATGGTCGGAAGTTAGGAGAATTTTTAAAGGTCTACCAGGGGTAGGTTTAGGAGCCAAAGTAAAAATTTTACTGCTAATCTTTTCCCCATTTTCCCTTTCGCTAATAATTTGGTATGGCACAGAATTATTAGGAGTTAAACCAATAACTTTTGCTTCATGTCGCCAGATATCTCGCATCATAGGTTGTTGATAAATTAAACCTTTTTCTGTTTGTTTGCCAACAAAAGAATCTTGGTCTTCACGAGTGCGACTAAGTTTAGTAGTATTTGCCTCAACAATTTGATTCAAATTTTCACCATAAACTACAAAATTTCGTTTCCCAGGAAATTCAGTAAACCAAACAACTTGTACAGAATTTTCTGTCGGAGCTTGGAGAAATGGGTCGGTTAAAAATTCGGATTTAGATTCGAGAGAATACATAATTATAAATAGGAAAATAACCACAATAATTAAAATACCAAAAATCCAGGGATTACGATAATAATTTCTGGGATTTTCAAATATTTCTGGAGGAGGATTGAACATAGAAATAATAAATAATTATGATGTAAGTATTCAGCTAGCTCGCATTTAGCTATCAGATTTGAAAAGAATCAACCAACTACTAGAGTTAGATAATGACCAATTTAATTGATAGCTTTTATAGCAGTTTTCATTAACTATAGAGTACAGAGATTTTTTATTAAAGGCAGAAGGCTGAAGTTTTTTCTTCAACATTTCTGGAAAACTGCTACAATTCTTTAACTTAATAATTATAAATTTGCACATTCTAAATTAATAAAAAGAAGTTTTGTAGTCTACCTTTGTGAAAACCGCTATAATTATCTTCACAAGGAAAATTACCCTGTGGTATAATAATGAATTAATAATAAATATAGCAATATGATTTGAGTTGTGAGATATTAGAAATTTTTAGGGAACAGGGAATAGAGAATCAGGAAAAAATGAATATATATGAATAAGATAACTGCTATACTCTCTTCTTTTAATAAATACTTCAATTCTCATATCTGATTCCTGATTGCTATAGCTGATAACTGAATTTCGCACTTCCTCCAAAGGAGGCTGGCTGACTACTGAATTATTACATTATGATGATAATTTGAAGGAGCACTCAGCACTCAGCAAGCCTCTTTCAGAGGAGCTGCCTCTTACAGAGGAGCTGCCTCTTGCAGAGGAGCTGCCTCTTGCAGAGGAGCTGCGCTAACGCTAACGCTAACGCTAACAGCAATCAGCTTATCAGGCGTGTATAATGGGGGATTCAAACCCCCACGCAAAGCGCACCACTAATTTTTCAAATTATAGTGGGGGACTTAA
>JAAUYL010037102.1_pt1 | contig 11285 bp, 11 predicted proteins | sample 7278011 | NCBI WGS metagenome assembly JAAUYL01 (sample SAMN14350225, study PRJNA611818) | marine sediment metagenome | isolation source: surface marine sediment (1.8m) | place: French Polynesia: Moorea | collected 2018-08 | reverse complement strand
CCCAACGTAGCACTGGAGGCTAGCGACAACTAGGTCGACGTCCTAGTTGTCGTAGGGGGTGTTTCGTCCTAGTACACGTGAAAGATACTAGGACGATCGTCCTAGTTGGGGCGATTTTCAACTAGGACGAAAGGAAGTGCAACAGCTGACTTGAAAGTTGCGTCGACCTAGTTGAGGAACGGGCGACAACTAGGACGATAGATGTTTGGACGACAACTAGGTCGCTTGCTGTGCAACAACTAGAACGATAAGCGGTCCACAACTAGGTCGAAGGCGGGCAACAACTAGGACGTAAAATCCCATTTCGTCCTAGTCGCGCCAGGATTTCACTTGGAAAATATCCGCGTATTGTATGGGCGACAACTAGGACCACAACTAGGACCACAAATCTGACCGGGTCACAACTAGGGCGATTTCGCGCGACAACTAGGCCGAAATTTTGGTTTTCGTCCTAGTCGCTCCAGGATTTCACTACATACATATCCCTGGATTTCGTTGACGACAACTAGGGCGACAGATATGAGCGTGCGACAACTAGGTCGATGCCGGGCGACAACTAGGTCGAAATAGCGGTTTTGGGGCTGGCCCTGGGGCCGCCCTGGGGCTGCCCTGGGGTTCCCACTGGCAGGGCGTCCTCACTGATTGCGTGGGAGGTCTACAGTGACTGCATTTGGTGCAAATGCACTGCAGGTATTGCAGGTACTGTAGGTACTGCAGGTACTTCAGGTACCCACTGGGGACAATGGCTGGTATTGTACAATGACATTGACATACAATTACAAGTTGTTCTAGTTGAAGTAACAATATATATTGCTTTTATTATTGCATGTTTATACTTCCTGGGAAATATGCTGGTATTAAATAATATTAAGACTGTTTCTATTCTACAGTGAAAGTATCTCGTTTCGTTACTTCAGCTCTTTTCTTTAATATCACATAAGAATTTACGTTTCTTCTCGAAAGACTGTTGGTTTGTGTCATCACAAAAATTCTCCTTTGCATTTCTAAAAACAATTACGGGACTAGTGTCTAATAGTTAAAGTCATAACCTGAACTTGGTCAACGGGTGGGATTGGAAAACAGGTTAATGTTTTACTTGAAATTGAGATCACGTTCAAGGGTGGGGTCTTAGGTCTTTTGGTAATAAAAAAATATCAAGAAAAAAGAGATATCGCTTCTTCTCTTGGGCAACTCACTTTCGTTTCTGTCCGCGTGACTCCTTCTTGGCTTTCTTGTCCTGGAAATGAAAGAAGAAAACCTTGACTTCACGAAAGGTAATTACAATGGTCACCATACCTTAACATACCTTCTTGTGCTCCTCGCGCGTCTTGGCTTTCCAGGGAAGAGCAGTCGGTGGTCCCATCTTGGTGATCAAGGACGTAGCGCTAAAGTTGGCGTCATTCGAGGAGGTCGAGGACGATGTCGACTGCTGGTGTCCGTTACTGTCCGAGCTAAACTTTGCCTCGTTGGACGACGAGGACGAAGTGCTAAGTTCTGGCAGATCATCCTCCATGTCGTTGTACTTCTCCATAGGTGTTCTGGCTCTAGGGGGCCTGGACAATGTTTCGGTCTGGACCATTTGGGTCTCGCTTTGGCCAGATGCAACGAGAGGCGGGATGGCGTCGTTCGGGTTCACAACCATCATCTCGTAGTTGGTTGTCAAGTTTGTAGTGCGATTGGTACTGGCCTGAACACCAAGTCCACCAGCGACAGCCTACAAACATGTCATGGCAATTATTGGCTCGCTCCAATGTATCAAACGAGTTACCTGAGCTAGGACGTCGTTCATGTTGTAGTTAGCTACGTCGCCTGGACCGCTTGTTCCTTGGGCGACAACGACCTGATGAGAAGTGCTAGCCTGGCCCTGCAAAGAGAAACACATGGTGTAGCGGACTAACCACAAGGTAAAACCAACTCACCTCGGGCAAAGCAGCCAACGCGAGCGATGGATTTGCCTGGGGTTGCAGCGCTTGAATGAACACGAATTGGCCATCCTGTAGGAGCAGACATAGACGTTGGTAGGTATACAATAGTTATCCATGTACGCTCATATCACCTGAGATGTGGTAGCGACGATGTCACTTCGCGGGCTGGAGCTGATGTCGCTGACCCCGCTGCCGAAGACATCCTCGTACGTGATCGCTGAATCTGTCTGTTTGGAGCCACCGGCGTGTCCCTCAGACTTCTTCTTCTTGGGAGACTTCGATTTGGTTCCAGATGTGGAATCGCCCTTACGCGAGCGTTTGCTCGGCGATGCACCAGATCCACCAGCGCCACCGCCTGGACCTCTCTTGTCGTCCCCATCGTCATCGTCAGGACGACCACGCTTGTCCGTATCGTCGTGAGGCTCTTCTTCAGAGTCTTCTTCGCTGTCACTTTCTTCGTCGTCGTCGTGGCCCGCACGAGAGACACTGCCCGGATGGCTTTTGGCGTACTTGTCGTGACGATGCTTGTTCTTGGCGTCATGACGTGCCTCGCGCTCCTTGGCAGCTGCGTCCGCTACTGCAAGCTCCTCGGTAGTCGGTTCCACAGTGGAATTGATAAGCTGCGGGAAAAAAGTAAACCCAAATTCAGCACCAAAGACATCACTGTCAATGGCAATTACAATTTACTTACTTGCCACACACTGGCCGCAAAGCGAGGTTTCGACAGGCCACTCGCTTTCAAGTCGCGCACAATGTCACGCGCCTCGTCCATCGAGTTGAGTGGCCTCCCCGGTTTCATGGGGGGGAACATTTTCTTCTCGATGTCGCCAGGGATGGTCACGATCTCTTTGTACGTGACATCGTCAACCTTGCCTTTCGCCAAGGTCCACTCACGTACACCTTTCAGCTCATCCTTGTACTTGAAGGGAATGTGTTGGGGGTCAACGTGTGGGAACTTGTACTGTAAGCAACAATTGATACCAATTACAAGAAATGCATAAGTGAATGTGTTACCCTGTGGTGATTGTAGAAATCTCGTCGCTCCCAGTACAATCTTTGGGCCATCTCCTGGATCGTGTTACTGTTCGTGAGGTAGGCAGCGGACATGAGTGCGTTTCGCTTCAGAGCATTGCATCGATGGACGTATAGGCCCGAAACGTCGCTCTCGCCCGGTACACGCAAGCGATGAAGCGAAGCCAGGTTGCGTTCGGCGATGTCAACAAACGGCTGGGGCATGGGGAATCGGCCAAACTGAAGACCGCTAGCACGACCTGTTGACTTGCCCAAGTGACAAGCGAGCCGGGTACTGATGGCGTAGTCAAAGAAGCTGCCAATGACCGTCTTGAAGTCTGGCTTGCTGGTAGGCAAGCCGTTGTAGCAACGTTTCATGACCACGTAGAACAGGTACTTGTGGACGATGTCTTGTCTCAGTAGCCAGTCCATTGCTGGAGTGTACACGTTCACGGGGAACAATGACATCAGACGGGTCTCGGCCTCGTACACCTCGGGCGGTTCTTCCGACGAGGTTGAAGCGGTCGCGACATGTTTGGGCATCTTCAGAACGGTCCTGTTGCTCTTAGTTCCGCTTGTCCCTGGCACAGGTGATGGATCTGGCACGGGCTCAACGTTTGCGGCTGCTGCCAGCTCATTCACCCCGATCCGTCCGGCTTGAAAGTCGACGATTGATTGACAGATTCCTTGCAAGCCTGACAACTGCGTCATGATTGTCTGCATGCAACTGTTCAATTCCTGCAATTGTTGGAGATGATATGTTAACACTATACTGCCGTAACCAACAGTTCATGCTTACCCCGTGAGTGACTGGTTCGTCTGACCCGCCCGAACGCATAGACGTGTTGTGGCCACTTGTAGCAGGAGTGCCCGGACCGGGACTGCGACCTGTCACCATTGAGTGCAGTCGATGGACAATGTCTGTGTCTGGATCGTCGGTACTAGTCAAACGGACTAACGTCTTGTCCGCGTTCGGCGGAGCAGTATCGCCCGTATCCATATCGTCGTCATCCTGGACGAGGGTCTTGTCGTGTTCGCCTTGGGTGTTGTCGCCCGGCTCTTCTGTCATTGTGACGTCATGAGGGGATTCCTGACTCTCCTCGAAGACAGGATCATCCTCTTCGGGAACTTGCTCTTTGTCTCCCTTGGCCTTCTTCTGCGGCACTTCGCTATCACCGGGTGCCTGGGACTTACTACGGCTGCGATTTGTATCCTAAGTGGCAGGAGATACAGTTAACAAGAAAACAAAGTTACTCAACACCATTGCCACATACCTTGGAACTGGTCGAAGATCCTCTGCTGCTGACGCTTGACCTCTCACTGTCCGTCCTTGGGTCCGAAATCGCTGCGTGAGTCGACGGCAGCGAACGGTAGCCCTCGGTCTTACGCGGGTCCTTGTCGGTCTGCTTGACAGCGACAACTTCTTCAGAGAGGTCAGTGATTGGCTTCCCGTCTTCATCTGTGCGGCTGAACGGAGGAACTTCCTCTCCCTCGTCGTAGAGGTAGAAAGGTAGGTTGCGGGTACCAGGGATCATTCTTGGTCCAGTATTGTGGATCAGGTTGATTACAGCGTCCTCCTTCTCTTTGGTGCTCGATCCTTCGAGGTGATCGTTCAAGCGCTTGATGATGTCGTCCAACTCTTCTTGAGACAGGTCTGTAAGACATTTATTTGTAACAAGGATGAGTCAGGTTATGAAAAGTACAAACTTACTGCTTCTCACTAGGGAGAACAGGTAGACCCTTTGCTCAACTTCTCCAGCTGTAAGCTGCATCGCGACTGGTCTAAGTCGCCGTTCTTGCGTCAACTTGAACACTCTCTCAGCGGTCAGGAGGCTGATCACTCCTTTCCTCCTGCCATAGTCCTGCAGTGAGTGGTACTGGAACCTTCCACTTTTGACAAAGTACAGAATCATGTCAGAATATTCTCTGACATTGCTGATGTCTGGAGGTGGCTCCTCTGAGGTGGACTGGGAGTCAGACTTCTTGCGATCCCTGCCCGGCATGGCTGGCACTTCTTTTCGCGTGACTTTCTGGCAAGAACACAGTTTCCAACACCTTGAAATTGTATGGCGCCCAAAGCGATTCAGTTTGTTTTCGAAAATCGCGATTTTTCGAATTTTCGAATTTTCTTCGTCCTAGTTGTCAACCAGTATCGTCCGCGTTGTGGACACTTCTCGACCTAGTTGTTGCACGCATGGACCTAGTTTTGGCTCGTTTTAGTCCTAGCTGTCGCTCAAATAGTCCTAGTTGTTGTTGGTTTTTCGTCCTAGTTGTTGCACGTGTCGACCTAGTTGTTAACCATTGCTGAGTCCAGAAGAAAACAAAAGGCAATCGCGAGCGCAAATGAAACGTAAACAAAAACAAGATCGAAATTACATGGAGTTCAAGTATTTATTTTCACGTTAGGACAAGTTTGCATTCTAAAGTAACAGATTACATGAGAATATCATAAACTCATGACAAATTTGGCCATATCACACTGTTCTGACAAGTAGTCAAGTAATTTGGAAAAAGAAACATATTCTGTTAGTAACTTAGCGTCGTTCTTTGAAGTTGAAAATACTGTCAGCTGGTATTCGTCGTGTTCGTCATAGCACTAGACGCGGTCGACAGGTCGTCGCGACAACTCACATCTCGCAGTCAGCGTCGTAGCCCATGGGAAGCATCTCGCGCATCAACGACTTCAAGATTTCCATGTTGCCAGCCTCATACTGGTCGGGATACTTCGTGCCACGCTTGGAGGGAAAAATCCTCCAGTGTTCCTGCGAGCACCATTCTTGGGCAATAGCATCGCGTAGGTGGTCCTTGTACTTCTCGAGATTGTTGTTCAGCGTCTGGACGATAGCTTTCAGCCAACTCATCTGGGCACCCTTCCTGACTCGAGCGAACAGAGCGGCCCTGAGGAACGTTTCGTCTCGAACTCTGACAGAGACTGGTCGCACACTGGTACCATGGCGAGTTTCGTACATCTCGCCATCCAGCATGAAGTCGTTTAGCGGCGAGCTAATGACGACGTCCTTCATCTCGAAGATGCGAAACTGGCCCTTCAAGCTTGTGTAGTATCCATCTTGATACTTGTGTGCTTTCAGGTAGACGATGACTTGGTCGAAGTTGCCTGAGCTGCTGGAACCAAGGATCACACTGCACTCTGTGGTATCCTCTTCGAACTTGCGAAGCGACTCCTTAGACAACGCCATGGCTGGTACTTTGATCACAAGTGGAAGCGAAATTCGATGGTTTTTCGAAAGAATTCTAGATTTTCGAACAGTTTTTCGAAGTTTTGCGCCGATTTGTTGTTTGTTGACAGTCAGCTGTTTCAAATCTGTTAGCGCGCGTTACCTGCAACTGGATCCAACATCTGGAGCAGTATCTGTTTCAGGATAGTGTCCTATCTCGCCCTAGTTGTCGACCGGTTTCGACCTAGTTGCTCAACTAGGTCGATGGACCTAGTTAACGTAACTACAATAACTAGGGCGAAAAACAGTGCCGACAACCTAGTTGTTGATAGCTCAGAGCGAACGAACCACAACTAGGACCAAGAGTTGTAAACAACATGTCGCTGGGAGAAAAACAAACTCAGAAAAGGTGAAAGAATAGAAATTGAAATTGTGACAAGTCCCTACTGACACTGACCAAGATCGCGTCGTGACAGAGTGTTCGTCGTCCAGTGGTCGTGACGTTGTCGAATTCATCATGCCGGGTAAATCTCGCTTGTCGAAAGCTTACAAGAGATACCTCAGAGAGCGTCGATACTGGAAGAGGGTTGTCAAGCAGGAACGTGCCAGGGGGAATCAAAACTTCATCGAGACGCAAATACTGGCTGGTCCAAGGAATAAAGACAACGAGCCGATCCAGCCCGTCGAAACGAACGATAGTGACAGTGACCCGGAAGACATTGTCCCACCGACAGAGAAACTGTTGAAGTATGCAGAAACATCAGACGATTCGGATGTCGGGTGTGTGAATGACGAAGACTATGGCACAAACCAGGTCGAAGATTGTGAGTCGTCCAAGTCTGAACCAGAGGACGATGAGAAGGATTCAAGGGCCAGGCCAGTAGCTGCAGTCGCTGGTGCAAGAAGGTCAGACCAAGCCAGGAAAGAAGCGCAGGTGCCTAGGTCAACTCAGACAACTCGAGCTCCTGAGCCCCAACCAGGTCCTAGTGGCATGCAAGGGCGTAACCGTCAGTCAGGTAAGTGACGCACGTCGAAGCACTTGTTCATCGTCAGGTCATGATTGATGTGTCTACCCATGTTGTTGCAGTGAATGCCTCCAGTGCCGGGCTGATGATGAATATGACTACCCGCAACTGCCTCGGTCAAATGAATATGAACGTTCCTTTGGAGATCAACATCCCAGCGGGCGAAGTTGTAACAGTCCCGGGGACTTCCGATGGAGCACGACCAGCGACGAAGGTGCAGGTAACCCTACACATGCAAATTAACTGCCGCTGTGCAAACATGGGACTGTTGATGCGAGGAGGAAGAGCGAATACCTGAACACTTTCTCGTTTGCTTGTCCAACATGTTGTCGAAATAAAAACACAAAGACATTGATTGATTGACATGAACCATGTAGTTGTATCGATCGTCATTGCAGGATGATTGGAGCGACCTCGTTGATTATCGTAGTGATTACAGTGATGCATCGGATTTTTCGCCCGGCCGTACATCGCAGCCAGCAGCACAAATGCCTCTGTTGAACAATGATAGCGACAGCATTGACCTCATAGAACATGGCAACGAATCTGACGTGGATTCTGATGAGGACTTGAGCAGTGACGGCGACCGCAACGAATCCGTAGATTCTGCTGTCCCACTGGATTTGATATTGTTTGATCATGTCGGTGTGAACAATTACGTGCTGGACTTCCTCAGTCAAGTTACCATCGGACCGATTAGACGTAGCGCATGCAAGCGTATGTGGGACTTGTTCAGGCGGCACCACCCCGAGTTTGCCATGCACCTACAATCGTACGATACATTTGAACGTCGTCTCAAGAGTATCCTCCCTCAACCTCGTGTTTCTTGGAAGGTGCTGAACTTGGATACCAACAAGTGCTTCTCTGGTACCGGCTCGAAGTTTCCCGAGAAGTTCTTTGGCGATCGGTCCAAGTTCGAGACACTATTGGTGTGGACGAGAATGTCATTGCGAGACGTGATACAGTTGCACGCGGGCACTCACATCAATTGCTCTGAATTTGTAGTCGACGGGAAAATTGACTTCAAACGTGTACACATCACTGTGACGTGCGACGGAATACCCAACGGGCGGGGCAGTTCTCTCGACAATTTGCACTTGACGTCAATCAGGTTCCGAGGATGTCGACTTGTGTACGTGATTCACGCGCGTGTGGCCAAGCGGAAGGAGGCCAAGGACGTGGACGACTTCTTTGCCAGTCTGGTCGAGGAGTGTAACAAGCTCAACATTAACGTCGACTACTATGTGGCGGACGCGCCAATGCGAGCTTTCACCAAGAGGTTAAAGGGACACGCAGGACGACATTCGTGCGAGACCTGTGAGGCCAGAGGCGTGTGCGTGAACAGGAAGATCGTGTACCCGGCGTCTATGGTCATGCAAAGGCGACGTACCAATGAAAGATGGCTGGAATGCCTACAGGACCTTGAGGAGCAACGCACTGGTGGCTACATTAGCGATGTGAAGGGGGTCATGGGACGAAGCCCCTTGCTTGACCTACATGACTTTGATGTAGTGAACCAGGCACCCACTGACCCGTTACATCGGGATTGGCTCGGAATTGTGAAGGGGACACTTTGGCGGCACACCACCGGCATGGCCAAGTCAGGCAACCTCAGCGCTAGGGGATTGCGTATAACCAACGCTGTCAGTGATCATTACAAGTCTATCCGGCTTCCAGAAGAATTCTCTCACCGGGCACGACAAATCGACTATGCAAACTTCAAGGCTCACGAATGGAAATCCCTTGTTATGACGTCCTTCACTGCCATTTGTGACATCGTGCAACAAGAAGTTGGCCATGAGTGCGCACACATTTGGGTGACGTTCGTGTTCCTCGTACTGGTCTACTACGGTCCGGAATGGTTGTTCTACGAATTTGAGCAGGATTACCTTCACGACCTACACGAGCGAATGTACGACGAGTTTGAAATGGAGTTTGGCCAGGGGGCTTGTAGCTACAACTGGCACGCGTTTTATCACATGCCGATTGTGCGGAGACTCGGCCGCCAATGTCACGTGTCCACGGAGCCGTTCGAATCGGCATACGGTCTAGCACAGGGGTCCTACCAGAGCGGAACACGAAACATAGGACTTCAGCTCATACGAAACATGCTTGTTCGTTGTGCTGGCCACACCCCCGAGTACTGCCAGAACAAGCTTCACCTTGAGCCAGAGAAGAAATCGTTAAGGTCGGACAACTCGATCGCTCTCGACAAGATGTTGAACTACTACAAGGTCTTGGGAGTTCATGGCCAAGAGGTGAGGGTCAGGGCTATGGTGACAAACGATTGGGAGTGCCATCATGATCCTACATTGCCTTTTTCCAAAGTTGGCGTAGTCAAATACACGGGCCAACTCGACCTGGTTGAGCGTACCTACCCGAAGGAGTTCTTCATGGGCAAAGGAGTGTTGCTGCCTGATGGAGTGCTAGTGCCAATGTACTGGGACTTGCTGTACAGTTAAGATAATTCGTCATTACTGAAGCCAATGTGGTAGTAGTGAACAAAGTATTTATTTGCGATGGCCAAAAAAGGATTACCTCAGAATAAACTGGATACAATGCTTTAAGTTAAACATACACGACTTGTAATTTGGCATGGATCCTTTGAATACATTATACAGTAGGATTACTGTGACATTAGTTCCAGAAGGGTTGATAGGAGGTGCTGGCTTGAGTGTCAGGATCTGGATCGTCAACGTTCAGGTTGAAACTAGTGGACAGCCTCTTGGCGCAGTAACATGGGCACACGCAGGTGCAGTCGCAGCACTCTTCGCAGACACGACTGACTTTTGCGATACGCCTTCTCATCATCTCCTCCTTGGCAAAGTCCATAACCTCCTTCTTCTTCTTTTCCTCCTGTTGCCTTCTGACCTCGATCGGATGCGGGATTTTCACGACCGGCAAGGGCACGTTGATCATTTCCTTCCAACGGTCGCCGTACTGGTACTTGTTCCACACGTCTTGCGGCGTTGGGTTCTCGATGCGACGTTTGACGCGTGCCTTGTACTCGGCCAAGTCCCTGAGCGAATACTTCTCTTCCATAGCGCGATTGTCGACGAAGGTTTCCGGTATCTCTGCAAAAGGGATAGAGGATTTCCTCATGCCAATTAGTGAATACCAACAGTAAATGCACTTACTAATGGCAGGGGGACCAAAGACCTTCCTCTCCAGTTCTTCGAAGGTGCGCTTTCGCTCGCGACGTTCAAGCATGCGAATGGCTCGCTCGCGATCAAGGTCCTTCTCGATCGCCTTCTTCTCAGCTCTCTCCTTGGCCAGCATCTGTTCAAGTTGTCGCTTCTCCTGAACATAAGGATCGTTGGCAACGCTGTTGGTTGAGCTTTTGGAGCTCACATCAAAAGCAGCATTCACTTCTGCTTCAATCGCCAGCGTGTGCTCAGACTTCACCACAGGGATGACATCTGGAGCTGTACTTGGCCCTGGGAGCGCAACATTCACTTCCTGTTGAATGGCCTCCACTTGCTCATCGTTCACAACAGGGACTGGATCTGTTGTGCGCTTTGGGAGTGCGACAGCGTTCATACGTCTCAACATGGCACGCGTGATCATCTTGGCAAAGTTGTTGGATGCAGCGAATCACTTGCAGGCAAGGAGTAGACACTAGTTTTGGGCGAGCGAAAATTCTCAGAGATTTCTTCAACAATTTTCGAAAATGTCAACAAAGATTTGAACGTGCTACAACGTGGACAAAACGTGGCGACAACTAGGTTGATGGATGCTAAAGCGAGGGAAAGAATCACGATTTCGACCTAGTTATCGACCCCCATGGACCTAGTTGTTGCCACTCAGGGAGATTGTTGGCCAAACAGGAAATGGCCAATTTTTGTCAACCTAGTTGTCGAACGAAATCTACCTAGTTGTCGCCCGCCCGGCTGTTTTTGTGAAAATTTCAACCTAGTTGTTGCTCCCTATCGACCTAGTTGTCGACCGCACGGCGATTAGGCCTCCAGTTTCGTCCTAGTTGGGATCTGAAAAAATCTCTCACGAAACCTCGAAAATATTTCTACCTAGTTGTTGCTCGAGCAGTCCTAGTTGTCGCTCGATTTTTATCGTCCTAGTTGTCGTCCGTTTGCTTACCGGACGACAACTAGGACGTCGTTCGAAATTTTCGTCCTAGTTGCTACGTTGGG
>JAAUYL010027780.1_pt1 | contig 11317 bp, 7 predicted proteins | sample 7278011 | NCBI WGS metagenome assembly JAAUYL01 (sample SAMN14350225, study PRJNA611818) | marine sediment metagenome | isolation source: surface marine sediment (1.8m) | place: French Polynesia: Moorea | collected 2018-08 | reverse complement strand
CGAGGCTGCGAGGCCGCGAGGCCGCGATGGAGGCCAAAGAATGGGCTGATAAATCGTTCGGCTGTCCGATTTCAACTCCCAGAGAGACCTAGATTACATTACTACATTACGGGACGGCGCCATCGTTGGATATGGGGGAGAATATAAAAAGAAGAAGGAAAAACCTTTATTGGACTCCATTCCACGTCTCAGATGTGACTTTAATTTTCTAGGCAGATCTACTGCTGCTCGAGCGAGTCTACTAACTTTCATTCTATTGAGTCAGAGGCGACATTATCTGAATCCCGATGCTAGCACAATTTCACGAGTTTTCTTACCCAAATTTCTTCGTTGAGGTCCTCCCACTCGCAGGAGACTGTGGACTTGAGGACGAGGGATTCGAGCTTCAAACGGTTGAAGTCGGAGCGATCGAGGTCGCGATTTTTCGTGATTGCGCGAGGCCGCCATTTCACTGGCCCTTCCGGAGGAGATCCTGATACACCCATGATATTTGCTTTTTCTTTCACTCTGCTTTCACTCACAAAACGTCGATTATTTCATTGAATAACTTTTCAGCAAGCACAAATCACGGAAAAAAAATGAATTGATTTTTCAAAATTCAAAAAATTGGCAAGACGCAATTTGATCGTTATTTTTTGCAGCCTACGCGAAAAAACGTAAACAAACCGCCAGACAACATGGCGCCAACCTGACGCAGAATTGTCTGCGACCGGTTTTCTCGATGAATTTTATTCAAATCGAATCAAAAATATTTTTTCGTGGCTTTAAAATAATCAAAGATTTAGTTTCAATTAACGTTTTTGGAAATTACGACAAAAAAATTCGAGGACTTTTCCGATTTTTGCAGACAGCGCGGCGCCAACGCTACGCAAAACCGGGCCTGTCCAGACTGCTTGGCGGCAAAACAAAACCCTTTAAAATCAAAACAAGTCTCGCGCAACACAACAACATATTAAGTCAATTGGAAGTGAATTAAAGGATATTGCGCTGAAAATCTCCAAGACTCAGAAAAGCAAATTAAAAGGCGGCAAATTCAAATTCAACATTCGTTTAAAAATCCGTGAAATTGAGAGTGACAGTGAAAGCTAAAGATTCACAAGTTCTATCAAAGACGATGATTTTAGAAAGTGAGTCCATGCTTTCCGGCGACAAATACCCCGAGGTCGTGGAGGCTCGAGGTCACCCGCATGTTTTGAGTGCATGCCCGAAAATATTTTAAGTGAGTGCGATGCAACTTTATCGTCATGCGGCCATGTGTCCAGACTTCTGGAAGGGGCGATGGGATTAGTTGACAAGATGAGAGGATTGGAGACTTCTCGAGGCCATGCCGAGGCTGCGAGGCCACAGTATATAGAGCAGAGGGGGAGTACACTTGCTGACGGACTCTGGAGTGGAAGTGAGTAGTACAAGTTTTTGGACAGACAGGAACAAGCTACCAACCAATGTATGCTCTATGTTGTAGTCGATGTCTCGGCGAGAGAAGCAGGGACAGAAGTTCTCAGCAGCCTCAACATTCGAGGCCGTCCACCCCAAAAAGCCAGAATTTCTAGGCCAGGAAACATGGCCGGAAATGTCCAATGCTTCGGAGGTCGGCCAAACTATCCGGACAGTATCACGAATTTGTCCAACCCTTGAAAGCGACGGCGAAAAGCTTAAAAGGAGAAAAGAAAAGTCGTCAAACTTTCTGGCCTCTCTCTCCTTCCTTCCCCAAGGAAAGACGGTAATTTTGTTGGGTCCCACAGCTTCTGGACTTTTGTACCAGTAAATAATTTGTCCATTTTTAAAACATGGTGGAATTTTCCCCAGCCTTTTATTGCATTGTCATGCAAAACACATTGCATAATCAAATTCAAGTTTCAAGCCTTCCTAAAAAGGCTCATCACCGTTTTGTTTTTTGCTTCCTTTAAGTTCGCTTATGGATGCGCATTATTTTCCCTCTACCATTCGTACAATGGTGAGAGGTTTCCCGGGGGATATTTTCAAAACTGCGAAACACTCTTCAACGCTGGCAAAACACAGCATCAGCCTCAAGTTTAAGCTGGCTCCTCGACTGACTTTGAGCTCGGGCAAACCGAATTTTTTATACGAAAACAAAGACCACAAAAACCTGCAGCCTTGAACAAAGATCCCCTCTGCTTATCTGAGTTCATGGCACCACTAGAGAAATTATTATACAGCAGCAGCGAGCTCCCTATATGATTATTATGCTGTGAGACACTATGCTTCCTCCTTCCTCCTCCTCTATAGCCGCGTCCTGAAAACCTTTCGGCTATTGTCGTATTCACATAAGTTTGCCTTTTATAGTCTGCCATTATCTGAAGCCCACTTTTGGGCAGACCATCGGGATTTTTTCATGCTCTAAACCAAGAAGGATCCCTTCTCAGCCGAAACTTTAAAAGCTACACCGTCGCCGTCATGCCTTAAAACTGGAGAGACGAGAGACCAAGATGCTTAGATAAATCAGGTTATACATGTCATTTTCAATAGCACATGTGGGGAAATTTCATTATGCCTTTGCAATGGGCTACCCAGTACGCAATCCCCACCTTTTACATGTGAGTTGAGTGAGTTTACGACTAGTTTTAGCCAAGGGGGAAAAGTGCATTGCTTTTACTTTATTTCGCTATTCATTTGAATTTCATTTCCCTTTTTGGAGAGCCTAGCTAGCGACTAACCTAATTTCCATGGATCTTGGGCGGAAGCGGTCCCTTGGGATATGTAAAGTTGGAGCTCAGAAGAGAATCCTTTAGTTAACTACTTAATGTGCAACAGAGGGAAGGAGGAAGGAGAAGAGAATGGTTATAAGTAGCCATATACTTTAGCCAGAAAAACATTTAAAATAAGAATTAGCCATAAAACGGCCTCCAGCGGGCTCTTACCGTTAGTGACCTCTATTTTCTTAAGATAAATATCTTTCTCTTACCTGTAAAAGGAAAATTGTATTAGACGAATTGAGGTCAGGTCATGTTATATGTTTGTTGGTTTTCGTTGACATAATACAGGATAAAGTTAGGAGAGGCTGTATATTGTTGCATTCTGTGGTGGTTTTGACTTGATGTCGACAGTGCAGGAAACTTCGTCGCGCAGTCAAATTTGTTGCATCGCACTGCAACGCAAGTACATTGTCCTATCTAGATAAATGCATTGTTAGTGAGATGCACTTGCCTTTCAAGTAAACTCAACTCAACAATGCAATGCCACCTCAAGCCTCAGAAAATGCAAACAAATCCTAAAGCAATTGGCTGCAAGCGAGCCTCCGTTCTTGCAAAAAAAATGGTTCCCCATTTTTAGACACAATTTCCCTTTGTACTACCATTTCATATCATTCAATGTGTTTTTTGTTCCTTCAGGAGGGGGCTTGTTTGTTTTTTGCCGGCCTTTAATGTAGACCGGTGTGTCGAGGCCGTCCGGCCTCGCATCCATTATACAATTGCAACGAACCAGCGCAAGAGCGGCGCATTGTTGTGCCCCATATTACTTACAGCAGCCTCCGTATTTCCATGTCCTCTCATATCTTTAGTGGAGGCTGCGAGGCTGAGCCGAGGCCAGAGCTAGGGCTAAGCGAAGGCAACAATGCTTAGTCGCGCACTACATCACGTCGATGTCAAGTAACATTTAGAGAGAAGATCTGTCGTGCTCTCGTAGAAACATTTGCATACATTTTCCTTCTTTTTATTACTATTTTCAGTCAGCAGCCTCAGCCTCAGCCTCTGGCCTCGCGGCCTCTCGGCATGCCCGGAAGGTAGCATAACGATCTCCCTGTTGGTGACCACCATGAAAGAGTAGAACAGTGAGCTCACTCAACTCAGCAGGATCCATCTGATCAGATATGCAAAAAAGAAGATTTTCCCCCTGCTCCTCTTCGGTTTCCCCATGCTGAGCAAAGTATGCAGCTACTCCACTTTGGTTAGATATGATATGGCCAAAGTAGGATCTAGCTGCGATTATTGGTATAGGCAAAACGAAAACGACTACTTAGGTTAGAAGCACCAAACAATGCAGGAACGGATAAGGGATTGGATTTGAGATAGGTTGAAGGGTGTGCTGTGGTAAAACAATGGCCAGTCAGCAAAATTTTTCCACGATGGGGATTTTTTTTCGCAATAGCAATAATTCTGTGTCAAATTGCCTGTGCCATGCAAAGCATACAGGGGGAAAAAGTTCGCCACGTCTCATTGGATATTCCCCATGTTTTTCTACAAATCCTGGACGCAATGTCGGCGATTTTGTAGGTTTGTGTGGCAGTGTGTGCATGATTTATCTTCCTTGCTTACTTTCCCAGAAAGTTTTCCCCCTACAAGCTAGCTCTCTTATGCCATCAAGCAAAACGAGGCTTGTTTCAGTGTGGTAGTGGTGAGCAAGCATCTAACTAAGTATTTGCAGCTGGCAGTAACTTTCGTACCCCATTAGTACTTCATGAAAAACATGTGGCAGTTGGCTAGTAATTTTGCGAAACTTTCTGAGTCTTTCTGTCTCAGTAAATATTTGTTGGTCCAAGAAAGTAATGACCCACTCAGGGTGCTCAAACTGCTTCGCATCCTTCGGTGGGTCATTTTAAAGCGACCCACTTTTCGAATGTAAAAGTATAACTGCTCGTAAGAATGTCGTCGTCCGTCACCATAATGTTGCATTATTATAGTCGATGGATTTTTGCTGGACCTAAAGTTGGACCAAGGCGGAAAGCATTTTGGTCCACCCCTATAGAACTGGACCAAGAAAATCCAACAGTAGGAAAAGGGACATTTTTTAGCCCAAATGTGTCCAAGCCATCAGCCAGTGAAGCATGGTAACGTGGCGGAGCAAAATAAATGCACTTTTTATGGAAAATGATACGTGGACGACTCACTTTTTCCCCAGGAAAGTCCCCCTCCCTTCTTACAGCTTCATGTAAGTATGGCCAGTAGTGTGTCGACAATTTTGATGGAGTGCCTCACTTTCTCTCTTGAAAGTCAGCCTGCCTGCTTGTACAACATTTCCATTCAAAAAACACAGAACACAGGCTCCAGTAGAACCTCCCCAAACCTCCATTATATAGACATTTTTCTCTCAAAAGCAGGAGCAAAAAGGAAGAGGAAGCCAGCAGTGTCCGTCGTCCCCCATGCTGAGACCTTTATACTTAGAACATTCACGAACCTTGAGCATTATGATTGCCAAGATGGCGACCATCTTTTGTCTTTTTTTACCCAAGTGTGAACCTTGTTGCAGGCCTAGCCCGAAAATTAAATGCTTTATGCTATAGTGTACTGTTCGCTAAAAACCGGAAGTCATCTCGCCATGCCACGTGTCAGCAAAAAAGGCTGCTGGGGAAAAAAAGGACTTTTTGGCCTTTTTTCCAAGAAAGCGAAAGGCGTTGAAAGCTCGCTCGCAGAGACAAATGAGCAAAAAGGATTTGCTAGACATCATAACAGTGTTTGGCGCCAGTAAAGGCTGAAGTTTTTCCCATTTTTTCCCCTGGCGGGGGAAAACCATTTTCAAAACAAACAGTTTGTTTACATTCAATGATAAACTGTATTTTAGCCCAAATTACTTATTGTATTAAGGGGGGAAAATGTGGGCTAGATTTATGAGTTGTGGCAGTAGCACTAAAAGCACCATTTTAATATGGCTTAAAAGCTAGATGGCTACGCTAGATAGCGTTAGCGAGTGGGGGAATTTTCGTTCGCTCAGTAAAGGGAAAATTATTTAGCACCTTCTCCTGTGCGGAGGGGACGGGCATTGATCAACATTAGTGTCGAAAAATGCGCTAGCTCTAGATACGAGGAGTGGAGAGCCTATAACAATGTGGCCTTGCAAAAGTTACTGCCATTATCCAATTGCAACTGACGATTCAGCACCAAACGCGCGCATATCAAATGAAATGGACTCTTCCGTTTGAGGCATTAGTTTTCATTACCTCAACCAGTTTAAACGGAAAATGGGAGGAGAGGGGGAACTTTGTACGTTTTTTCGCATCGTTCGACTCGCGTATGCGCGTGGAAAACAAGCCAAAATCATCCACAAAATTCGTCAGAAATTCAAATTTCATAATTTAATGTCAGTGCGCAATCGACGTTAAAATAATGAACGAATTTTATTATTTTATAGGTGAAAAGCGCTCACTACTCAACTATTCTGCCGCGGGGGCTTTAATGGCGGCTCTGAAAGAGCTGCTCGACTCTTCTGTGAAAAGTTGGCCTTCTTTTCTTTTTCATACCAACCAAAAACCTGATGCCCCTACTTACAAACATCCCTATCCAATCCCATTTGTTGAGTAAGTTTTCATTATCAAAAATGCAGCCATTAAAAGACTTGTCTCCTTCAGTCTAATTTCCAACTTTGGTTGACAGGGGGGATTTCCAAAGATCCCCCATCCTTAAGAATGTAATCCCATCTAATTTGGCCTTGTCTACTTAATTCTGATTAGAGAATTCATAAAAGATTTCACAGAAAAGGAATGTTGTTTACTCGATCCATTCTGAAAGGTTCCAGTTTATAAACTTTTGTCTGTCGGCGCCGACGGCCAGAAAGTATTTGAAAGTGGTTAAGAAAGACGATTCATCATTTCCCCAGCCGGGGAAAAACTTTCTTGACTTTCAGAGACTAGATATTTTGCCTGAAGGGACAAGACACATGTTAAACCATTTAGCTTTTGTACGGTATACCTAAGTAAGTCCAGCTTCTAAGGGCTCGACCTCGACCTCGACGAGAGAACGGAGGCCGAATGCTGAATACAAATCGAGGTCGCGAGGCCGCCTGGCCTCCGACTCCAAACAGAAGTAAGTGTACGCTCACAAAAGAAGGAGGAGGAGGAAAAGAGAGTGAAACGCAAATTGAATTTCTTTCCGGAAAGTAACCGCAGAACAGCCTCGCGGCCTCGCAGCCTCGGCTCGTCGCACATGGCATGTACAAGTGAAAAAGTTAGTCCGGACAGCTTCATCCCCTGCTGTAGCCCCTTGCTTTATGCAACAGCATCACATAAGTTTTAGTATTGAAGAATTCATGAGCCAGATGTTGCTGCCACTAACGTGATATTTTTAGAACGCAGAGGGATTTTTTGATCAATGGCAGACACTTTATTTCTGACGATGTGAGTCGAGTTCAATTTTGTTAAAATGCCTGAAACATTGCAGGCCTCGCTCGTCTTGGGAGAGGCAAAAAATGGTCGCTTATGAAGCAGTGGCTCGTATCTAGTCGGGTAAGTTTGACATGAGCCAAGAATTCCCCATGGGGGAAAAGTTGGCTAGGATCGAAGCACGGCTGCTGCGAGCACTTTCCTTGCAAAAATGGCTCTCTGTAAGCTTGGAGAGAGGAAGGAGAAAAAGTGTGACATCGTAGTCATTTTTCAACCGGCTTATCTACACGCATGTCTTCATATTTTTGGGATCAAGAAGGAACGAAACGAAGAGAATTGGACACCGTTTTATTGCTTCGCCATTTGTCAGAGCTGGGGAAAGTCAAAGATTCCCCCATCTTTTGGGCAAAACATTCGATATCAAGTTGGCGATGCAGCGTTATCGGATACCGAGAACTTTCGCTGCAAGTTAACCTACTTACTATCTTAAGAACGTCGGGACTTTCTTACCTAGAAAGAAATAGATAAAATATTAGAATTATTCACGTCGCGCTTTGGTGATTTCTTTAACGGTGAATTGCGGCGAGGAGACCGGGGACCGGGGACTATAAATTATTTTTAATTGTCCGAGAACCTTCCCCACCATCGTCTTTCTTTTGCTATACACAGACAGACAGAAACTTGGTTCTAAGGCCAAGCCTCGTCTAATTTCCCCCTCCCTGCAACCCAGATCTTCGTTCGGTTTGGTAGGGGGATTCCTTGGGGAAAACAAAACTTCCTTTTCAGAGATGGGGCAACTAAAATCCCTCTCTTACAGGTTGCAACCTACTCGCAAGACACTGCTTAAAACCCCTCCCGGCTTAAACGTAAACAAACAAACAAAAGGAAGCCAGGGGAATTTTTTACTCCTTTTGCTAATTGGTTTCGATTCCCCCATCGCCAATTCTCTGTTGGATTAAAGTTTTGTGGCTTGAACGAACGGAGATGGATCCGCTGCTTTTCTAGGCAAGATTTTTTAGGCAGCCCATTTTTCCCCAGTTGGGGGAGAATCGAGTTCTTCCGACACGCTAATGCAAATTCCGGGCGGTTTTCATTCTTTTCTCCTCTGAATGAGGAGCACGTCGTAATGGCAGTCCCATCGGACCATTGCTAAAGTCTTTGATTTTCTAGAAGATTTTTTAGAAAGCCGGACTCTAGATTTCTAGCCAGAGCGTAAAAACGTGAAATAGAATCAGGGGGCTTTTTGTCGTGATGCATATAAAACCTGGGCTCGCTGACAGCACAGAAAAAGAATCACTTCCGCTTTATATACGGTAGTTTCCCCAGTTTCCCCCAGTTTTTAAAGGCTCGTTTTGCTGCATAAAATTCCCCATCTACGGGAATGCACTTCCGTTACAAATAGTGGGCATGATTTTCTTGTTTTATCTGAGCTGCTGCTAGATTGAAATGTCTGCTGAAACTTTTGGGTCTCAACCCCAGAGAGGAGGAGGAGAAAAAATTGGACAGCGATTTATGATGTTAACCTGATTTTTCCCCATCCCGGGAATTCCTGGAATGTCACACCAAAAAGGAGCGCCGAGCAGCCCCTTAACTCTCTTGGGACATTTTCTCCTTATAATGTCCCTTCTCAGCTGTTTTTCATCCGCTCGAGAGTCCGCCAACGGCCGATTGCGTCAATGACGGTTTTCAATGCATTTCCGTAAAATAGCCAGACCCCCCCAAAAAAACCGGGGGAAAATTCAAAGATCGTCTGATTGAGAGTCAATTCCAAAGAGTCCTAAGCCAGCGAGCGAAGAAGCATAATCTTTTTGCGGTGCTTCCAATCTAGCCCATTCACTTTTTGGGCATGACTAGGTTGGTGACACTCCCGGATCTTCCAAAATCTACTTCTCCACTCCCTCCTACAGCTGTCTATCTGCTTAGTTTCTCAGTGAATTGTGGCGGCCATTCCGAATTTTATTGCCGTTCGAGAGAGAAAAGGACTTCTTCTCTTCCCTGCAATCTCTTTGCTGTAAGTATTCACGTCGTTGTAAAGAGGTTTATTTTGCTCTTGACATCCAGAAAAGTTTACTTATCAACTTTGATAGCGATTTCGGGGATGGACCATAAAATTGGACACGACTGGACTTAAATATTCTGGTCCTTCTGCTGGTTTCCCCCTCCTGGGGAAAACTCGGGAACAAACACACAAAGCCAACAAGTTTCTCTCTCTCGAGTCTTGTGCAAATGCAAGGAGGCAAAGCTGCTTGAAAACCAAGTTAATACACCATTACAGGGTGTCTCAAAGTTTTTGGAGTTTTCACACGACACCTCCGTATAGTAAATTGCAGTCCTAATGCTGGCAAAAAAGTGCCTGCCAAACTACGAGTGCATAAAGATTCCCAAGGGTCTAGTTGAAAACGAAAAATTTAGATGTAATTCGAAAAGTTTTCAAAGCCAGCACCAGACTTGGACCCTATTTTCCACGTCATTCCAGGGTCGGAAAAAAGAACAGAATCACGCAAAAAAGCTTTCCTTTTTTTGGTTTGAACTGTGAAATTCCATTGAAATCCAATGTAAACAAAAAGGGGATCTGCAGTGCAAACTAAAGCCTTGATGAAGGTGTGTGTTTTAATTTTAAACGATGACGTCATCAGTTTGTTTACATTTAAAGAGATGACGTCATAACTTTGTTTACGTTTCTCATTTTGGGCTTACCTCAAGACCTAATGATACGTTGGGCTGTTGGTGGCCAGGCAACAGGGTTCTGACCAATCCTGTTGTGGCGTTGGGAAAGCCTGGCAGCATGGCAGACGTGGGCAGCCCGCCAAACGGGGCAGACTGGTTAAGCATGCTTTGTTTTGTTCGGATCGGAATCGGATTGGTCAATCAGCACAAAATCGACGGCACTCGATTCGCTGACACTTTGATCACGTGATGTATCACTCCACCAATCACACGCCACCGTTTCACTGTATTTACCAGTCTTTTGATGATTATTTCTTCAGAGTCTTACGAAAATGACAACTTGAGTTGCAAAAGTTTTGCCATATACTAGTGATTTCTGCCTCTCTGCGACTCCAAGTCATAGTCGTACATATTGCCACCGCCAGATGCTAGTAGATCAGCTTATAACAAATACCCTCACACTCTATTTCTATTTTCCCCAGTCTATAGTCTGTTTCATATACACAGAGACACTGTGCTAGTTATCCTAAACAGACTCTAGTCGCCAAAATGTAATTGATGTACTATGTAGGAAGAAGTCAATAGTGCAGCAACGTTGTCGCCTATTATTTAATATAAATAACTAGTGCTGCGAGCATTGTAATGTCACACACATCTAAGCTTGTAAGCTTGTTGTGAAGGAACACAACTGGCAAACTCGTTTCCCCCTCCCTAGCTAACAACAATCTTCTGACTTCCAATGCTCTTTGCTCCCTTGCGAATGTGAGAATAATTTTCCATGCAGAGCGGAGACTAGAGGCTAGCATCAACTTTTACAAATGCAGCTGTCGAAAAGTTTTTCCCCCTACTGGGGAAAATTGGTGCCTTATATGCATGTCCCGTACGACTTCGAGCGCTGCACGATCACAAGTTTTTTTCTTCCCTGTGAAAATTGGGTTCGACCGATAAATATTGGAACCACCTGTACTACAGTATTTTTGCGCAAAGTGGCCATTAGAATAGGAGCGATCAGAGTTTCCCCACCTTGGGGAAAAACTATTTCTGTATAGAGGCCGTTTTGGTGCTATTTCTTGCACCATTTTCGCGACCGAGTGAACCCGTCAGCTGTTGGCAATGTTTACCAACATAAAGCCTTCCCATAACAATGACCAGTTGTGTTTCTTTTAAACGAGAGCGCCTAAAAAAAGACGTTCTAGCTATGTTGAGGGGGGAAATATCGGCATGCACCATGTACTTTTTTCGCAGCTTTCAATGGCGTCACCACTCTCTGTGAACGAACATATAGAGCCATTATTTTTCGGGGGGAAGAGTTGTGTGTTGTGCACTTGGTAGCTCAACCTCACAAGTTGGTCTCGACAAAACCCACTGCACCACCGACGCCGACCTCGCTCGTGAACAAGATGAGAAACGGCATCCAACAGCAGTAGCAGTGGATATGGTATAGCCAACAATAGAGGCAACAGTGAAACTGCAATATTGTCATCACGATGTGGTGGTTGTAACGGCCTCGCAGCCTCGAAAACGGAGGATGCATTTCTGGGTCTGAGCCTCGTCCTCAAGTATATCTACGACGTGACAATTCAGTAGATAGTATGATAT
>JAAUYL010002044.1_pt1 | contig 11322 bp, 15 predicted proteins | sample 7278011 | NCBI WGS metagenome assembly JAAUYL01 (sample SAMN14350225, study PRJNA611818) | marine sediment metagenome | isolation source: surface marine sediment (1.8m) | place: French Polynesia: Moorea | collected 2018-08 | reverse complement strand
TTCAGCACTTAATAAATAAAGAGTTATTTGTTTTGATTTTATAACATATTGCCGAATGCAATGGCTACAATCCGCTCCAATCAGCTGTCGAGCAGTTTTTACATACTTTTTTTCAATACAGATTTTGCGCTTTCTTACGGCGGGAAATCTTTAGCTATTTTACTTGACGTCGTTGTAAATCGTGATCAGGAGTCCGGACAAAATGAACGCCACAAGCATCATGAGTGGCCACTCGAACGAATTCTTGATTCCGGAGCACTCGCCGACGACGGGGCTGATGGTGTAATCGAAGACCGAGTTCAGGATAAGGATGGCAGCGTTGATCAAGAGGGCAACGGCGACGACAAAGTTGCTGAGATAGCGGATCAAGTTTTGCCTGACAGCCTTGTTTTTGAAAGTCCAATACGCCATGTAATATCGGATGCGTGAGATTGAGGCTGTAAAAATCGACGAGCTCACGAAGGACAACAGGAGTGGGATAACTGCCATGGAGCAGGATGTGTAGCTTTGAACTCCTAGATAAGTTCGACGGTCTGATTTTTGGCGGTTTCTCTCAACTGTTTTTGACCACTTACCGTTGATGATCAAGAGATAGCCGATGGTCATGGTGCAGCAGTGAATAATGGCAAATCCTTGATCGAGATGCAAGAATTTGGCAAGATGCTTGCAAATGTCCAACTTGACGAAACTGTAGACAAAGCTGATCAGGTTGGCGATAATCCCGGTGATCAAGATCGTTGACTCGAGTGTGAGGAAGCCAACGCCAAATGCCATTCTGTGATCTTTACTTGTAGTTGAAACGAGCTTCGAAGTTATGTTGATAGCGACTTCACTTGATATTCTAATTGGATTTGTATAGTAATCAGCGTCCGTCATATCTGAGCGGTTTTTCCTCAAAAATGTATCCTCCAACTGCTCTTTGCCAAATTGTTAAGTAAGATTAAATGTATTGGCACAGAAACTCCAAGTTAATACTCTAAAACTTGTTGCAAAGACACAAACCTAATTTGAATAAAACTATTTTTACTATCCAACAAATAATGCTGCTGTCACCTCTAATGCTTTCACCTTTAAAAACAAGTAAAGAGAATTTAATAAAGGAATGTACCTAGACATCCGCAGATACGCACATATGTACTTATCTAATATAGGGTGTAGTTAGTTAAAAAATATTAAATACTACTTGACTGAGTAACGGAGAAAAATTATGGGAGATATCTACTTGTTTCGGATCCCCTGAATAATTTCGACAGTCTATGTCTGATTAATTTCGACTCGCTATCATGGATTTATATACATCAATGTAGGATTATTTTCGTCAGTTTTTCCAGGAGTTGTATCAATTTCGACGCTAGACCCTGATTAATTTCGACAGTATATACTGCAGCTAAATATACTCACATGTCTATTCCTAACCCAACCTATTTACCTAACCTAACCTATTCCCAACCTAACCAACCTAACCTAACTTAACTATTCCCAACCTAACCTACCTAACCTAACCTAACCTAACCTTCCTGCTCGCCTTATCCTAACCCCTGCGGGGGGCTTTCGTTGGACGATCCCCTATGAAGGACCACTTTATAAATGTACAGTCGAAATTATTCAGACTTAGCCAAAAAGTGACGAAATTAATCCAACTTAGCTTTCTATACAAATCCAACTCCTGGAAAAACTGACGAAATTATTCCTACATCACCAGATTCGAAAATAATCAGACATAGACCATCGAAATTATTCAGGTTCCCCCTTGTTTCGTATAATGCCAACTTTAATTGAGGTTACTCTCATTAGATTTGTTTGTCACAGACTCAAAAGAGGGCTATATTATCGGTCGAATGTTGTACGTAGTAGGATTTGCTTCACTCGAAATTTCGTAAACAACTTTAAAAGGCCTGAAAAACAAGCCACAAGTTTTTGGGTAATTTGTTTTCGTGATTAAGATGATAATGAGGGTAGTCTACACTACTTTAACGTCACAAAAGGCACTCGCTTCTTTGCCGACGGCTGTTTGTTCTCTGTATCAGGCTTCGAGGTTGAAGCTACCGGGGTAGACCCCGTGGGCGTCTTGGACGTTGATGGCGACGATAACGTGATCAGCTGAACGCGCTTTTTCACAGGCTCAACCACCGCCGTTGGCTCAGGGTAGATGCAATTCGTGTTCTGGCTGGAGTTGGCGGCATTGATGTCGTTAATGTTTGTGTCCTCGAGGACCAGGCTGAGGTCGCTCTCGTCAATGACATCGGACTTCTTTTTGGCTGACTTGGGACTGGAGATCGTTATGAGCTGGAGCCGCTTCGGATTAGGTTTTCCTCCTTCTTTCACACTTCTGGAAGTTTTAATGAACTTATTTTAAGACCTGTTTCAACTCTTAATTTTCAAGGCAGATAGCTCAAACCTAATTTTGATCTCGGCTGGACTGCAGACGCCCTCTTTGTTCAAGGGGATCCCGTCCTTGCTGACGTTGAGGTCGCCGCTGTCGTTCTCCAAATCGTCATCCTCGTCCTCATCCTCTTCTTCTAGGATCGAGTCGTCGCCGGTCTCCATGGACTCTTCGGCCGACTTTGCAGTGGACGCGTCAGTTTCGTTCTCAGTTTTGACTGTGCTGTCATCCAAAATCGAGGACGCGTCTGCCGCCCCACTCCTCTCGGACTCGGCGACCTCGACCGGAGCAGTATATGGCGTCCCTAGCTGACCAGGTTGAAACGAGATTATTGAGCAGTAGCCGTCTGTCGAGGCAACGATGAGCGTATTTCCATCGGCTGACCTAAGAATTGGAAAAAGTCTTGCATTAGCAAAGGAAGAGTGCTCTGTCTGGTTAAAAAATAGTTCACTCTTACCATGAGATGTCGTTGAGCGAAATGTAATGAATTTTCGAAACTTTAGCAATGGGTTCGGGCTGTTGCGTATCGTAGATGACCACTTGGTTTTGCGTAAGGACAGCAAAGATCATTCTGTAGGGCAAACTGAACACAGTCTCGTATTCGTTCCATGGCTTAACTTCGTCTTTTTCGTTCTCATTTTCCTCCCCTGTAACGGGTCCATTTTCCGCAGGAGTTGATCTCAAAACTGGCCTTAGCTCGTACTTGACAGGACTGAATTTCACGGCGACACTGATCTCCTTGCCGGGAAGATACAAGACTGGCCTAAAACATAAAACGTTGGCTTTAGAAACGAGATCATGACCTGGAAAATCGTCGATTTCTTACTTGGTAAAGTCGTTCCGTGTGAACACGTAGGTACAATGCTTGAGCGAAGCCTCGGACTCGATCTCCAAAACGCCCGACGGCACGACGAGGAGTTCGCCGTCGGGACTGAAATCGATACGGCGATAAAAAGACTGGAAGGTATCATCGTGGAAAAGACGGACGTTGCGCTCCTCGATCGTCATCCCAGAGGCCGCGTCTTCTTTGTCAACTTGAACCGGAACCGGAAGCTTGGCCTTGTAGACCCGGTGAGTGGCCTTTCCGAATTTCTTTGTTTTGTACACTCGCAAAGACCTAGAAAATTAAGCGAGTGAAAGAAATATTTTATTTTGATTGTCGTCAAACACAATTAGGGACTGACTAACCTGTCGCTGGAAATTGTGACGGCAAACTTGCTCTTCGGGTCCCAGGAGACCCCGTTCACCCAGCCGTTGTGATCATCGAGCATCTTGACTTTCTCGCCTTTTTCCGTGTTGAAGATGAACGCAGTGCTGTCGACGGATCCAGAAATTATGAACTTGGAGCACGGCGACCACGAGAGCCCGAGGATGTCGTTCAGGTGTCCGCGCAAAATCTTCCACATTGTCCAGTTTTCGCGATTCACAAAGCCGCCATCCTCGTCCTCTCCAAACAAGTCCGGAGCTGCCTTTGACTCGTTGTATTGCCACAGAATGATGTCCTTGCAGCTGTCCCCCGAAGCCAATGTCTGGCCGTCTGGCGACCACCGCAGGGAGTTGATCCCATTCTGATGCATCACCAGGTCGCAAATGCAATCGGGCTCGACCTTACCCGTCTCGTCCGTGACAAGTTCCCAGATCTTAAACAAAAGTTCAATTTTACCATTTATCTAACACGATGCTTCATTTGAAGAGGTAACTTACAATGACATGTTTGTCGTCTCCGCCGGTGGCAAGTCTCGTTCCTCCACACTTTGTCGGAGTCGGAAATGGTTTCGGCTGGAAATCGACGGTGGCAACTCTCTCGCGATTATGCCAGGCGATTTGGGGAGTGAAGACTTTCATCGCCATGTCGAACTTTAGCCTTGCAGTCTGTTCCTCAGCACATTTCAGGAGCTCTCCGATAACAAATATGACGGATGAGACCGCCGAATCAAATCCAAATGACAAATCCAAACAAAATGGATGCTACAAATCTGAAAATCCGGAAAAATTTGGAGCGAGAAATAAACACAACAAACTCCCGCCTATTTTGTAAGAGCGCACTTCTAGCGCAAGAATCTCGCAACCTCCCTTTCAAAATATGGTCATCATTTCACAATAACTGCCTGATTGGCTTTGGAAAAAAGCCAGAATTCAAACAATATTTGGTGCATTATATTTTTCATCCAATTTACAAACTCTATGACTAATTCCAGAAATCATCATCATTTTCCATTTCTGGCCCGGAAATGTCCTCGTCACGTCCTCGACCGCGACCATTCACCTGCTCGCTGTCCGTTTCGGATTGGAGCTGGAGTGTCATCACCATCGGAGGCTTGGTGAACTTGGACTTGGCATCTCTTTTCTTGTTGTCTCCAGGATCGTCCGAAGTCGATGAGGAAACGGACGACCTCGGCTTCCTTGGCGACGCTTTCTCGAACTTCATTTTTGAAGTCGCCGCTGCCACCACCTTCGGGCTCTCGTTGGGCTCCGTCTCGCTCGAGTACAACTTGTCGTCGATGTTGTCAGACTCGATCACGAAGTTCTCGTCTCTGTCGTCGTCATCATCATCATCCTCGTCTGTGACAACTTTCTTCTCATTATTTTTATCGGCTTCCGGATCGCTATGTGACGTTGATTTTCCACCAGTATCGGGATGACCAATTTCAGTGAATGACGGCCTCGAAGGGTTAGGTTGTTCCTGATGCGATTGCGACAACCTCCGACCTCCTTGATGATGGACCTGAACCGAGGCCTTGACCAGGTCGTTACGAAGGTTCTCTTTGGAGTTCTCCTGACTGACGAGATCAGCCGCGTCCTGACTTGTGTCCTCGCCGGCATCAGCGTCATCAACGACGAGGGCCTCATTCTTGGCGTTTGCCGGAACACCAGGACTCCTTCTTGGAGCACCCAATCCCGGTCCAACGGGTCCACCTCCAGGGACAGGGGCTTGTGAGCTTTGGTGGTTTTGGCTCTGAAGCCATTTCGAATAAGTTTCATAGTCGACTGGGATAAAATATCCTTGATTTTGAGGAGGTGCTGGTGGTGGTGGCTGAGAATGATTATGCTGCTGTTGATGTTGTTGTTGTCTTGGACTTCGCCGATTGACTCCATAAGCAGCCATGAGCTCGCTCAAGTTGGCCTCGAAGTCCTCTGAAGTCACATCGTAACGTGGCTTGACTATGCCCATTCCTGGCCTCGGCGAAACTGTTCTCAATGAAGTCACTGAGCCGCTGGACGAGTCGGATTTTTGAAACTTCATCAGCATGTCATAGACTTCCTTGAGGTCCTTGGACAAGTTCAGGCGCTCAATTCCGCCATTGTCCAAATCGCTGCCCAAATTGAGACTGTCGTCATTTGGGGAAACTGCAGAAGCATCTGTAAAATAAGAATGACAATGAAATCTTTAATCCACTATTTTGTCTGGTAACGCCGCATTTCGCGCGACTAATTCTGGCAGCCCTGCTGACGTAAACAAAGATTTCGAAAAATCAGCTGACTTCTCTACACTCTACAGCTTGTCTGCTTCGACGGATTAAGTCATGTGAAAAAGTGAAAGCAACAGATCCTTTTGCAGCCTCCGTGATCTTATCAGCTTAAAAAAGTTAGACTTTGGTTATTGACACTTGTGCAGGTGGAGCTCAGCAAATCCAAGTTTCCATCATGGACGACACCAGGACAACATATCAAACACCACTGAATTCTCGCTACGCTTCGAAGGAAATGAAGTTTAACTTTTCGGAGCAGAAAAAGTTCTCAACTTGGAGATTACTGTGGACTTGGCTGGCGAAAGCCGAACAATCATTGGGAGTCAAGGTCGACGCGGAGAACGAGATCGCGGACGAACAGATCGCCGACATGGAGGCAAACATTGACAAGATCGATTTCAAGGTTGCCGCCGATGAAGAACGGAAACGAAGGCACGATGTCATGGCGCACGTTCACGCCTTTGGAGTGGCAGCACCTAAAGCAAAGTGAGGAATTTGTTTTATAGGATGGTACAACTTCTGATAGTTACGATCCTGTAATTTTAGGGCCATAATTCATCTTGGAGCGACTTCGTGCTTTGTGACCGACAATGCCGATTTGATCGTCATTCGCGATGGCTTGAACATTCTTCTGCCCAAGGTGGCGAGGTGCATTGATAGACTTACTAAGTTTGCCGAAGAATACAAGGCGTTGCCAACTTTGGGGTACACCCATTACCAGCCGGCGTCCTTGACAACAGTCGGGAAACGATCATGTCTCTGGATTCAAGATCTGCTCATGGACGAGGCCGAATTGAGTCACGTCTTGGAAAACCTGAGGTTCAGAGGAACCAAGGGAGCCACCGGCACGCAGGCCAGCTTCTTACAGCTCTTCAAGGAAGAGGTCGCAGATGAAAAGGTCAAGGCACTCGACAAGAAGGTGGCGGAGTTTGCCGGTTTCGCCAAATCATTTCCCGTCACGGGTCAAACTTACACCAGGAAGGCGGACGTTCAAGTCGTCCAGGTATGGATCATTTCAAAATTTGCTTTGTGTCAGGATTCATTTCACTATTTGTTCAGGCTCTCGGATCGCTCGGCTCGACAGCAACGAAAATTGCGACCGACGTTCGACTTCTGGCTCACGACAAGGAGCTGGAGGAACCATTCGAGGCCACGCAAATCGGGTCGTCGGCCATGCCGTACAAGAGAAATCCCATGAGATCGGAGCGAATTTGCGCTTTGGCAAGACATCTGATTTCGTTGCCTGCAAACGCTCTGAACACTCATGCCAATCAGTGGTTCGAGCGGACGCTGGACGACAGCGCCAACAGGTATGAAATTAAATTATTTTTAAGAAATGACTGAATTCCAGTTTTGATTTCGACATTATTTCAGGAGATTAACCTTGGCGGAGGCCTTTTTATGCGCCGACGCCGTCTTGGAGACGCTGCAAAATGTCACCGAAGGTCTAGTGGTCAACCAGAAGGTGATCGAGAAGCGGGTGAATTCTGAGTTGCCTTTCATGGCAACTGAAAACTTCATCATGGCAATGGTGACGAATCATGGAGCGGACAGACAAGTAAGTATTTACATTGCTTCGGCCTCATTATTGAGAATAAAGGTTAAAACAAAGGGCACTCGAACCTCTACATATTTGATCGATAAAACCGTAACTTTTACAACTTCGCCTCCTTTGTTTTTCCCATTACTTTTTCGCGAAAACATACCGTGTAAAAAGTGACCTACTTGCGTCAATAAAACGAAAGCTGCTTTTGGTCAAGATTCGTTGAAACTTGTAATGTTATTGTTATCACAATTTGTTTCAGGAGTGTCATGAACACATTCGAGTACTGTCTCACGAAGCCGGCCATGTCGTCAAAAAGGAGGGCGGCGATAACGATCTGATTGAGAGAATCAAGAAAGATCCGTATTTCGCTCCCATTTTGCCAAGAATTGACGAGCTTATGAATCCCTCTACATTTGTTGGAAGAGCTCCCAAGCAAGTTGATGAATTTATCGCCGAAGAGGTCAGGCCGATCTTGGCGAAATATTCGGGACAGCTCGAGTCCAAGGCTGTTTTACATGTTTAAAAAACCCAGAAAACTCTAACTGGAAATGGAATTCTAAATGTCAACACGACATCAAGACCTGCACACACTCTATAATATATTTTTTCTCTGTGAAAACTGAAATTACTGCATATCAAAGTGCTTTTAACCAATCAATCATGTTCGGTGCACACATATACATACATAAGTCTACGTACATACAATGTTATTCAAATGCTAAAACTTCTTGCCTTCGACCTTGAAAAAGGTTGCCTAATCGAATCGATAAAGATCTAGTAAATGTAACCTTTTTGCCGAAACTATTTACTGCAAGAGAGGAATAGTCAACCAATAGCAGCAATAAAAAATCCGAAAAATGGGCAAAAGTTTTGAAAAGTCCCAATAGGCTACAACAGTAATTTTGTTAACCGCATAAATTAGCTTGCAAAAAATTAAAAATGGTCAACTTACTGCTCATGTCATGATCGTTGCTGGTGTTGAAGAGGCGGGGGTACCTCTTGACCAGGCCTTCTTTGGCTTCATTTTTCATCCTCCGCAGCCTCTCACTCTCGCTCCTCAGTGACGCCGACTTTTTCTCGATGTAGTCGAGGTCTTTCAGCAATTGTCTAGTTTTGGTTTCACTACTGGTGCTCATTTTAGTCTATTTCACAAAACACTCCTTGTTTGGATGATATTTCACTTTCGGAGCACAAACTGGTCGATAAAGTCGTTCTGGTCAGCCTGGACCTTCATCAGGGATGCGTACTCGTTGGCAAGTCTTTCTTTGGCAATTTGCTTCTCCTTGATTAGTGCAGTCAATTGGGTCATCTAGAAATGACAAATTAGAAGTGAATTACGTAAAGAAGATTTAGCGTAGAAAGTTAAAATATTTAGTACCTGAGTCTCCCTATCTTTGGCGCTGGTTTGTAGCTTGTTTCTCATTCCGATAGCCTTGACCTTTTCCTTCATCACCTCATTCGCAACGGCATCAATGACTTCGAGGAATCCATCAGAGATCTCGGCCAAACTGATACGACAAATAAATGATTAATAAGAGTTCTATTTTTGGAAAGTACTTTTACAAAAAAAATGTAGATAAATGTAAATATGAATGGAAGCACGCATACAAAAATGATAGATGTAAAAAAGCTCACTGCAGGCCAAGAATGTTACCTTCCGAATTCTAGAATCTCATGCAAAAATTCTGCGAATAGCAATGGTTTTTTGGTACTCCAAGCTTTTTAAGAGTTTCAATCTCTTTTTACCTATTCACATCGGTGATAAAGTCCCGAGTCGAGTCTCGTAAGTCGTGAGCGTGCGAGGCCGAAGCTTCTTCCAGAACACGGAGCCGACTGAGCTCATCAACGTGGATCCCGTGATTCTCCAGACGATTGCTCAAGCTGGACGAATCCATGATCAATGAATCACAACTCAAGTTGCCGATGAATCGTATCGATTAAACTGGTCGCTTTTCGTGACATTTGTATTGTTTTATTTTCTAGAATAATTTTGATGAAACGTGTGCAATGTTGGGAGACTTCTTGGCTATACTAAACGATTTTTTGTTATTTAACGTACGTAGAAAGTGAGTGAGAGCAGGTATGGTTACTTCAATACAGTAAATACAGAGAGGGACTTTCGCTGATGACAATCTTTTCAGTTCTCTTAATGCAAAAAATCATGCGACCGTTTGGTGAAAGTCGCCGGTCAGGTACACTGTCAAAATCTCTTTGATCCGGTGAAAAATTACATAGATCCCTTGGAAGATAAATGATACTTGGCGGTTGTACATTTTGAGACTATCAGTCGCTGTCCTCCTCCTCAGAAGCCGACTTGGACTTGTCCGACTTCATGTCGTCGTCGCTGCTGCTATCGGCCTTCGAGCTCTTCTTGGCGGGCGACGATTTCTCATCATCTTCCTCGTCAGAATCATCCGAACCCTTGTTGTCACCACCACTGCTGCTAGAGTCGTCGTCAATGAACTCTTTACTCTTGAAGCTACCACCCGTCCCGGCCGTGTTCAAGTTGGCCTTCTTGCTCGGCGAGGAGGAGGTGCTTGACTTGGACTTTTTCTTGGGAGATTTGTCGCCTCCTTTAGCCGCTTTCTTGGCGGCCTTTTTAGCGGCCTTCATGGCCTCAAGACCGCCCTCAGCCTTCCACTTCTCCATCTCAGCCTCGTACCTCTTCTTGTCAGCAGCGGCCTTGTCTTCCCATTCCTATATAAATAGCAAAACCAGTAAAAAGGAACGAAACAAAAAAAGTAAAAATCTATACCGATTTGTCCTCCAGCTCCTTCCACAATTCTCCGGCCTTTTTGCCAAATTCAGTGACTGAAAGGCCAGGGTGTTCCTTCTTGATCTTTTCGCGGTTCTCGTTCATCCACAAGAAGTAGGCGGACATGCCGCGTTTCGGCTGACCTGGCAGCTTGACCTTGACCTTCTTGGTCTTTTTAGATCCACCGCCGCCACTGCTCGAGGACTTCTTCTTGGCCTTGCTGGCCTTCTCAGCAGCACGTTCCGTCCTCTTCTTTTGCCTGGCTGCCCTCCTGCGCTCTGCATCCGACCCAGCTTCTTCGCCATCACTACAAAACAAAAAAGTTTAGGTCCAAGTTAAGTAAAAAAAAAAACAAATCATTTACCTGTCCGTGCCTGAAGTATCAGATGGCTCGGAATCGTACTCCTCCTTGGCGCTAAGGGCTTCCAATTGGTCGGGGTTAAAGTCGGTGTCGTCGGAGGACATGGAGTCCTCATCGGACATGTCGGCGGCGTCATTCTTGACGCCCTCGAGGTAGTGATCCACCTTTTTGTCGTCATCCCAATTCAGTTTGGTGCCGTCGCCCTTGCTTCCGGTGGCCTTGACCGCAACCTTTTTGGACTTCAAGTACTCGTAGAGCTTGCCATATTCGTTCTTCTCGATCGACGAAAACGTGTAGACGATGTCGTTCCTGGTCGTCACGCTGATGTCGAAGCTTCTCGTCGAGCCTCCGGACCGCTCGAATGTGACATAGCGAGTCTCGTCGTATCGAATGAAAATCGGAGGTTTGGTGATGTAGATCAGGCCTCGCTCAAGGGGATAAATGAAACCGGAAGCGGCCTTGTGCGAGCACGTGACCGCGGGGGTGCCGTTGTACCCGATGAAGCTTCCTGGAACGGTGACCTTCTTGCTCACAACGGCCTTGAAGATTTTGGAGATGACCTCGTAGGTTGGCCCCTTGACTTCCCGCTCAAGCTGGCCGTTGAACTTTTCCTTAACTTCTTCGTCGGAAAACGGCAACTCAATCTCTTCCTCCTCTTCCTGAAAACGGATCAATAAGTTGTTAAATAAGCAGCTAATAATAGTATTTTATAGCCGGGTAAAGGCGTGCAAATAAAGTTTTATTGCACAAGTGCAAAGTACTTTATTGGAGACCCGAGGGCATCCAGCCCGAGGGCGACAATATGTA
>JAAUYL010035647.1_pt1 | contig 11327 bp, 5 predicted proteins | sample 7278011 | NCBI WGS metagenome assembly JAAUYL01 (sample SAMN14350225, study PRJNA611818) | marine sediment metagenome | isolation source: surface marine sediment (1.8m) | place: French Polynesia: Moorea | collected 2018-08 | reverse complement strand
GCAATTCTCCTTGCCAAATAAATGTCGGACGAGTATTCCAAATAAATGTCGGACGAGTATCCGAAATTTTCTCCTCGACTTCTATTAAACCAGGAGAAACCAAACATAAACTACTACTTCCCTCTCGAGTAGTACCTTCTTTGGGGGTTACTGGCGGGTCTTCTGAATCTTCAGAAAATGAATCTTTAAAAACTTTTTTCCACCGATCGTTAGTATTATTATTTTCGGAAATATTTTGTGTTTTAATTATGGATAAAGCTCCGAAAAATGCTATTATTAATGATAAATAAAATAGCATTGGATTTAGTTTTTTATGCATAAAAAACCTCTTGTTAATATTTTGAGAGTAGTCACATAAGGAAGAAAATTGTGGTAATTGAAATGATGCTAGACTGCAAATAATATGATTATAAAAATTCGGTATGTGGGAAACAATCCTGTGTATTGAGTGGGTCTTACATTCTCGAGGATCTGTGTGTAGGATTACTTCCCCACTCTATCGGTCCCGTGGGAGACCTCAGAATTACACACTCGCTTTTCCAGGTTTTAACCCGTAATCAGAAAATCTCTGATAATTAACCACAAAGACACGAATACCTCTGAAATATAAGTCAGAGCATCGCGATCCAATGAATGGACGCCTCAGTTAAAGGGTCGTTAACCGAAACGGTCGCCCGGTGCTTGCCAGCATTCTGTTTCTAGCTGTTAGATAGGACTTTGTAACTTAGAGCGAGTGAATCAACCAACCAAATACTGAAAAAGCAGCCTCAATGGTCAGTGACCCGAGAGAGTAGTGGCGATAGAAAGCGCCTTACGATCTGAGTACTGTATTCGTACTACGGTACGGTACTGGCAATGTGGCCGTTTTGCCTGATGGCATACTTTGTAAACGAGCAATGTGAAAAACTTGGCTTGAGCCAGTTTTACAACTCCTAATCGCAAATCCACCCCACTTTAGTCCGTGAAGTGTCAATTCCTTGAGAATCTTACTGTAAACTTGGGTCAATATCTACCTCTATTTCCTCCTTATTACTTAATACTCAATAAATACTAATGCTACCGGATATAATCTAGTATAGAGTGTTAAATTTAGAAGCCATACAAAGAAATCGGGTTTCTGGGAAAAATCCTTGGTTTAAACAATAGACATCTACAAAAAAAACTGGATTGGGCACGCCTTACCTCGGTAAGTTCTGAAATTAAATTTTGGGTAGCTCTTGAGCGCCAAAATTGGATACAAGCTTCACTGAGCTATTTTGAATTGCGCTTTTTTCCAATTAGACGAAAACTTGACTTTATTTCGGTTCAAATATTGCAACCGAGAGAGTTTAGCTTCTAACTTTTTGTAAGATTTCGCACCAACAAAAACTTCACCAGTGGATAACGTGGCTAGAGATTTTACACCTAAATCTACACCCGTCTCAAGTCAATATCTCTCCATTTAAGATTTGGATTGATACTAACTTGATTCATTATGTTGTCTACATCCCATGCCACCCTTAAAAAGGGCTTAGGCGATCCTAGTTCTCTTTTTAGTGTCAGGACTTACGCAAATACACTAGACCTCTCCGGAAAAGAGGGAACACTTAACACTTAACTGGGAACACGGAGAAGTAATTGATAATTTCTGGATAAGAATTGATTCTATTTTTAATTTTCACGCTTATGTCTACTATATATAGCCTGTACTAATCTATGGGATTGCTACAAGTTCTAGTCCGCTCGCTACCAGTTTTTCACTCGATCAAATCTTCCTAAAAACAGTTGATTTTAGACTTCATTTACCCACTCGAAAATTTAAAGTAATTTGAATTTTATTGCTGGATATTTAAGCTCATTGTCCATCTCAAAAACCTTCATAAAACCTTTTTAATTATACGCTATAATGCTCGATCATATAGATAAACTTGAATCAATTTTTTGAGTAATTTAAATATGAACATTGATGATGCGATCGCTACCTTCATGCCACAAAGTCTGGCGACAGTATAACATAGTTTGAGGGTACTGCTCAAACTTATACCATTTCACAGAATTCAGAATTCTGACTTCTGACTTTCGTGAAACGGTATTACTTCTTCATACTTCCTACTTCCTTGCCTAAACTTTGTCATACTGATGCTACCGGATATGATTTCACTCGTAAAATTGTTACCCGATGGCTACCTGTAAAACAAGCCAGATGCCTTACTGTTTAAGCTTTAGGCTTAACTCGACCTACAATATTAGACTTCTTGCAGAAGTCAGGGAATAGGGAATAGGTATGGAGGGAATAGGGGGGATGAAGTTGTTGATTCTATATCTCTAAATTGATTTAATTAAAACTTTTACAAGAGGTCTATTATAACTGAAACCCTTGTAGACGCATTCTATGGAATGTCTCTACTTTAATTTAGTATAATTATCTGGCATTAATATTATAGTCAACAAAAAATATAAAATATAGAACAAATTATCTCAAAAATAAAACAAAAAATATAAAATATAGAACAAATTATCTCAAAAATAAAACAAAAAATGGGATAATTTTTATCAAGTAGTTGTGCAATCAAGAATTATTTGTGCTCGATACTATTATTGGTTAATGTTCGACATAAAATAAGAGGGTGCTTGTAATCATTAACTTATGTGAAAAATGGCAAATTACTAAATATAATAATTAGGTAAAGATAATGGAATCAGATATAATAGCAAATAATATATTAATTGTTGACGATCAAATTCCTAACTTACGAGTTTTAACAGCTATGTTAAAGGAAAAAAATTATCAAGTTAGAAAAGCTACTGATGGTGAAACTGCAATTGAAGCAGTGGAAATAGAACCTCCTGATTTAATTATTTTAGATATAAAAATGCCTGGTATGGATGGCTATGAAGTTTGTCAATCCTTAAAATTAAATGATGCAACTAAAGATATTCCGATTATTTTTATTAGTGCTTTAAATGAAGTATTTGATAAAGTTAAAGCCTTTGATGTAGGAGGAATTGACTATATTACAAAGCCATTTCAGGAAGAAGAAGTATTAGCAAGAATCAAAAGTCAGTTAACGATTAAACAACAACAAAGGCTCTTAGAAAAAGAAAAAGAAAGGCTCAAGCAAGAAATTCAAAAAAGAAAAGAAATAGAAGCAAGTTTATATCAATCTAGAGCATTGATTTCTAGTATTATAAATAATTCCCTTGATGGGGTTGCTGCCTTGGAAGCAGTTAGAAATCCTAGGACAGGAAATATAGAAGATTTTCGCTGTCTAATTGTTAATCCTATTATGGCTAAAATTTTCAATCAACAATCAGAAGATTTAATTGGCAAGTTGGTTTTCAAAAGATTTATCAATAAAGTTGAGCTTAACTCATTTGCTGATTTTGTTGGAGTTGTGGAAACAGGAATATCCTTGGAAAAGGATTTTTGTTATGAGTACAAAGGAGAGAAAAGATGGTATTCTTCTATAGCAGTTAAGTTAGCTGATGGTTTTAGCGTTACAGTTAGAGATATTACTGAAAGAAAAAAACAGGAATTAGAATTAAATAATTTCGCTAGTATAGATGGTTTAACAGGTATTAGTAACCGCCGTATTTTCGATCGAACTTTAGCGAAAGAATGGCAAATTTGTCAAAGAGAGGAACAATCTTTGGCTTTAATTATTATGGATATTGACTACTTCAAAAAATATAATGATTACTATGGTCATCAAAAGGGTGATAATTGTTTAATTCTTGTTACACAGGCAACTTCTAAAGTTCTCAAACGCCCCAGGGATCTTGTTGCTCGTTATGGAGGTGAAGAATTTGCCATCATTTTACCCAATACAGATCGCAAAGGAGCGATGACTATTGCCGATCTGATTCAACAAGAGATTAAGGAGCTAGCAATTCCCCATGAGCGCTCAGAGGTAAGTTCTCTTGTTTCTGTTAGTCTAGGAATTTCCTGTGTGATTCCTACTGTAGAAAGTTCACCCAATACTTTGGTTGATATGGCAGATCGAGCGATGTATAGGGCGAAACAGCATGGGCGAAATATGGCGATCGCCTATACTTCTTCCTGAAGGTTTTCAATAATTAATAATTAACAATTAATAATTAATAATTACCTCTTCTTAAAACTGATAGGATTGGTTAAAAAGAATTTTTTTCTTCTCTTGGTCGATTGGATTTGGATATGGAGTTTCGCGAAACGACCGCTTTTTCCCCTTGCTCATGAGAGGTTTAAACCTTAATTTTTCGGTAATGGAGCCACCAATAACTTAGAATAAAACGGAAAAATCCTTTCACAGTTTAGATTATAGGTGTCAAAGCTCCCTAAACTAATGCTAATACAATCTAAAAAAAATAGTACAGCTAGTCTTTTCCCCTATGTGGCTACATTCTTAGCTATACTTGTGGTACTTGCGATCGCTTGGATTCTAGATCGTTCCGAACAAAAGCGATTTAAACAACAAAATCGTGGCAATGTTCTCCATCAACTTAGCACGGTGCGAGCTAATTTAGAAGCAGCTTTAAATCAGCGACTTTTCTTAATGCGGGGTTTAGTTGCTTATATTTCCTCAGTTAATCCTGATATTAGCCAAGCAGAATTTGAAAATCTAACTAGGATAATTGTAGCGAAACAACCTGGAATTCCTAGTGCTGCTCTATTTAAAGATTCTATTTGCACCCATCTTTATCCCCTTGCTGGACAAGAAGAAGCTTTAGGTTTTGAACCTCTAAAAGTACCAAATGAAAGGGAAGCATTCCAAAGAGCAATTAATACTAGAAAGACGGTTGTTTCTGGTCCAGTTGATTTATTTCCTCAAGGAGGTAAGGTTTTAATTACCCGGACACCTATTTTTCTCACACCTTTCGATCAAAAACCTGAAAGTGGAGCGTATTGGGGTATGGTGAGTATTGGCATTGATTTCGATATCCTCTTGGAAGAAGCAGGAATAGTTAATCCTAAAGGAGAACTAAAGTACACAATTCGAGGTCAGGATGGACTAGGAAAAGATGGGGCAGTATTTTGGGGAAATAAAGATATTTTTGCCAAAAATCCAGTAATTTTAGACGTTAAATTGCCTAATGGTTCATGGCAAATAGCAGCAATTCCCCTAGGAGGATGGCAAAAGAATAACCCCATATCTAGAAGATTATGGTTGGGTAGTAGTCTTGTCGCTATTTTGGTTGGTATCTTAATGTATATTTTAGTAAGCGCACCAAGACGTTTGCGAGAAGCAGTAAAACAAGCCACAATCGCACTACGAAAAAATGAAGAATTATTAGAACAACGCATCACGGAACGTACCACTGAACTAGCAAAGGCGAAAGAAAAAGCTGAAGTTGCCAATCTTGCCAAAAGTCGTTTTATTGCGAATATGAGCCATGAATTACGCACACCTTTAAATGCAATTTTAGGCTTTTCTCAAATTATGAAACGTCAGAGTTCTTTAAGTCAAGAAATTCAAGAAAATATCAAGATTATTAGTCGTAGTGGGGAATATTTACTGAGTTTAATTAATGATATTTTAGAATTGGCAAAAATAGAAGCAGGAAAACAAAGTTTCAGACCTAATAATTTTGACGTATATTTTATTTTAGATGAAATCAAGACTCTTTTTGAAATAAAAGCTAAAGACAAAGGATTAGAGTTAATTTTTGAAATAGATGAAACTGTTCCCAGATATATCTGCACTGATGAAACAAAATTACGTCAAGTTTTAATTAATTTACTTAATAATGCAATTAAATTTACTTTTGAGGGTAGAATATTTGTGAAAGTTAAAACTCAGGGTAGCACAGAAATATTGCCTGTTTTAGAAACTCAAAAATCTGTCTTAGGAATTAACAATTATCTGTCAGAAATAAAAAATCAAACAATCAATACCTCAAAATTACTGTTCACTGTAGAAGATACAGGAGTAGGGATAGCAGCAGCAGAATTAAATCAAGTATTTGAAATATTTAGTCAGACAGAATCAGGAAAAAGAAGTCAAGAAGGCACAGGTTTAGGATTGTCTATTACCCGTGCTTTTGTACAATTAATGGGAGGAAATATTACTGTTAACAGTGAACTCAAAAAAGGCTCTATCTTTGCATTTGATATCAAGGTAAATATAGTTGATTCCACAGAAGTAAAAGTAGAAAAAATAGAGCGTCATCCTATTGAATTACAACCGAATCAGCCCACTTACAAAATACTAATTGTAGACGATATACAAATTAATCGTCAATTATTAATCAAATTACTAGAGCCATTAAAATTTCAACTAAAAGAAGCTATAAATGGTCAAAAAGCAATTGAAATATGGCATGATTGGCATCCTGACTTAATCTGGATGGATATGAAAATGCCTATAATGAATGGTTATGATGCAACTCAATATATTAAAGGCACAATACAAGGAAGAAAAACGAAAATCATAGCATTAACTGCGAGTGTATTAGAAGAAGAAAAATCAATTATTTTATCAGCAGGGTGTGATGATTTTGTGAGAAAACCTTTCCGAGAATCTATGATTTTTGAAACAATGAAAAAACATTTAGGAGTTGAATATATTTATGCAGAAGAAGAGGAACAAGCTGAAACCAATAAAATAGAACCTTTAAAACCAGAGGATTTAATTATCATGGCTCCAGAATGGTTAGAAAAGTTGTATTATGCCAGTAAAGCTTTAAATGATGATATGGCTTTAGGGCTAATTGCAGAAATCCCAGAAACACATTCTTTATTAGCTAATCAGTTAACTTCTTTAGTTGATAATTTTCAACTCAAGCCAATTAAAACAATCATTGAATTAATTTTATGAAAATTAAGAGAGTAGGGATTAGGGGAAAAAATATACTTGTATACTTAATAAGTATATCTAAAATAATTTTGCCTACCTACTTAAGGTTAAGGGCAGTGTTTTTTGTTTGTTATTGACTTTGAGTTTAGTCTTAAACGATTTCATTTTAACTGGTTAGCTACCTCTTTCAATTGCTTAACAATTTCCTTGTTTTTCAGGCTTCTTGAACCATAGAGTCTGGCAGAAAATACTGTAATTATTTCGAGCACATCTTGAGCTAAAACTTCTTCAAAGGTAGAATCCTCGGAACGATTAATGATTACTACTTCTGTACCAAATATTTCACACAAAGTAAATATTAAGTCACTACCAAATCTCAGCAATCTGTCTTTATGAGTTAAGACTAATCGTTCTACTTGCTCTGAGCAGATCAGTTTGATTAACTTAATCAATCCTTTTTTGCGATAGTTTAAACCACTACCTGAGTCTGATATGACTTCAAAAGACCAACCTTGTTGAGCGCAATATGCTTCTAAAACTATTTTTTGGCGCTTTAAGTCATCTTTTTGGTCATGGCTACTGACTCTAGCATAAGCAACGGTCAAAGAATTATCTTGTTTGTTGCCGATTAAGTTAGATACAGTAAATCGTCGATGACCACCTTCGGTACGGATTGATTTGATCCGTCCTTCAGTTTCCCATCGTCTAATTGTTTTTGTTGACACTCCTAGCAGTTCTGCTGCTTGAGATACGGTTAATAGGTTAGACATGAATCTAGTATATCACAATAGACCTCTCCGGAAAACAGGGAGTAGAAAGTAGGGAGTAGGGGAAAGAATTAATGATTTCTGCGTATGGGATTGATTTGATTTTTAATTATCACGCCTATGTCTAATAAATATTTAATTATGTTTAATTATGTTTAATTATGTTTAATTATGTTTAATTATTTTAATACTGTTGATTACCCTCTTCTACAGACCTAATACCAAAGCATATCAATGAGGTATGGGGAGCGGAAAGTTGGGAAAAAGCTCTCAAAATATAGTTGAATTAATAATCAATTATAGCGCAACAGTTGTTGTAAAAATCAACTCAAACACTACTATTTAGAATGGGTATTTGAAGTGTTGATAATGTGAGTGTCTGATATCAAATCCTGTTAATTGCACATAGAATCCGGTTATATGATATATGTTGATAGTTCCATATTCAATTTCCCCAACTCCCCACACTTCCCACACTTCCCACACTTCCCACACTTCCCACACTCCCCATCTCCCCATCTCCCCCAACTATATAATAAGTATTCAACCGGATTTGATATGACCGATCAGGGGAGCATCCTTTTCCCATTGCCTAACAATTGAATAGTTATAATATAGCAATTCCCAAGAAGCGTGAGGTACAAAATTCCTTGGTTTTAGGGAACACTTAACTGGGAACACTTAACTGGGAATAGAATACAAATAAAGATATCTGTACCTCATTAGGCTGAGAAACGCTATACCAATTTCATAAAATATGTAAGCATTCAGCCGTCAGCTGTCAGCTAGCCTCCTGTAGAGGAACTACGCTCTTCAGCTATGAATTATTAATTCATTATCATACCGAAGCAGGAATTAGTATCCAAAGAGAATTAAAACTTATGTTTGCGTAGCATGACCCAGGTGCAGGAAATTGGTCATCAGCTAACCTTAGTAATTCCTGTACATTGAAAAATTCCCCAGGAAAAGCTGAATGCTAATAGCTGAATGCTTACTAAAATATTGCTACATTCACGACACAAGGAACAGGGAAATAAAAAAGCTGAATTTTATACTTAAACTTTTAGATTGAGATGACACAATAAACAAAATAAATATTCTATTTTGTGTATTTTTACGGATGTTTTTACAGTTAGATATATCGATAATTTTTTTTCTATTTTAAAATTATTTATCAACTCCGTTCACTGAGAGAAAGAGGCAAGAGAAACTTATTCAATAATTGAGATTGGAGATGATTTAATAATTTCCACTATACGGCTTTAGTCTTACTTTTAGACGATTTACTTTTGGCTTCAAACAATAAATAAATGATTTTGCTTAAGTGAAAACTAGCAAAAATATATGATAAATACAAGGGATCTTTGCTATACATAAATAAGTAGATAATATCCAGGAACTATTATCGAAAATTTTAGTCCCAAGCCAGGAACAATCAAATTATAAAGTTCAAGATTTTTGGGAATTATTTTCCTGATATAAAAACTAAAATTAGTAAAACTAGATAGTTGAAATACTTATTTAATATCAAACAGATAAATTGTCAACTAAGGCAATTATTATCTAATATCAAACCTGGTTAAACAGTCATAGATTGGTTAAGTCAAAAGGAGTCAGGAGCCATAATTCAGAATTCAGGAGGAGAGAGAATCACTTTGACGAGCGTAGTTATGACGATTCAGACGGATTTGATATAACAACCAAATTAACAAAATCAACTCCCTAACAAGGAATACTAAACCAGAAAAGCGTAGTATTTTTTTGTCAATTTCTTGCCCATGTATAGAACCCATTTGAGATCTATAGAACCCATGTTCGATCTATATAATTATGGTGTTCAAGTCTTTTCGCGCATCAATTTTGACCGAAAATCATAGTCGTGGAGTGTTGAATTTTGTGTATTATTTCTACCCATATCTTCCCTTTTTCTTCTTCCCTCCAGTATCGAGTCTCCTGTCTCCTTGCTAAATTTATGAAGATACCAAACGGGTTCTATAGTCAAAGTTATCAATTTTTATCAAAAAATACTCAGAGTATTTAACAACTCTTTCATAACTTAGTAATAGTCAACATAAACTACAAAATAAAAATTACCATGTCAGAAATAATAATTAATCCTACCTTACCTGAAAGTATACAAGTTGATGCTAATACAGGCACAGTAATCATCGAAGAATTCAACGATCGCCCAAACCGCTTAAATGGCACTATTAATAACGATCGAATCCAACTACGTTCTCTCAATGATGTAGTGCTTGGTTTAGAAGGTGATGATACCATCTGTGGAGGAGATGGTGATGACTCAATGATAGGTAGTCAAGGGGATGATTTTCTTCAAGGAAAAAACGGGAATGATGTTCTCCGAGGTGGGGGTGGCAACGACGAACTCCAGGGCAACCGGGACGATGATACCATCACAGGAGAGGATGGTAACGATATTATCTATGGTGGAAAAAATAATGATAACCTTTCTGGTGGAAATGGCAACGACACCATTTATGGTAATGAAGACAATGATACAGTGGATGGAGGTGATGGAGATGATTATATTCAGGGTAATGAAGGTCTTGATACCATCGCTGGTAGACTCGGTAATGATACTATATTCGGTGGAAAAAATAATGACTTCGTTGAAGGTAACGAAGGGGACGATATCCTGTTTGGCGATCTAGGCAATGATACCCTTAGAGGTGGTGATGCTAATGACTTTCTCCAAGGCAACCAAGGAGATGATATCCTGTTTGGCGAAGAGGGTAGGGATACTCTCCGAGGTGGAAAAGAAAATGATATCCTGGATGGTGGAGTTGATAATGATTTTTTATTAGGTGATGATGGCAATGATATTTTATTCGGCGATATTGGTAATGATTGTTTAGAGGGTGGTATTGGTGCTGACTTCCTCCTAGGTGGGAATGGTGATGATACTCTCCGAGGTGGTGAAGGTGCTGACACCCTTATTGGTGGCATTGGTAATGACATTATTGATGGTGGCAGTGGAGCAGATGTTTACATCTTTGATAATAGTCCAGGAAATGTTGATACTCTCACGAATTTCCAAGGTACTACACAGGGGGATATTATTCAGATAGATGATGCGATAATTTCTGGTAGCACTGCGGACTTACAAATAGTTCAAGACATTGGAGAATTTAATGGTGTTAGTAATATAGTCTACGAAGAAGATACAGGCAATCTTTACTTTGTTGACTTAAGTAAAACACTACAACAGTACGCAATTTTAGAAATTACATCTGCTCAAGATATTCCCATTACAGATGACTTTGAAATTATCTAATACCAATTTCATAAAATATTGCTACAGTCAGGATACAGGGAACAGGGAACATATAACAGAGAATAGTGAAAGAAAAACATAATAAAAAATCTTTTCCCAACCTCGTAGGGACGTTGCATAACAAAAATGCGTTTCATGTCGCCCAGCGTTTTGCTGGCGCACAACTTCGTTAACGGCTGTTGCCGACTTGAATTGCGGACCTTTGCATCAGCAAAACGTCCCTACATTGTGGTTAATTAATGTTACTTGATATTATCCATAAATTCATACAATATACCTCTTAAATTCTGAAAATTTACCGAAATATTAAGGTATAATACCAAATTCAAAAAAGGTTGCTATGGTATTAATTTCAACACTCCTATCAACAGAATAAAACACTGTAACAGTATTTTTTGAAAATGGTATAAATATTAGCCATACTAATCTTGTAAATGTTTTCTACAAATTACTAGAGAATTTTTTAGGAGTCAGGAGTCAGGAGTCAGGAGTCATTTTGGGAATTGCTTT
>JAAUYL010002146.1_pt1 | contig 11327 bp, 17 predicted proteins | sample 7278011 | NCBI WGS metagenome assembly JAAUYL01 (sample SAMN14350225, study PRJNA611818) | marine sediment metagenome | isolation source: surface marine sediment (1.8m) | place: French Polynesia: Moorea | collected 2018-08 | reverse complement strand
TTTTGTTACAGTGGCTGCGGCGGCAGCGTCTTTGTCTCTCTAGTTTTGACTCGTCTGTGTTTCTTCCAAAACTTCAGTGGCAGCCTCTCGTAAATAATTTGCAAGTAGACGTGAAGTGCTTTAAAAAGCTAGAATTAAGCCAAAAGGTCGGGCCGGTTGTAAAGCAAACGTTATTGGTTATGATGCGTTTCGTAATGTCAGTGCGCATTCCGGCCATACGCGGAGCACACGGAAACAATAATGCGAACTATTATTGAGTATAATATATGGTGATTTTTTCCTTCCCAAGAATCTCGTCGGAGAATTTTTAAAAGAACAGTGATAGACAATCTATCATGGAAACTTTGGCCTTGATTCCTGTTAACGTAGATAGTACCACATATTCTACATATACATTTTTCATCTCTGAATATTCGTATAAACTATGTCGACATAAATACTGAATGCAGAATATCAAGTTTTTTAATAGTCTAGGGAACTTTTATTCTTATACTTTTTTCGTCTTCTTTCAAATAATTATAAAAGCAATATTGCGTTGGTACCCTTACTTTTTCCGAACACTCTAACAATCAATTCAATTTCTACCTGGCAAGATATCAGAACAGGGTGTTCCAATTGATTGTGGTCTTAAGCATGTAAATCCTAAATCCCTTACCCTAGCATTTTCAGGAACACGTTTCGTGAACAAATATAAAATACACAACTTTTTTTCGGAGGACGAGGCACGGCCAAGGGCATTTGTGATTCTGTTACAATTTGGCTCGAGCCTCGGGTAATCTCGCTCGCTAAAACCTCGAGGGACAAATCAGGGAGAACCTCAGCTCGTCGCCCACATAAATACTAATGCATGACGACGTACCACGAACTTGATTCTACACATGTATATAGAACATAGATAAATCATGTTGGTAGTCTATAGAATCGGAATGTATACTACACTGTACATATTATCAAACGCATCTAAATAAAATTCAAAATGTGGTAGAGGGACAAGAGTAGACCTATATTTTCTGGTAGCTTTTACTTCTAATCGCAGCTTCGCCACCCTGTTGAGACACAATATATTGCCGGTTTGGCAGGCGAAGGTGTTCGAGTGTTCCATTACCTTATCTCCTACTTCAGACGCTACTTACTTTTACAACTTATATCGAACAAAATATCTAATGCAAGTACTCACTCACTTCTGCACAAGGGCCCTTTGCAAAGACAGGCGTGCATAAGATACAATTTTCCATCCAGTATGGACTTATTGTGTACCTACATAACTTTAGTATTTATGTGCTTGGATAGTAGATAAGTAAGGAGTTCGTTCTGTTCATGCTTCCAAGGCCGGCTCTCTAATAGTGTGCTTCGTAACATGACCGCCACCGCGTAAGCATAGCCTACATACAGAAGTATTGAAGTAGGAGACCCCAGCCAGCCCCTACATCCATGTGCCCCCATAGAAAAGCTTCAGCTATGAAAAGAGAGTCTGAAAGCGGGCTTGCGGGCAAAACAAAGTAAGTAGTAGGTAGATAGATATAGCATACATAGGCGAAAGGCTCTTAGCTGCAGTCAGTCGAGGTTGGAAAGGCCGCGCGACCACACACCGTTTGTCAATACTTATATCCATTTTTCGTGATATTATCGAAGGAAGTAGGCATGAGTTGTACGTAGCGTTGTACCCAAGTATAGTGCTTACATACCGTTAAAAAGCCGCCGAAACGTGCATGCTTACCTACATGTATTGACATCGATAATTGTGATGGCCACTGAGCGGTGACATACCACGACAACAACAACATCGACGAGGACGAAAAGGACGACAATGAGGCGGCAGCAGTGTTTATCGTTTTGATCAGGACTGTAAATGCACACTTTGTTTGTGGTTGACTTTGGGTAAAGGCGAAAACCAAAAGCAGTGATGGACTCTGAAGAGCGATCTCCTGTCGAGTCGCCCGACGGTGTTTTTGCCAAGTGCAAGCGGAAGCAGAGGAGACACACGGACTTTTCCCAGGCAGACAATGACCTCAAACACTTTTTGGCCGAAAGGGACAAGCAAAAGCGACGAGATTCCGACGTTGAGATATCGACAACATTTTTCGCGTAAGTGATGTCGTGACTCATACGCTCTAATATACAACCACCATTTTTACTTACTGACGCAACTTTGAAAAGACTGACAGTTGGCAGAGATTTTTATTTTTCATTGAAGAGGCAGCACTTTCTTGTGCATCACAACAGCCTAGTCAGTCCTTTGAAGTTGGCATCAAAAGCATTATTACTTAGATGCATAATAGATATTTTAGTATGCAGACGAGAATACATAGAAAGGTTATATCGGATAGTATCTAATCACAAGGAAAATGTAAGACATGCAAAATAGCAATTTGTCAAAAAAGAAAGGCTCTGATTGCTACTTTTTTGCATGTGTGTATACTTTCTTCTACATGCTCTGCTCTGATAAGACATCGATTGGTTTTTACAATTGTACCCGTTGCAGAAATGAGGTGAGCAAACGAGACGTTTTTCCAACGAGGCTGTTTGGCTCTGTTGAGAAACTCGATGACCTCGTGTTGGCTCTTGACCCCGATGAGCTCCACCAACACCAACAAAGTCGTTGTCGAGGTGGTGGAGGAGATCGGCAGCCGAGATGTGGCAGCCTTGGCGCCAAAGATCTCAAGAAGCTCAAGGAGGCGATACGACGAAACGGCAGCATGGGGGCCAACCTCAAAGCCAGGCGATTCCGAATAGAAAATACGGAGAGGTAAATACTTAAGTAATAGGCTAGCAAGGGAGGGTCATATATAAGAATATAAGAAGATTATGTCCAAATGCATCTTACGAACGAACCAACCAACCAACAAAGACTAATTTCTTGTAGCAATATCGATGGCAACGACGACTCTACCCTCGACCTTCTGGGCGGATCAGCTCCAGTCATTGAGAATCCAGAGAACCAGACTCTGTGGTACTTGAAATACTTTCTGGGCAAATTCCACCACAATTATCTCGGGCAGGACAGCAATAAGGCCTCCTACGTGCTCTCCGTTGTCGAGGAGAAGAGCTATGGAAAGGTTCACTGTCGTTGCATCCTTTGGACAAAGGATGGTATCAAGAGACTTGTCATCCAGGGCGCGCATAGGACCAGGAGTCCGAGGGCAATTCTTGGTCAGTTTGAGATTGTAGTGGACCAGCCTCCTCGCGAGGTAAGAAAGCATTATTATCCTTTAAAGCACATTCGTAGTCGTTAGAATGGTTAGCTCAAAGAGCTCGCAATAATATGTGTTGTGTGGTATATGAGACAAGGGGAAATTGTGGGGGAAGAAAAATGGAGCTCAAGAGTGGTCTTGGCTCTTGAGATACAGACCGACAAGACCTTGGAGCAAACTGCTTTCACTATATACGCTTTCAAATGTGTTCCGCGAGAAATTCCTATCTATGGTTTATAAAATATTTCGTTTCTTATGAAAGAGCATTCGTCTCTGGTTCTGCGGTCTTGTCGTCAGTATCAATGTAGACAGTCTGCTGGCTATCCTCTCCGTCCTCTTCTCCATCAAAATCCATGGGCTTGAACTTTGCAAAAATAAGGAAACCAAGCAGTCCAATGGCGTAAAGTCCGACGGCAATGAAGAAGACCTGAAGCCGAGACCAATATATCCAATAAAAGTAAGGAGAGTGCATAAGTAATTTTGAGCCACTCACCTTCCTCCAATTAGCGGGATCTTTTGGGTCCTCTTCAGTGAAAGCTGCCGTGACCATTGGCGTTAGAAATCCAGTGATGCATCCGATCCCGTTGACAAATCCGTAAACCGTTCCCGAATAATTTGGGGCAGCATCCATCGGGTTCGACGAGTGTCCAGAATAGACAAAACTTCTGAAGCCGTAGCCTGAACACCAACCTTACTACAGGCAAAGTTTGGTTATATCTATGTGTTTATGATTACCTAGCGTAAGAATGGCGATGCACACTTTCCAGTCCTCCGTGAAAAAGCCCATCAAGCCGATGCAAAGGGCGGGGATGCCGAGGCCAAAGGCCTCCCAAATCTTTCTCTGGACTGGTTTCTCAAGGAGACCTCGGGATAGGATGTAGTCAGCCACCAGGCCAGATATCTGCCCCAAAATTACGCACAGCAGATGGGGTAGTGCGCTCAGGACCCCATTCTGTGACAAGTTGGGTACCAATTAAAATAGTTAATCAGGAGCTGTCAAAGATCTTACCGCTGTAATATTCAAGCCCAGAACCTGACTGATGAAGTTTGGGCCCTCAGTGATAATCATGAATATGCCCCATCCATTTGCGATCTCACAAACGATCACTGACCACATGGCCGGAGAGCTTAAAATGGCCAGATATGGCGGCCTCTTGCCGGCGCCTTGAACATCGGCCGCAGTTCTTATGCGACCCCTGTGACTTTCGATAAACTCGACCTCCTCCCTCGGGGTAAAGGGGTGCTCCGATGGCTCGTCAGTGAAGAGCAGCCACCAAATTAAGCACCACAAAGTGCCGAGGCCGCCGGTTATATAGAAGACGGCCTGAAATTGCATTGCTATTCTTCAGTATCTCTTTTGTCCATATCATTTACTTGCCTCCCAATCCAAGGATTCCAGTATTATACCACACATGGGGTAGGTAACGACAGTACCAAAACTTCCACCGAGATATGTGAAGGAGATGAATTTGGCTCTCTCGTGTTCTGGCACCCACCTGGACCATATTTCAAAAAATTGTACCAGCTGGTCGGAATTTCCTAATAATCGCAGGATCCGCTTACCGGACCATCAGTGGAGGAAGGCTGGGATAAGTAACACTCTCTGCCAGTCCGATCAGCAGCCTAATGGTAAAGAGAGCCCATAGGTCCAGGGTGGCAGCATAGGGCGTTACAAAACTCAGGGCGGTTGCCAAAACCATCGAGGTGCCGAGGATACGTTTAGTACCAAAACGTTCGGACATGCTTCCGCCAAGGACCTGAAGGACAACGTAACCATAGAAAAAGGAAGCCTTGGCCCAGCCTTTCTGGGTTTCCGTCCAGCAAAACCGCCTATTGCCGTCTTCATTGACGACCCTGTAATCATGAAATATACTTATGTTGAGCAATTCTTACCCACTTAAAAATTATACGACACACGTGCTATCTGAAGACAAGTTGGCGCACAGACTCGTGACATTGTCGGTCATGGTCACGATGGCAATGTTGAGGTTCACCCTTAGCATGTAGCTGATCATGGTGCCCGTGAACACCAGGATAGCCACCATAGAGCGGATGGGAGGCCTGCGACAATTCATAATTGCTTTCCTGTCTCTTCTTTAGTTTAACTAATAGTGTGTAACAATTGTGAAGTGAGTGTCCTGAGGCTTACCACCAAGCGCACTGACAATGAAAATCAAGTTTTTGTTGGGGTATAGAAGCTGTAACGCAAGTTCTTTAAGTTAATGTATTTAGCGCTTTAATGAAAAAGAGACGCGCATCTGTGAAGTCAGTCATTAAGTATCTATGGATTATGCTTACACATCAATGCTTCTCTCGTTTTTCATGTAGGTCACCCAAGCGGACCTGCAAAAAGACCTCTTCAGCCTTGAAAAACAGGAACGCGCGATGAACCTCAAGTTTGGCGTGATCTACGCTAAAAGTGGACAAATCACCGATGACGAATTCTTCTCAAATGAAACCGGCAGCGAGACTTTTGATCGTTTCTTGGATTTGTTAGGAGACAAGGTGACCCTAAAAGGATGGACTGGCTACAAGGGCGGCTTGGACACCAAGAACAACATGACGGGAGAAACTTCTATTTTCACCGAGTTCGAGGAGCATCAACTCATGTTTCACGTCTCCACCCTTCTCCCATTTTCAAAGGAAGACTCACAACAGGTAAGGCGGCAGCAAGAACCAATACTTCAAAGAAATCGAAGTGCTCCTCGACAACTTATGTTAGCGTTTTGCAATATTTATTTTATATATTCAAGGTTGACAGAAAACGACACATTGGGAACGACATCGTCAATATCATATTTATGGAAGGAACTGCCGAAGATGCTGCAAAAATCCAGCCCCAACTGATCCGGTCGCAATTTACGCACATCTATGCAGTTGTCTGGTACGAGGAAGAATGTGATAGATACAGGTATGATACAAAAATGTCCGCCGAGGTGGCAGTTCTCGAAAAAATGATTCAGGTTTTCAGGTCTGTAAAAACTACATTTTTTGCAGACTCAACATTTTGTCAGATGAAAGCGTGCCCGTCTTTGGCCCACTGCTCACCAACAAAACTCGCTTCGGGAGCCACGAAGAGTTCAGGCGCTTTCTTCTGATAAAACTCATCAACGGAGAAAAGGCGACGTAAGAATATAATGCAAAACTGATGATGGAACAGTTACAGCATGCTTACATTACAGGTACAAGGCAAATGTCTTCAGTTCAAAGAGGGAGCGGACCTACGAGATGCTCTTGCAAGACATGTATGACCAGTACTGGCCTCAAGCTGTCGGCGAGATCTGGGACAGCGCGAACTTGAGCAGGGCCAGCACTGGTTCCCTGAAACTCTATGGAGGCCGAAAGTTCCAGGACCAAATGGTAAGTGCACGCAATGCTTTTCACAAAGAAATTTTTCCATCCTTTTGATAGACCGTGGGAAGATAAATATTCTTAGGACAGAACAGTGAAGAAAATGCTGCGTGCGTTGCATTTTGTTTAATGCTTAGCATGATGCTGTGAAATAAATGCGTTGCAGAAAACTGTGCACCTACATGATCCTACCTTCCTGATGAGGGATACATTTATCTTGCAACATATTTTATATTTTTATTCTTTTTTCATTTTAGGAGGATTCTTTCGTCAAAATGGGCCAGTCCCTACGGTTGGAGTCTAAACTTACAGGCGGAGGGAATCGATATAAGCAAGGCAAAGCCGCCAAGTCCCGTTGGGAGCCTCAGTGCGTTTTTCCCAATTTCCCTCACAAGATTTTGTGCGGAGACTCTTGGGGAAATTCGGCGCTGATACTTGGGACCACTGACGGACTTTATATGGTCACTCTTCCAACAAAACAATTGGTAAGAAATGTTCAATGCCACACCTGCCTACAATTATCTACCTGTTACTTACTATTTACACAGATAGATATTTAGATTTGAATGCATACCGACATGAAGTGCTAAACCGACACGTACTGCTGTAGCCTCAAATTAAGAAACACATAAAATTGAAAGTGGCTGTTATTTGCCTGCCTACATATACACCTATATATCTATGTGAATAGTACCTACTTTACATATATATCTACTTATTACAATACACCCAAATTGTATGGTTGTCTCGGCGCTCTTACAATTGATTGAAGCGGCAAAGTTATAGGACGAGACAATAGACCTCCAGAAGAAAGGAAAGCCCTTCAAGGCCGACGCACAAGGAAACACGTGTGCGTGCTGCTTAGTTTTGGGTTTTTGAAAGGAGGAGGACGTCTTTCTTATTAATATTTTTTGTAGAAATAGATTGGAATTGTACCACTACTTTTCTCGTCTTTCTAACATTACATTTTCTGAAATGCCCTCACGGTCTTGGATGGATGTGTGTGTACACAGGTATTTACACAGACTCGAGTCCGCTTCGCCCATCCTGTCCCTTGCTTCAGTGACCACGTAAAGAGTTAGATTGATCTCGACAAGGAGACGAAATTGAGAGGGGCTCCACTTTCCTGAATTTCCTATAGCCTAGGCAATAATAGAAAATGGACAAAATGTCTCGAAAAAAGACCTGTTCGTCACAATATAGGTACTTATTTCAGACCCTGGTCTGCGACAAAAATATTGGGATCGTGGAGCAAGTTCACGTCATTCAAACCTACGGCATTATGATTCTTCGCTCACAACGACATCGAGGAGATGGCGGGAAACTCATTGTTATGCGACTAAATGATCTCGAAGAGTTCATGACCAGCCTAATCGCCTGGGACCAAAAGGTTGACAGCCTCCTCAACGAGGGGACAAGCTTGGACGAGACCATGGTGACGAAAAACAACCGAATCAATAGCGAGTTCAACCAGAAGAGGCCATCTTGGGACCCAAAAACCAAGCAGGACGTGAGGCAGGATATAATCGGTAAGAGGGAATTTGATAGGCTTTCTCTTTTATTGTGGTAGCATAGCCTCTTTTGATTTCAGAACACAGCAAAGGTTGCTCAATGTTCACCATTTCGAGGCCGGGAGCGACACCGTTGAGGCTGACCTTTGCCGTCGGTCGTCGAGTCGTCCTTATGAAATGGCGGCACCAAGAGGAGTGGATCTCGCTCAATACGGACACGGCTCAAGGATTCGACATGGAGGCAGAGGCGACTCTCCAAGAGACTCCGACCCTGCTGACGATTTTACACGGGAGCAAGTAAGAAATTGCATTTTAAATGGTGCAGTGCTTTGTCCGACATGTTCCCCTCATAGGAGTAATGTCGAAAGTCCTGTTGGTGGGCAAGGCGACATTGAGGAGGACCTCGACAGCGACCTCGTGGCAGGCGGGGGCGGAAGCGGAAGTAGCAGTGGAGGGGGCGGTGGTCTATGCGGCGCGGGCCTCTTTTCTCTGAGCTCGCCCAGCGTGATCAGCAGGGACATCAACACCCCCGTGTGCGTGCCAAACATGACCAGCTTCGTCGGGATGGCCGTCGACCAAGTGAAGGTGCTAGCCGGGGCAAAGCATCACTTCGACCTCGTCAAGTTCGCGGTTTGTCATAGCTCAAGGAGCTACGCGGTCGAGGCCACCAGGATTCTCACCCTTGGATCGGCCAGCTCCACTGGAGCCATCTCGGCGACAGAGGTAATTATGCTTGTGGTATTCCAATGATTGTGATAAAAACTGGTTTTATTCCAGATATTTTACGACCAAGAATCAGAGGTGCTGCTCAGCCACAATAGCCTGTCCCACGTCCAAAAATTGGAGGCCAACGCCGCCAGGACCCACCCTATTGAATGGAACTCTGTACCCACTTTTGGGGTTGTCTGTGCTTTTCCATACATTTTGGCCTTCTCATCCGACTCAATAGAGTTCAGATACGCTGTCAATGGATCTCTCCTTCAAACGCTTTGCTTGCCAGACCTCAACTTGCTATCGTCCAAGGTAGGTACAGATTTTATGCTGGAAGAGTTTCAACAATCCATTAAATTCTGATTGATTCTATTAGCAACTTTGCTTCAACCTCCAGTACATTTACGTTCTTCAAGTGCCAAGCAAGAGTACTTACTCTTAGTGTGTCTTTTGTTAAATTGTCTACCGTCTGCTTTTCCAAACCAATAGAACCAATATATCTACCTACGTAACGTAGAACAAATAGAGGCTGTTGTGAGGGGGAAAGAGAAGAAAAATGTTCGAGACATGTATCTACCTTACCCACCTACCTAGGCTACCCACTTACCTGATAATTGGGTTCCCCGGCAAAGCAGACAACCTTAATTAGAAAATTTTTAAGCCGCGTGGAGGGTCTCTGTATTGAAGCAAAACTTTTTAACAAGGAGAAGGGGTCCTGGGGTCCTCATGCGGAGTAAAATTCCATCCATTTAGAAATGGCTGAACAGATTGGGCCCAAATTTTAACCACTTGTGGGGGGTAGCAAGTGTCCAGATTTGGAGTATTTTTTGGAATTTTGAAAAAAGCAATTTTTTTGAAGCGCCCTGTAATTATAGTTTGCTTACATTGAAAGTCAATTTTTTGCCTGTAATCTTGAAAAATTTTATAAAATAAAAGTTGCTCATCATACCCCATTTGCTCTATAAAATTTTAAGGAGTGGCCCAAAAAACCAGTTCTTGTCTTCCTTCAAGGTGGTGGGCTTGGGGGGCCAGGGACACCTTGTACCCCCCACAGGGTGCTTCCCCCAGGCTCGGGAAGAAAATTCTACATAGTAACATGGGTGTGCCCTACAAGTCTGCTATGGGGACCTGGGAGGCCTTCCATGTGAAATCTGGAGATACAGTGGTCAGGCTCTTGGGGTTGGCTAAGGGGGGCGGGGGCGCCCTGTACCGCCCACAGGGTGCATCTCTTGGGCACAGGAAAAAAATCCTACATAGTAACTTGGGTATGGCCAACAACTTTGCCATTGGACCCCGGGGTTGTCCCCATCTGAACAATGGAGATACAGCGTTCAGCCCCCTGGGCTGGATAAGGGGGCAGGGGTGACCCTGTACCACTGCCAGTGTGTATCCGCCAAGTCCAAGGAAAAAATCCTACATACTAATGTGGGTAATGCCTACAAGTTCACCATTGGGCGTTTTTTTCTATGTAGGTTTATTTATTTGTCTCGTGTCGTGTCTGTCCTTTTTGACATAAGCTGATCATGAACACGCATATCGTCATAAAATTGCTCCCCGAGGTCTACAGTATAGGACCCATCCAATTAAAATAATTGTTGATAGAAAGCACTTGTTTTTGCTCCAAGAGGTCGTGTGGCTCACAAAAACAGAGTTGCTGTCAGTCTTGAAAACAGAAGTTTTCCTTGATTCTCCTCCCTCTTGGTCTTCTTTTTTCTAAGCTCTCCAAACGATATCGAGACAATAAGAGACGGTGAGAAAAACAGCTTTGATAAGCAGTTGTGTATCACTGTGCTTTGCTTTTGCCAGTCATAGAGAGACACCACCATCAAAAGTCGAAAGAGAGTTGTATTGTATTTTATTGCAGCATAGGCGGGCAAGGCGGGATATATTATTTTGAGGCGTCCCTTTCTTGCCTCCCTACACTGCAATAAAATAGCATATAGCCGGATAAAGTAGTGCAAATAAAGTTTTATGCCCTCGTGCAAAAGTACATATTGTCGCCCTCGGGCTGGACGCCCTCGGGTCTCCAATAAAGTACTTTGCTTGTGCAATAAAACTTTATTTGCACGCCTTTACCCGGCTATAAAATACTAAAAGCGTCTCAATCAGCAAGTTCTCCTAGGCATTGTACTAGGATAGATATCTTAGGTATCCAAGTCACGTACGTAGTATATGAGACCTATTCTTACATGGCAGGTTGACTAAGTAGGAACATTTGTTATAGTGAGTTCTCACCATTGGATTATTTATAGATACATAGCTAAATGATTTGGTTTGGTTGTTTATCACGATTATATTGTCGGAGGCACAAAATAAGTCTTTCTCTCTTTCAGGATGACTTGTACCTTTGCTCAACGAAGCAGCCTGTGGCTACGAGGAAACCACGAGATGGTGGTTATCAAGATCTAGAATACAGGCACATTTACAAGATTTCGTGGACACAGTTGGTCGGTCCTGGTGACAGGACGACACAAGTTCCAACTTCGGCCAAGCCGACAACGACAACCACGAACCAAGGACTGGATCGCGGTCGCACCGCCAGAACTGCCAGCCTAAAGCAAAC
>JAAUYL010058619.1_pt1 | contig 11334 bp, 6 predicted proteins | sample 7278011 | NCBI WGS metagenome assembly JAAUYL01 (sample SAMN14350225, study PRJNA611818) | marine sediment metagenome | isolation source: surface marine sediment (1.8m) | place: French Polynesia: Moorea | collected 2018-08 | reverse complement strand
TTCAAAGTTTAATAATTCTCCACTAAAACAACAGTCTAACCAAACTATTTGTTTTTTCACCGGACTCTGTTGTAATAGTTCTTTGAACCAATTTAAAGATATGCCATAAAAGTTTCTTTTTGGTTGAGCATCACTGGTTACTAAAAACCCTTCTCTGACACCTCCTTCTGTAGTTATATAACCGTGTCCAGCAAAGAAGAATAAAGCTACATCAGGAATTTCATTTTTGGAGGTAGGATTAAATAAATTACTAATCCTTGGTTGCAGGTCTTTACTTTTAACTTTGCCATTTAAAGTATATATTTCTCGACCTTTTTCGTCATAACCTTTTGGCAAACGTTGTACATGAAACTTGCCATACTTTTCTAACATGGAGGCAATAGCTTCAGCATCATTAATCGGAACTTTGAGGTTTAAACTTCTATCATATATGTGGTTATTAACTCCCACAACTAAAGCTTCTATACGCATAGTTAAAACTACTTACCAGTAATACTTTTTTTTCAATTATATAGCACTACCCGTAGATCGGATAGAAACGAGATATTTATAGAAGTGCTGTATGGAACCGATGATATAGAATCCGGTTATATAGTATATGCTGATAATTCTATAATTACTTCAAGCCTTCAATCCCCCCATCTCCCCATCCCCCCATCTCCCCATCTCCCCATCTCCCCATCTCCCCCAAGCATATAATAAGTATTCAACCGGATTTGATATGAATCCTAAAAACCGAACCCCCCTGCTCCCATTCCCTCCTAGGGAAGGGGTATTTCAAAGCCTCTCTCCTAGTAGGAGAGAGGTTTGGAGAGAGGTTTTTATGATTTTACAAACAGTTTTTAGTAGGATATATGAAATCCGGTTATACAGTTATTGCATTTGCTACTTGCCATCAAAACAGACTTAGTAGATTCTGATTTTTCTTACTTCTTACTTCTTAGTTATTACTTTTGACTTTTGACTTTTAAATTTTCCTATTTTCCCATTAAAACAACAGCAGCTCTGGCTTCAACTCGATACCTCACACCAATAACTTTTGTCGCTGTATCCAAATCATTAAAATCTCTAGGAGAAGAAAAAGCAGTATTAACAATTAAATACCAACTTTTCCCTCTTGGCAAAAGCGGTAACTCAAACATTAGAGGTTTCCAATAAGCATTCAACATAATATGAAAATATTCACCACTTTCTGGATGCTTCAAACTAAAAGCTAAAGTCCGAGAATCTTTCCACCAATCAGGTTTACCTAAATGTACTCCATGCCAACTAATATTAGGTACTTTATTCTGGTCAATTTCTGCTTCTTTTATCCCTAAAGATAACTCTGATTTAATCTCTTCAAGATATAACTCCGGCGTACCCTTTCCAAAAGTAGCTAAAACCTTATCAACCCGCATAATTTCTAACTCTTGGGTGAAATTAATAATCCCTTTGACAAATCGTAATAGATCGGTTTGTTTCTCAATTTGACTCCAATCAAACCAACTAAGTTCATTATTCTGACAATAACCATTATTATTACCCAATTGAGTTCGTCTTACCTCATCCCCCATCAAAATCATTGGAGTACCCTGAGAAAAAAACAATATAGTGAAAAAATTCTTAATTTGTCGCAGTCTTAATACTTCAATTTCCCGTTTATCTGCAACTCCTTCAACTCCACAATTCCAACTAAAATTATGATTAGCACCATCCCGGTTATCCTCACAATTTGCCTCATTATGTTTCTCATTATAAGAAACCAGATCGTTCATAGTAAAACCATCATGGCAAGTAATAAAATTAATACTATGATTAGGTTCCCGATCTGGTTGAGGATAAATATCAGGACTACCCATAATTCTTGCTGCTAACTTATCAACTATCTTGGGGTCACTCTTGACAAACTGACGCACATCATCACGATAATGTCCGTTCCATTCAGCAAAGCGATCGCCAATAAACGAACCCACCTGATAAAGTCCTGCTGCATCCCATGCTTCAGCAATAATCTTAGTTCCTGCCAAAACCGGGTCAGACTCAATTGCCCACAAAACAGGAGGATCTTTCAAAGGATCGCCAGTCATACTCCGAGACATAACAGATGCTAAGTCAAACCGGAACCCATCAACGTGCATCTCTCTCACCCAGTAACAAAGACAGTCAACAATTAAACGATGTACAAAAGGATTATTAGTATTGAAAGTATTGCCACAACCACTATAGTTAGTGTAGCAACTAGAATCATCTGCTTCCAGAATGTAATAAGCCGAATTTTCCAATCCTCGGAAAGAAACAGTCGGTCCGTTTTCATTACCCTCCGCAGTATGATTAAAGACCACATCCAAAATTACTTCTATTCCTGCTCTATGCAAAGCCTTAACCATATCTCGAAACTCATCCATCGCTCCGAAAATATCTTGGCGAGAACTATAACTGTGGTGAGGAGCAAAAAAAGCGATCGGACTATAACCCCAATAATTAATTAGAGGTTCGCGCACATCTTGTTCATCAAATTGTTGTACGGGTAATAATTCCACAGCAGTAATTCCCAACTCTTTGAGATAAGGAATTTTTTCTATTAACCCAGCAAAAGTACCCCGTTTTTCAGGAGCAACCCCAGAATTAGGATTACGAGTAAATCCACCAACGTGCATCTCATAGATAACTGTAGCACCATAGGGAATTTCTAGGGGTTTGTCATCCTCCCAGTCATAAGTAGTTGGGTCAACTACTACCCCTTTGAGAGCGTTAGCACAGTTATCACCATAACCCGTAGCAGCTTCACGACTATATTTTTCCTGTCCCACGACAACTCTAGCGTAAGGGTCAAGTAATACCTTTGTACCATCAAACCGATGACCTTTTTCTAGGTTCAAAGGTCCATAAACTCGATAAGCATATATTTGTCCCGCTCCAATACCAGAAATAAAAATGTGCCAGTAATGATGAGTTCTGTGTTGTTTTGGGTCAAGTAAAATTACTCGCTCTGGTTTAGCTGCTAATGGTTCATCAAATAGTAATAATTCTATTGCTGTAGCATTTTTGGAGTAGATAGAAAAATTTACTCCTTCGGGGTCTTGAGAGACAGTGGCACCAATAGGAAAACTATTACCGGGTAAGATATTAAGATTCATAATGTTTAACTTATTAATTGTTAGATAACTTGAGTAATTTTATACAATAAAAATAGATGTATAGCAGGGAATAGGGAATAGGGAATAGGGAATAGGGAATAGGGAATAGGGAACAGGGAACAGTTGGAACAATATTTCCACGATCTTGGTTCATCATTAGTCTATGTCCTAACTAATTCTTTCTTAGCTATAGATATTAAAAAAAATTTGGGAGTAAAAATTTATGTATGAAAAAATTTTAGTTGCCATTGATACATCTGCCATTGGCGATCGCGTCTTTGATACAGCCCTAAAGTTAGCAAAAATTGGTAACTCAAATCTGATGTTAGTTCATATTCTCTCGGAAGAAGCAGAAGAAAGTCCTATCAGCTTTTGGCCAATGAATATTGGTTACGATCCAGAGATGATGAAAGAATATCATCAGCTTTGGGAAAAGTTTGAGAAAGAATGTTTACAAATGTTGCAATCAAAAGCAAGTGCAGCAAAAGATGTTGGCTTTCAAACAGAATTTACCCAAGTCAGAGGTAATCCTGGTCGGGAAATCTGTAAACTAGCCCAAGAATGGGGTGCTGATTTAATTGTTATGGGACGTCGTGGACATTCAGTTTTTAGTGAATTGGTATTGGGTAGTGTCAGTAATTATGTTATCCACCGCGCTCATTGTTCTGTTCATGTTGTACAGGATTAGCTTTTTTTTAGTTAGTAATAAGCAATTATTCATTACTAAATATCAATGAATAATTGCTGAAGGTATGAGTTTATAATAACAATTTATGGAATATTGAGGCCGAAGTAAAAGTTAGTAAGTTATTAAAAATTAGGAGTACAATATGAATCGACTAAAACATTATTTTCTGAAGATAAGAGATATATAAATAAATTTTTTCAAGATCTAAGGAGTATATATTTTGTCCGGCAGTACACCTACTCCTATTGTCATTAATTGATAATTGATAATGGATAATTGATAATTACCTCTGGTTAAAACCGAGAGGATTGAAGATTGGGAAATATCATTTCTTCTCTTGGTCGATTGGATATGGCGTTTCGCTGCGCGACATGAAAAGCGTTAGCGTTAGCGAAGCTCCTCTGTAAGAGGCAGCTCCTCTGCAAGAGGCAGCGGCTCTGTCAAGAGCGGGAGACCTCGCCATCCCATCCTGACGGAATTATCCGCAAACGACCGCTTTTTTCCCCTATCCAAGGGGAGGCTTTAAACCACAATTATTTAATTAACAATTAATAATTAATAATTAATAATTCGGTAAGTATTTAGCTGTCAGTTATCAGCCATTAGCTGATAGCCAGATGAAGTCTGAATAATGATAAGTAGGTAGGCGTTAAAATTTATTGTTATATGAAGGCAGAAGGAAAGAGCTTTTAGAGCTACTTTACTTTTTGTTAAATAGTTAGTTTTTTTTCGTGCCTACCTACTTAATTAAAAATATGAGTAAAAGCACATAGTTGACCGAATAATTAAGAATTAAATAATTCAGGTTCAAAGCTTCCCCTTTCAAGGAAAAAAGGCGGTTGTTTTACTGGCGCATAACTTTCCTCTCGGAATGCTTTTCATGTCGCGCAGCGTTTCATGAATTCGGTGGCTTGCCAACTTAAATTGGGGATTGGCTCTGCAAGAGCAGTTTTCCCTTCCCTCTGGTCTCGAAGGACAAGCCATATCCAATCGACCAAGAGAAAAGAAAAATTTTCCCCTTTTGCGTCAATCCTTATATTACAGTCAAGGTAATTGTTTCGGCTGTCGCCGACATGAAAATTATTAATTGCTCAACAGACCCTATCTATTTGTCGTTAATTTTTATTACGGACGGCTAATCGCTGATAGCTGAATGCTTATCAATTGAGATTTCATTAATGGATAATGGATAATTGATAATTACAAGAAGGTTTTAACCGTTACGGAATTGAATATAAGGAATATTTTCTTTGTTTTCCCCTATCCAAGGGGAGGCTTCAAGGCGCGAATTATTTAATTATTAATTATTAATTATTAATTTTTCGGTAAATTAAGGTAATACTTTTATTTAAACTATCTCTAAAATATAGATTTTTTTCTGATAATTCGGATACAATAATTAGTATCAGCCAAAATAATTAACTTTTTAGCAAATGATGTATCAAAAAATTCTAGCAGCAATGGACACATCAACAGTAGGCGATCGGGTTTTTGCCACTGCTTTGAACTTAGCCAAACTCAACAATTCCCACTTAAAACTATTGCACGTTTTATCTCCAGAAGAAGAAGACAGTCCCATTAGCTTTGGAGTAGTTTCTAGGGAATTTAACAAAGAATTGATTGCAAAATATCGACAAAAATGGGAAGATTTTGAAAAACAATGTCTAGAAATGTTGCAGTCACGGGTTAACGAAGCTACGACAGCAAACGTAAGTACAGAATTTATCCAAGCTGAAGGTGTACCAGGTAAGCAAATATGTAAAGTTGCCGAGGAGTGGGGTGCTGAACTAATAGTTATGGGTCGTAGAGGACATTCTGTTTTTAGCGAACTGGTTATAGGTAGTGTGAGTAGTTATGTAATTCACCGTGCTAAATGTTCAGTATTAGTTGTGCAGAAATAACTCTTGTCCCTAAAGTGGAGAACTATATAAGAGAGTATCAAACTATTGTAGGAGTCGGTTTAGATTTAAGCCTCCCTCTACAATAGTTTCAACTATTTTCACCCTTAAAAATATCAAAGTCCTGAATTAGTATTATCCCCGGATATTCGTGATTGCTACGATAAGCAATCTGTCAAAAAATCAGCAGAAATAAATCAAACAATATAAATTCCGGGTTCATAGTAGGAGTATTAGCTTATCAATAACCAATCACCTTAATAATTCTTTCCTTTGCACCCAACTTCAGCAAGCGATCGCCCTTATCATCTTGCCCATAAACTTTCACTATATCAGCAATCATTCCAAAGACCCTACCATCAGTTGTCAACATCTGAACCAGAACATCTGAACCACTAACAATTATCCCTGCCAAAGTATCAGTTTGCCTAGTAAACTGAAAAGCATTTTGACCAATACCACCACGATTAGCTAGTCGCAAAGTAGCAACAGGAATTTGCTTACCATAACTCTGTTCAGAAACTAACAATAAATTACTTTCTCCACTTAAACTCACACAACCAATTAACTCTTCTTGTTTCCTTAATCTAGTTGCTTGAGAACCTTGAGCAGTACGCCCCATTAATGGTAATTGCTCATCATCTATTTCTAATCTTAATAATCGTCCACCAGAAGTTGCTAAAACTACTTGTTCTCCAATTTTACCCAGATTAGCATAACGTAATTCATCATCTTCTTTAAGTTTAATTACTGTCATACCACGATTTGTCAGCTCACTTAAATCAGACAAAGATAAACGTTTAATTTTACCATTTTGAGTCAACATGATTAAGTCTTTATTTTGCTCTGCTTCATTTAAAACAAATTGAGCAACAATAATTTCTCTACGAGTATCCGTAATTTCTTTTGTTGCTGATGGTGGCAGTAAAGTTATTAAAGGCACACCTTTATTTTCATTTCGTGTTGTCGAACGGTTAGAACCAGAAGGAATATTATTTACTTTCAAAGGATATGCTTTACCAGTACGAGTTAATAATACTAAAGTTTTGTCGGTAGTTACTTCAATTATATTAGTCGTAAAATCCTCGCTATTATTGATAGTAATATCTGATTTTTTATCAATCTTATGTTTCTCAAATCCTTTAGAAGCAAGTCGTCTGATATATCCTCGGTGGGTAAATTCTATGACAACTTTTTCTATCGGTGGCGGTGCAGCTTCCAAAGTCAAAACTTGTGATTCAACTGTTGTACTTTTTGATTTTCTACCTCTACCTTTGGTTTGTCTATCTATTTCTTTGTTACCAGTTTCTAGATTACTTTTCTGTTGAGAAATAGATGCAAGATTATCTACACTTTTAGATTCTGCTTGGTCAATAATTCGAGTCCGTCTCGGGTCGTTATATTTACGTTTTAGGGTGCGCAATTCTTTTTTCAGCGCTTTGAGGAGTTGATGGCGATCGCTCAATAAATTTTCTAACTCTTGTATTTTCCCTATTAGTTGCTCATATTCTTCCTCTAACTTTTGTTTCTCTAAACCAGTTAGTCTACGCATTGGCATTGCTAAAATAGCATCTGCTTGATTTTCACTTAAACCCAAATTTTCTTGGAAGCTAACTTTAGCAGTGCTGCCATCAGGAGCATTTCTAAGAATATCAATTACTGTATCCAATTCTGTTAAAGCAGTGAGCAAACCCTCCACAATGTGACACCTAGCTTGAGCTATTTCTAACTCATGGGTGTAGCGACGGGTGAGAGTCTGTTCCCTAAAATTCAGAAATTCTTGTAATAGTGTTCGTAGAGATAACTGTCGTGGTTGCCCATCAACCAAAGCTAGCATAATCGCACCAAACTTAGAAAGTAAGTCAGTATGTTGGTAGAGATGGTGGAGTACAACACTAGGGTCAACTTCACGTTTAAGTTCGATGACAACTCTAATACCAGAGCGATCGCTTTCATCCCGCAGATCGGCAATACCTTCTATCTTGCCAGCATTAACTAAGTCTGCCGTTTTTTCGATCCAACCTGCTTTATTAACTTGGAAAGGCAACTCTGTCACCACAATAGCTGTTTTTGTACGTCGTCCACGACCTGTGGGAACTTGCTCAATACTGGCCACACCTCTGATGGGTATGCTACCTCGACCCTTAGTATAAGCATCAATAATTCCATCTGTGCTGACAATTTCTCCTCCAGTAGGAAAGTCTGGCCCAGGAATTAATTGAAATAGCTTTTGATCGGAAATATTCGGATTGTCAGTTAAGGCAATAAGGCCATCTACTACCTCTCCTAAATTATGTGGTGGAACATTAGTCGCCATTCCTACAGCAATCCCAGAAGAACCATTTAGTAATAAAAATGGTAGTTGTGCAGGTAATACTTTAGGTTCTTGCTGGGAGCCATCAAAGTTGTTGGTAAAGTCAACTATAGCTTCACCAATTTCGGTAAGTAAACCTTCATTGCCAATTGATGCCAAGCGACTTTCTGTATAACGCATAGCGGCGGCGGGGTCATTGTCAATGGAGCCAAAGTTACCGTGGCCATCAAGCAATGGATAACGAGTGGAAAAATTTTGAATCATCCGCACCATGGCATCATAAACAGCTTGGTCGCCGTGGGGATGATATTTTCCGAGAACGTCTCCAACTACCCTGGCGCATTTGCGAAATGGTCTATCTGGAGTGAGACCAAGTTCGTGCATGGCGTATAGTATTCGGCGATGAACTGGTTTTTGTCCATCCCTAACATCTGGCAGAGCGCGGCCAACAATCACACTCATGGCATATTCAAGATATGATTGCTGCATTTCGATATGGAGTGCTGTAGTAATAACTTGTCCGGAAAGTAAATTTAATTGTTTGGCCATGAGTTAGTATTTAGATAGGTAATAGGGAATATAAATTAGTATTAAACTGTACCTCACCACCCTAAAAATTGCTGTAAAATAATTAATTTGGAGAATTTTAGGCATATTGTTAGAGAATTCAGGCAAAGTAAATTTGATATGCTATTTTGCTAAGGCTAAGTTCTTAGATTCTGAAATAAACAGGAGTTGAAATATAATTAGATAAGTACAAAGTTTTCCTACTCAAGGAAAGCATTTTTCTGAGATATTAGCCAGTTATTAAAACAGTTAAAAGTTATCATTTATTAAGACATAGCAGTGAGAAATGGGCGAAGTGCCACTAACATCACCACTAAATTATTGAAATAATATAGTTATTTAACTTAAGAATGAAATACTTTTTATGCTGAAATCCTTTGAGAAAAAGAAATGTCTGTCTCAATCTAAACTTAAACGACTATATATTTAAGTCTTAAACAAACCTGTTAAGAATATTAACTGTTGACTGATGAGTAATATCTAATAAAAGATAAAGGATTTGGAGGTCAACCAACCTGTGGTTTAAACTCTAAGTTTCTTGGCTATAAAAAAACTAAGTTTCACCCCTTTGAGTAGGTTTGAAAAAATTTAGTTGAGGGATTAAAACCTTTGATATTATCTCTTTATCGGTTCTATTTGTGGCTTGATTGATGTTATCTAACCTCAGCAAACATTATAATTAAGTATAGGAATATCAAATATTTAATTTGGTGCTGATAGTAAACTACGAAATTTAGTAAATGAGTAACTCAATAGATATCCATAATGGTAATTTTTTTCTCAGGTTCGGCAAATGGGCAGAAAAATGTTTGAAGATAGTAACTAACATAGCTCAAATCCTTCGATCATAATTGATTAGAGAAAAATTTATTTATGTTTAATTCAACACAAATTTTAGATGAAAACTTAAAATATTCTCTATCCAGTACCCCAAAGCTCAAGTGGTATTTTTAAGACTAGGCAAATCAAAATATTTGCTATGTTAGCTTATATCTAGTTGAAACTATGTCAAGATATAGTAAATTAACCTCAGTTATGCTGAAGGAATTTAACTATTACTTTTAGCATTACTAAATGCTTAAAGGCAAGTTCAATATCTTAATACAATATATTTCCTAATTTTCAAATTGTCAGTAAGTATGAGTTTTGAGATGATGGTTGATCTTTTGGAGTTGATTGTGCAAGTATTTACAGGATACTTGTTTAATCATAATAGCAGCTAGAAAAAAATATGCTCTCAAGTGGTTGGTCCTAATATTATCTGACTATTAGGCTTCTCTATGGGCATCTTAAAGTCCAAAAATTGACAGTGAAGTATTAGAAAAACGGTAGACAATAGCTGTTTATTAGTTTAGAAAGCCAATGTTTGAGTATTTAATTCGTTTTATTTGAAACAAATTAACCATTACTGGCTTATCCTATGTAATTTAGTCTAAACTCTATGATGGCAGTCCTTACACTCACAGGTATTTTAGCAGGAGACTTATATGAAAACTGTTTTAATTGTAGAAGACGATCAGGTTAATGCTAGGGTTTTTTCCAAGATTTTGACGAAAAGAGGCGGTTTAGCTGTTAAACATACAGAAGATGTGGAAGAAGTAGTGAAAATGGCTAAGTCAAAGGAAGCAGATTTGATTTTGATGGATGTTTCTCTAGCTCGTAGCGTTTATCAAGGTAAAGCTGTTGATGGCATTAAAATTACTCAAATTCTTAAAGCTGACCCTCAAACAGATAAACTACCAATTATATTAGTGACCGCTCATGCTATGGCAGGCGATCGAGAATCTTTTTTGCGAGAAAGTGGCGCTGACGGTTATATTTCTAAGCCAGTAGTGGATCATCAAGAGTTCATAAATCAGATCAAGTCATTGCTCCCAAATGATTGATTCCGGGAAAAATGGCCTCGAAACTTTGGAGTTAAAATAGATGAGATTTCAATCATTAATAATTAATAATTAATAATTACCTCTTCTTAAAACATTGAGGATTGGTTAAAAGGAAATTTTTTTCTTTTTTATCCCTGAAAGTAGAGGCTTGAAACCTTAATTTTTCAGTAAAAGCAGAAGCTTAAATCTTACCTAAATCTACTTAAACATACTTTTTTTTCAAGACTTACTATGATATAGATAGCAATCCGCCCATAGGTTGCGATCAATTAAAAAGTAAATAAAAAAACTGAAACTCCCATCTGTTGCCTGTAGCAATAGTGCCTATTCCCTAAAAAGCAGCAATATTTTTGACACGAATAAAATAGGATTGCTATAGTCAATATTAATTTTACTCTTAAAACATTTAGGTGGAGTTTCGACTTAGTTAACAATTTACGTTATTTTAGCGATATAATACGGTAGTTATCTTCATATATTTGAACAGGGTGAAATTTGTATCTTCTGCACTAATCCCTGCTTCAACATTTCTGGGGTTTCTATCTGTAATATAGACCTCTCCAAAAATCCCGCTCGTTACCCTCAAAGGAGGAGTGAGCGGCAAGAGAACCAAATGAATAATAATGTCTATTGACAAAGACTTAAATTTAGGTATGCTTAGTTGACAGATGCGGTTGGCTTAACCGTCAATGCCTGTGGATGACTAACCGCCGACGGCCTCAGTAGAAGGTGGTCATATCCCGCGTTGGCGTAAGACGCAAGCGGTGCGACCCCGCGCCGCCGACAGCTCGCTTGCGGAATGCTGACCAAGAGAGGGAATGCGCACTCCTGTGAGGGAATGCTGACCAAGAGACAGGAAGTA
>JAAUYL010077546.1_pt1 | contig 11339 bp, 13 predicted proteins | sample 7278011 | NCBI WGS metagenome assembly JAAUYL01 (sample SAMN14350225, study PRJNA611818) | marine sediment metagenome | isolation source: surface marine sediment (1.8m) | place: French Polynesia: Moorea | collected 2018-08 | reverse complement strand
TTCTTTCTCGTCCTCACTTGACGATAGAATTTCTAAAAAACAAATTAGTTTCAAGTTCCAAAAAAAATAAAATAATTACTTACTCCGTTTGCTGTTTCGTACACGAGCTTTGTTGGGTACAGCTTTACTAACACATATCTCAGAGGTAGGTCTGTCTCCGGTATCACAGCGACCGATGGCCACATTAATGATCAGGGATGCGGCAAGCCTTTGGTCGTCTTCCTTCGAAGTCATACCAAAGGTTACTGCCGACTCGTTGTCAAAGTATCCCCCTTTTATACAGAAAATATGTGTGCTGGGTTTGCAGGCGTGCAAAAGAAGAAATTCGCAGGCCTAATGTGAGAATTTGTGGGACGAATTGCATACGTTTTTAGGTAGTTACAAAATGACAACGTGGAACCCTTTAGGATCATTTTGTTATAAATGCTATAGAATATTCTTCTGAAGCTGTCAGTAAGAATTAACCATGGACCAAGAAAACTTGGCTGTTGAGGATATTTTTGCGAAGTGCTATGTTTCGCGAAATTTGCGTACAACAAGTCGTGTTCGTCAACCTGGAGAAGTCCTAGCATCAACATTACTGCTGGATATTGAGCACATTTTTACTATGCTCAGCATCCTCAGAACAGTCTTCAATAGAAACTTGCACTACAAGTTTTTATCTTGGGGTATCAGGAGTGACATGACAAGGATGTCCAACCAAGAGTTGTCTATCTTGTCAGGTTTGGTCCTGAACTCGCTCGCCTCTATCGCAAATGTCGTTTCCCGATCCAAATCGATTTTACGACATTTCATGCGGCAACCTTTTTTGACAGATGTCTGGCGACTCAATCCAGGTTGGGCGCAAATGATTCTGACAAAATTGGCTGATGAAAATCAAGTGGAAGTCGATCCGGAGCTTGGGGATATCTTTGGCAATCAAGGTCAGCCTCAGCCTCAGCCAGGACAACAACAAGGTGAGCATGGTGACGACGAAGGTTTTGAGGAACGTCCTAATAGTGTTGAAGAGAACATGGCCGAAAACGAATTTAACGAAATTTTGGATGTTTTTGTAAATCCTATTCGTGAAATGTACTCTCTTATTGAATATCTTGAAGAAAGATTTTGCATTGTTGAAAAAGATGTTGAAATTATACGTAGCATGGTTGCAACAGCTGACGACAAAATGTACCAAGAAATTGGTAGACCTGGATTTTGTTGGCTATCACTTTATGCAACTATGGAGGAGTTCCGCTTGAATTTGCAGGAAAACCTCAAAGAAATTGAAGGCACAATAAAAGAAGACATGAAAAAAAATTTCCATAATGTTGAAGTTCCAGCGTTTGTACCAGTTTAAACATGTGTTTCCATATATTTCAAAAATAAACGAATTACGAAAATGTTATATTGTTGTTAAGTATTTCTGCGAGTATTTTGTTAATTGAGTTTGTATCAAGTTTGTCGACAATGACTGTCAATAATCCAATCAATTGAATTCCAAAAACAGTTGCCAATAGATACAATTGCCATTTTTTTCGAATACAGCTTACAATAATATTTTGAGAAGGCTTTTTTTCGTGATCATTTTGATTGTTTTCCGTTTTGGATGATGGTAACGATAATATGTTTGGCAATGTTGTCATTTTCCAAAGATGGCGGATTTGTGAAAAAATAACTTTCAAAGTTTTCAACGTTGCAAATTTGCTTTTGTATTGAGACTATAAAGGCTATATTCATAAACCCACAGTAAGCACTCAATGGATGCTGAATCGCGTTTTTGTTTAGGATAATCTCACAGTCATTTTTAATTAACTTTAAAAACCGGTTTACGTTAACATCGCTGTAAATATGACCGAGAGGATCAAAGCAGACAATAATATTTTTCCTTTTCAAGATTGTCATAAAGTGTCCATAAGCTTCGTTACTTAATGCAGTATTTACAATAAGGTACCATTCTTCAAGCACCTTCGCACGTGAGAGTGTTCGTTCTGCACATAATTGATCACAAGGATGTACTCCTAACCACATTTTATGTGGTATGAGTTGCCTGCATAAATTATGCACATACTTGTTTGTAAGACCGGCTTTTTTTGTCGTGAGAATTTTGGTGTCCATTTTACTTGCGTTTGTCTAGGTAATTAGATTGGTTTACAGATACAAGTTTAGGACCGTCAGGAGCTGCAATGTAGATTTTTCTGTGGTAAACGCTGTAAACAATCATGTGAAGAGCTTCTGTTGTTGCTGTAGCAAAACTAACATGAACATTCATTGTGCCAGTTTTACTTAGGGCTTGACGCATTGCTCCTGTGAGATGACCATTGATATCAATGGAAAACAGGCACATGTTACCAACAAATTCTTCGTAACTAATTGGTATTACGTAATTTTCGTCAAGCATAAGTGTGTCTTTCAGGGCATGAAATTCACGTAGAGCTCCTCCAAAATCTGCATTTGCAGTAGTGTCAAAATCTGGTTTAAACGGTCTTGCAGGAATTGCGTTACCCAAAACGTCAAAATAGATTTCGTTGATGTTTGTTGTAAGAAAATTGAATGGGTTTTTGGTTTTTTCTGAATTGTAAGCAGAAGAGGAAACAAAGCCCACGAGCATTGTGCTTGGTAACTCTCCCTTGCAGACTTCGTTAATTACACTCGATGTCAATCCAGTGGGTACTACATGTGTGGAAATCTTTCCAAATGGGTAGTCGTAAATTGCTTCGTGACCTTGTTTCAGTTTGTTCTCTTGATCGAGTTTAATGGATGGATTGACCACTACGTACCTTACTGCTAATTCCAACTTCTTATAGACAACGCGGTATTTTTCGGTGTTTGCAGCTCCATAGATAAGATAGAAGTTTGGATCAGCGATAGAAAATCTGATTCTCATGCTAATCCCTGGAACCAAGTATTTTGGCGATGTAAACAAATCGCATGCAATGGGTGCGATGAAATGTGGCCTGTGTAGCAAATGGTCACGTCTTTTGTCAAACTGCGTGTTATTTTCGTCAGAAGCTGAAAGGGTGTTGACAGATGCTTTGCCAGGACTGTCAGGAAAAAACATAAATTCTTTTTCCTTGAAGTTTTTCACACTCTCTTTTGAATTGCTGAATGTCTGTTCGAGTATAGCTTTGTAGCCTCCTCCATAATTAGAGCAATCATCAATTTCTGTGCCATTTAGCTCTACACTTGTCTGCTTAATCATTGCAAGAGGTAATGCATTGACACAGGAAATAACCGTAGTAGTATCGTTAGCAGGAACCCTTTCCCAGATACTCTTAGCAGTATCAAACTTTTGAAGCTCAAGCTGTCCATGTAGTCGAGTTTTTTCCAGATGAATGTAATCAGCTCCAGCATGAACATTAAACTCGATTACAGTTGGAACGTCAGCCAGAGGGGTTGTTGGTTGGATAAAATGGGTCCTGCCTCCTTCTATTGTTGCATCCTGTTTTGGTTCCCCCCAAACGTTGAGCGGGTTTGTCAAAAAATCATTAAGCTCAATTCCCTGAGAGCCAAGACCTGATCTAGGGGCTTGTGTTGTTGACATTTTCAGTCTATTCTATGTCCTCAATGCAATAAGACGTGCCTAAAATGAAAATAACCAATATTAAAGCTAGTGTCAAAATAGACGATTTTACAACCCTTCTACTATTGACTAGTTATTATAACTTAAATTGGGTAGTAACAAAATGCGAAATAAAAAATCTTACCTACAGGAAACAGGCAAACTTTATTGCCGTAAAACTTGCTGAGAAGTACTGGTTAACGTTCTTTAGGGTGGGTAATAGTGGTAAATTACATTACAATGTGACAGGGTGTAAAAGTGAAGAGGAACTAAAACATGCGACACAAATTGGATTACAGTTTTTGCTCGAAGATCAAAGTGAAATTAAAGCCAGTCAGTCACTCATTAGCGTCCGCATTGACAACATTACTGCAGTTGGTGGACAATACAAAAAAAACTCTGTTAATATTAATCATTTGCGAGCGGAAATTAAAACTCAAAAAGGTCTCTCTTGTAGACAGAATCCGGAGGTTTTTTCCGGTTTGTGCATAAAAGAAACAGAATCCGGCACCGAAAACTCTGCAACAGCCATTGTTTACCGTAGTGGCAGAATAATAATATTCGGAGCTAAAAAAGTTTCACAATGCTTGAATTTGACCTCGAAAATAGAAACCATTATAGCAAATTTGAAGGTATGTGGGAATATGAGCTTGTCCTCGAATGGTTGAATAAAGCATGTGTTCCAAGTGATTTTGCTAATATCATACTCACTCTTTATACCGCAATTGTCCCACAATTCTGTGTAAACAAGAAGCCTCCTTTGTGGCATGCAAAAAAGGACAGTATATTAGCCGTATGCATGTACAAAACTCTATGTGATGAAGGTGCTCCTTTTACAATGAAAGAAATATCGTGCATATGTGGAGTTGATGTTTCATCTTTAAACTGTCTTTGTAAAAAATATTTCCCCACGATGGACCCCATAAAACCAGAACAATTAGTGCCTAGATTTTGCGGGTACTTAGGTATACAGAGACGAGACATTGTTAAAGTAGAGAACCTAATAATAAACCGCGCTACAACTCTAGAAGATGCTAGTTTTAACCCGTGTACAATAGCAGCCGGATGGATTTTCGCACACATGAAGGATAAAAACCCCCCTGTTGAGGGTTTGTCCATGGTCAGTCTTGCAACGCAAGCCAAATTGACAACTGCAACACTTAGAAGATACTTGAGTTTAATTTCGAAAAATGTCGATTGAAACTTGTCCTACATCTCATCTTCGACAAGAAGATTTGCTAAAATATGTCGCACATCGAATGAACACATTTTTCGGTCCCTTCAGTAATAGCAACATTTGCATCGAATCTCTGGCCGAAGCAGGGTTTTTCTATTTAGGTAAAACAACTGTTCATTTATATTTTTGGAATCGCTTTACAAGATTTTTCGTTATTTTTAGGTATTGAAGACAGGACAATGTGTTTTTCGTGTAAGGGAATTCTACGGTTTTGGACTAAAGACGACGACCCATGGGTAGAACACGCTCGATTTTTCCCCCACTGCGGATTTTTGCGTCAGAAGAGATCGAAACCGTTTATTAATTGGGCGAAAATGCAAAATCCTGAAACACAAAAACAACAAGACGAATTTATAAAAAATAATCCTGTCACACAAAAACTGCACTGTGCTGCAACTAGTTTGAGCGAGACAATTTCTGTATTAATCGATCAAAATTCCTGTCTTATCTGTGCTACAAAACAAAAGGAATACGCCCTTGTTCCATGCGGTCACCTTGTCTTATGCTCAGACTGTGTTGAACACTATAAAAAAATACTCGTTGCCCATATTGTCGTACTAAAGTCGAAAGTTCCATGAAAATATTCCATGTGTAATCAACGTAAATAAATCACTCGTATGACATTTTAAACAATTTTTGACAAAATGGCAATTGGTAACCGATATAAGTTTAATAACATTCAAAGAGGTGGATTAATTGATATTCATAGAGGAGCTCACATTCAGCAAGGTTCTGGATGGGGTAGTTTATTCGGAACTCTTTTCAAGCGTGCAATTCCAGCTGTCTCGCGATTGCTTACTACTGGTGCTAAAGTTGCCAAAAAAGTAGCTACATCTAAGCCTGCAAAAGAACTTGGACAATCTATGCTAAAATCTGGGGTGGAAGGTGTTGCAGATATTATTGCAGGCGAAGACCCTTCGAAGGTCATGGAATCGAAGTTGAAACGCGCAAAAGGTGACATAGCAAAAGCAATGAAATCAAGTGTGGAAAATCTCGACAAGATTGGCACATCTAAAAAAGTCACGTCTAGACGTCGTAAACGAGACAAGTGGGAGAGTGAGCCGCTTTTCCAAAAAACAAAGAAAAAGAAGTCCAAATAATCAGCCTAAACAAATATGTACCATAGTAATGAGTAGAAAAATAGTTAGTAAAATGTCGTTCGACGCTTCTTTACGCGCCCCATTTTCTATGCAGGTAATAGGACCTAGTTCAAGCGGAAAAACAAATTTCGTAATTAATTTGCTGAGGGATTCGCACAGACTTATAAAGCCAAGAGTGCCTGAAAACAGAGTGTTAATTTACGAGGTGAGCATGTGACAATTGTTTAAGAACTCTTAAAAACGCTTATTATTATTTCAGGAATGGCAAGAGGGTTACGATGTTATGCAAGCTGAAGGCCTCATTACAAAAGCTATACATGGTTTGCCTGAATTAGGCGAAATTAAAAAAATGGCAGCTCCGTACAAACATGCTTCCGGTTCGCTTTTTATTTTGGACGACGCTTTCTTTTCCATAAATGAAACAGTTGAAGCTTTATTTACCCAAATTGGGCACCACAACAAAATATCTGTCATTTTTATTTCTCAAAGACTTTATCATCAAAATGCGCGTATGAAAACCCTCTCACTAAATTCCCATTATCTTGTACTTTTCCCACAAAAAAGAGACAAACGTCAAATATCTACTTTTGCACATCAAGTGTCCCCACATAGACCGAGATTTGTAATTGAAGCATTTGAAATGGCCACAAAAAAACCATATTCATATCTTTTTTGTGACTTTACACAAGCACAAAGTCCTGCTCTCATGTTTAGAAGTAACATATTCACGTGGGAAAGTCCAATGTCTGTTTACATCGAAAGAACAAAGAGATAAAAATGTAAAAACATGCTAAAGAATGTTTTCTCGAAATAGAAACCAAAATCAGAGTCATGGCGCGACACCCTAAAAATCATGTAAAAAGTCCAGAAAATTGCTTGAAAACGCTTAAAGTCCTAAAGCGACTTAAAGGAAACGATCTGACAAATATTTTGGACAGGCTCTCAGACGAGACTATTGACGAGTTGTGTACTGTCATTTACAATTTCATGTACTCAGAGTTGCCAGGTCAAACGGAACAACGTGAAAAAGTACGAAATTTGATTGAAAAAAATCGTAACAAATATCAAACTATAGTGAACAGTAGAACTGGAGTTGGACGACGGAGAAAACTACTTGTTGAACAGAGTGGTGAAGGGTTAGGTGCCCTATTAGCTGTTGGAATTCCTCTAATCGCGAACCTTATCAGTAGCTTGAAGAAAAAATAATGCCTATGGAAAGATCTTTTCAATCAGCTGTGACACATCTTTACTTAGTCCCCGCTGACATTTACAACAAAGTTTTGGAATCTATTGATGGTTGCGATAAAAGTGCTGTTACTGCTGTTAATCCAAATAATAACAACAGTTCTAAGCATTCAATGCAGAAAATGCCCAAACTTTGCAAAATGCTAGCGAACACAATATTACTTTCACACCTACCATTACTTCGAGTCCACAAATTCAACAAGCTGACCCTACTCATATATCTGCTACACGTGTGGACCAATCTCAATCAGCTCCTACGTTTTCTACTATGCATACAAACACAAGAAACCTTTTTGACGAAATTATGGATGTCGGAGATCCATTAGCATTGGCTAATCAAAGCAATAGAACTCAACCTACACCAATGGAAGCAAACCAAAGTCAAGACTTAATAACTTTTTCGCCTAAAAACGTCACCTCTCAATCAAACAATGCTCAAGATTTCACTCCGCCCTCGTCTCCATATGTTCCTACAACGCCGCCGCCTCAATTGCCTCAAATTCAGACTGCTCAAACTTCTTCACATTTTCATACATCAACATCGCCATATGTTCCTAGAACACCACCTCCTCAATTGCCACAAAATCAAAGTGCTCAAACTTCTTCTCTCATAAATTCCTTCATACCGCCTACCCCCCCAACTATACAACGTACTCCCATTCTTACTCCTGAAATTCGGAATCCTAACACAAATTCAATTGTTTCAAACTTCACACCGCCCTCCCCGTACAAACAGAAACCTGTGACTCCTATTAACAATGCTAAAGATTTCCCTCCCCCACCATCACCATATGTCCCTACAACACCACCACCTCAATTGCCAAGGAATAAAGCTGTATCAAAGAAAAAATATCAAGTAGAAAGAAACACACCACCAAAAACACGTTCGCAAGCGAAACCTGGTGACCAGCCTGTTTGGGAACCTTGGATGAGTGCTCATGACTATTTCCAAGCTTTAGCCAGAGCATACAAAACTGAAGCAATCGCAAAACCTGTTTCCACATTACCTTTTACACCCCCTCCTCCTCCCCCATACAAGCGATCAAGACCGGATTCTCCAACAAGTGCTAGAATTGACCAGACCTCTCTCGTTGTTTTTAAATGTGACATTTGTCACCTAACCTTTAAAACAAAAGGTGGATACAAACGGCATAGGGAGAGAAAACACAACATCACATCAGATGATGCATCTCTCAATCCCTTGACAATATCTCAAATCGACGAAAACAAGAGAAGAAAAATTGACCATTTTCCCAAATGGTCTTAAACAAATAAAAATAAAATAGAAAAATAAAATAGAATAAATCATTTTTGACACACACAAAGTATTGGTTTATTTCACATAATTTTCATTATTCATCGTCATTATCTTCCTCTTCGGCGCGGGCTTTAAAATCTTCCTTCAATTGTTCGTATTTTTTCAGCAAATCAACAAATGTCCCGAAAGCGTGACAAATCATGCGAATGTTACCTTTCATAGTCTCGTCAACTTCTTGAGGCATATGTGAAAGCTTGTCAGCAAGTGCTGGAATGAGATACTTCGTTCCAGCGTCCAAAAGATAGTCCAAAACTCTCGCTGGATTCAAGGCAATCATTCCGTCAATGATTGCGTCAAGAACTTCGGTGTCGTAACGTTGCCCAACAGAAACTCCAAACGGCTTGTTATTCTTACTTACTTTTTCAAACTTGATGTAATTCCAAGGTGTGCTTCCTCCGGATGAAGAAACGAAACTTTTTTGGCCGAAAATCACGGAAAAGTTTTCTGCTACCTGGGTTGCGTAAAGAGTGTCATCTTGGCCTTCATCAAAACTGTTGTCGGAATCTGCAGGTTGTCTCTCGTTTCCCTTCCGTCCCCAATTAATATCATTCTTCAAAGCTTGTAAAACAGAAGCGTTAGAATTGACAAAATAACCTCTAGCCTCGTAGTCAGAAGAAGTAGTAGAGTTTAAAGAACGCCTCGCCGTCGCAGATGTTGCACATTTTGAATTTGGCGAGCGTGAATAGGGATGTTGTCGGTGATTGGTGTTGAGAGTTGTAGAGGATTCTGCTGGAGGTTTGGCATTGTCGAGGAGCTTGAGTAATGATTCGTATTGAGCGGCCTTTTCTTTCGAGACTCTGACTTCTTTTGAAGCTGGGACATCTCCTTTGGCCTTTTTGGCGTTGGTGGTCGTTGGCGCTTGGCCTTCTTCTTCCTCTTCTTCTTGGACTTCAACATAGTTTACTCTCTTCTTTTTTTGACCCTCAGGAGGGGAAGTGTCCATATCCTGCGAGTTACTCCCCTTACGTTGATTACTCCTTGTCTTCCTGAACATTACGACCTTATCTCGTTGAAGGTTGGAATGCGACTGACAGTTTGATCAAACTTTTCCTGCCCTTTTATAGGTCGTGAAACATCCTAAAAAGAAATGCGAAAACTTTGTTTATAAGTGCCTAACAAAATTGGTCACGTGAAATGGCGTCGTACGCAAGCGCTTTAGATGACCTTGAAAAACAATACAATTTGCTCGGTAACCCTCTTGCTTATGCAACAAAACCAACAATTGAAAAACATTTTCAAAGCCCTGTGAATAAAAAAGACATCGATAATTTTTTGGCTTCGAATAACACATACACACTTCATAGAGACGTGAGAAGACCGCAACAATATAATCCTACTTATTGTTATCGTCCGAACGAACTTATACAAATAGACTTGGCAACTTTCGAAGATATGGGAATTAACAACGATGGTTATAAATATATTCTTGTTGCAATAGACTGTTTTTCTCGAATGCTGTATTGTGAGCTAATTAAAAATAAGTATGCAAACACTGTCCTTGAGGCTTTTAAAAAAATTAGGGCAAAAATGGATAATGCTGAATTATCTCGTGTAGTCAGTGATCAAGGATCAGAATTTAAAAATGTGAAATTTAAAAAATACTGCGAAGAAAACGACATAGCTTTGCATTTTGCAAAAACTACGAAACCTGCAATGGTTGAAAGAGTGATAAGAACTTTAAAGTCTCTAATAGGCAAACATCAAACAAAAACCAACACTCTTTCATTTTATAAAGTTTTACCCGAATTAGTCGAAACATATAATAATAGAATACATCGAATGATAACTTTCCCCCCGAAAGTTGTTCATAATAATTTTCTTGCTCAAGAAAGAGTGCGAGAAATAAATTCAGCGAAATGGAGTAAGATAAAAAAAAGACCACCTAAGTTTCGAGTGGGGGAAATTGTAAGAATAGCCAAAAAAGTAGGACCCTTCAACAGACAATATAAGCGTCAGCATGCGAGAGAATTATTTAAAATACACAAAGTTAATACAAACATGCCTATACCTAACTATGTCATATGCACAATTGACGATCAAGAAGTGATTGATGGCAACTTTAACCCTGGAGAACTTACAAAAGTAAAGCTAAAAATGGGAGTCCATATAAAAAATGTAATAGATTATAATTATCCATATGTTCATTTATTACTTAATGACCCCCACGATCCACAGCATAAAGCTTGGGTCCATATGAATGAGATATATAACGTAAACAAAGTCACGTAATAAAAGTAAACAGTTTGTCAATATGTCTGAGAATTACCAAGCGTATTTTATCAGTAATGCCGATTATGAGGGAGGGGGAAAAAATGTGCTAACAGAGTTTACAAATGAAATGAATAAAAATCATTTCAAACCATTTCGACACAATGACAAAGTTGAATATGACTACTCAACTGGTGAAAAATGGGAAACGTCATTAGATGAGCTAATGTTTTTTTCCAATTTTCCAAATAAATATGGGTGTGGAGATTTTGGCGCCATAACAATTGGATGTTTTGACCGCTCTGTTTCCTCAAAATTATACATGAACACTTCCCACACTCAATTATTTGGAGATCAGCCAAAATCTAGTTATTACACACTACCGAGTGACTCAATCACTATATTTGACCTATACAAAAACTTAAAAGAATCCCTCCAAAATGACATCGAAGTCGAACTCACAAGTGATGACATGTTGAAATTCCACGTGAAAGAAAGTGTTTCTACTGCCAAAAAAGAACTATGGATTGAAAGTAATTTTTTGTATTATTTAACCGGAAGTCGAAGACCCCAATCCTTTGATGACATCCAAAAACATAACATTTTAAACATTATGTACACTGACAAATCATTAGACCCTCGAATTAATTACGCAATAATAGCCCTCAAAGGTTTTTTACCTGACCAACCAAG
>JAAUYL010032004.1_pt1 | contig 11341 bp, 11 predicted proteins | sample 7278011 | NCBI WGS metagenome assembly JAAUYL01 (sample SAMN14350225, study PRJNA611818) | marine sediment metagenome | isolation source: surface marine sediment (1.8m) | place: French Polynesia: Moorea | collected 2018-08 | reverse complement strand
TTTTTTTTCAGAAATACGATGGACCTACGCATCTTGTCAAATATTCCGATCTCAAATCTGATCCAATTGGAGAGCTGAAAAAATGCCTGGACTTTCTTGGACTTAATATTGTTTTGAACGAGGATATTTTGAAATGCTTAAAAAGGGACCTCGAAGGGTCTTTCCACAGGAAAGTCAAGCAAAACATGACCGAAATCATACAATACCTTGATGACAACTTTGTCGCAGACACTGAAAAGATGGCAGACGAGTTTTTCGAACTGTTTGAGGAAACTGTGGCGCTTAATAAAATCACCAACTGTCCGTAGATAGAATAGTTATTTAGATTTTGCTCACAAAGTTAAGAGAGGGCATCTATTCGTTGCTGTGTTTGATAATATAAATTCTCTGCTTTTCTTTTCTATATACATGCGATTTAAAGAATCTGTTTCACTTGCGGTTCGCGATGTTGGTCTTGGTCGTCGCCGACTTGGGCATCTTGAGAATCTTGACTTTTTTTGCATTGGGCATGGCCAACATAAGGGTCTTGTACAACTTGCTCAACGTGTACATCTCGATGACGCCGTTGACCACGATCGGGAAGCTGTCCTTGGCGCTCTTCTCCTTGGACAGGACGCCGCTGATGGAGTCCAACCATTCGCTCGTCAACCCCAGGTAGAATTGCAGCATGTTGTTCATCGACAGCATGGCGTCAACCAGCTCGGCATTAATCGCTCCAACCTGAAAAATAACAGAATATCTATGTGTTTTCAGAAGTTTTTTTCAAATCTTTTTTTCCTTACCTCATCTTTGTAGACTGGGATCAGGAGAAGCTTCTTGACATTTTGCAGCTTGACGAAGCCGCTGCTAAAGTCCTGAACGAGCTCAAAGTCGATCAGCTCTAGCTGTTCAAGATTAGGCAAAGTGGCCAGGGCACCGATGGATTCATTCATTTTTCCTCGCTCGAGTCGAAGGCTCCTCAAGTTCGTCATGGAGGATAGAACTTCGAAAATATCAGCGGCCTTGATTTGAGAACAGTTGCCCAACTCCAGATGCTCAAGGTTGGTCAGTTCGGTGATGTTTTTCAAGTCGTCGAGTGTTAGACATTTCAGTGACAAGAGCGCCAGTCGCTTGAGCGTTGATTTCTTCTGACTGATTAAGCTTTTGAGACTCTCGCTGAAGTTGTCGATGTTTAGGGAACCAGAGACGGACTTCAGCTTCAAGTCCTCCAAGGAGGCCAACTCGGCGAACGCTCCAATGTCGACGAGCTCGGGCTTGTCCTTGTCGAAAGTGATACTTGACGCTTTGATGGTTTTCAGATCGGTGATCGAGGATGACGCGGCGGCATGTACGATCTTGTGGAGTGAGCCGGGATTGATCTTGGGCAAGTCGATCGCAGTCAACGTCGTCGAGGCTGCCAACAAAACATTGGCCACCTCGTTCCAACTCTCCTCTTCGCTCTTGACGAACAAGAGCTTGCGCAGGTCCAGTCTTTGCGTGCCTACCCGATTCATCTGATCCCGTAGACACTTCCAATCGTGGACCTTAACGTTTTTCAGCATGATGTTCGTCCACAGTGAGGGGTGCCTGGCCGCCTGGTTCCACAACTTACAAACCTGAGAGGCCTTCAGTCTCTCCTGCATGTTCAAGTAGCGGAAGACCTGGATCAGACCGGAGAAGCCGGCGGACAACGTGCTGATGTTGAGGCTACTGGAGGCCGTCGAGGCCGCCGGGGTCTTCTTGAAGGTATGCTTCCCCGGGCCCATGGGCAAGAGGATCAACTTGCCGTCGGCAGTCTCTTCGACCTCGAAGCTCGGCGACTCCTCATTGCCTTGTTGAGGCTTCAGCACGATCGGGAGTCTGTTGTTTCCCGTTTGATTCTTGTCCACTTTAGCACATTTGACGGCTGAAAATACCATAATTATCAAGTTGTTTGCAAATTAAACAAAATCCTTTGAAATTACCTGGTTCAGGATGGGGTACGACAAGATACTTCATGCCGGCGATGTTCACGACTGATTGGGCTTCGATTGGCCTCAGCGGAGTCACAGCATTCTTGCCACCGTGAGGGGCAGGCCTCTTCTTTGACGACCCACCCTTAGCTGAGGACCCCGTGGGCGTCAGGGTCACGGACGGCAAAGACTTGATCTTGCTCGCGGTGGCCGCCATCGACGAGGCCGCCGTGGTGATAGTCGTGGATCCGCCGTGGCCTCCGAGGCTGAACGGTTTGTTGTTCTCCTTTAAAGCCGTCTCGAAGCCGCCGCCAGGCATGTGGATGCTGTTGCCGCCGTCCTTCCTCTTGGATCCCTTGCTGATCGGGGTGATGGTGACGCCGCTGTTGCCCAAACTCTGAGTGCCATTAGCCTTTGGCGGAGAGGGTTTGATCGGCTTTATCGAGATCTGGGGCTCCAGCTCAAAGTCCTCCACTTCCATTTCGTGATCCTGATCGCCGACAACGGGTGTCGGTGCCGCCGCCCCCGGGCTGGTCACCCCCTCGGACCCGGGGGAGTCGAAGGCGTTGCGCTCCTTCATCTTGCCGAACATTTTCACTTTCAAAAGACCTCCCGGTAGGTTTGGTGTTTTGCTGTCATCTTTTTTCTCGTCAACGGATTTTTTTCGCTCCGGGGTTGCAACCTTGGGCGCGGGCTCCTTTTTCGGGGGAGGCGGAGGAGGTGGCGGAAATATCTGAACAAGTTCGTCGACAGCATGGCAAATCTCCTGTTCTTTTGGCGCGTTCATAGGCTCGTTTCTGAACGAAAAGTTGTGCAGCGTCAAGCTGACATTTTTCCCAGCAACTGCAATGACAAAACGTAAACGTTACAAGATGGCGACATCCAAAAACAAATTGTCAAAGAACTTACGATAGGGGCTCAGTTCTGCCAGCGATTTAAAGGACTTTGCTTTTGTCCCCGGCATGATGGGAGCGTGATAGACGATTCCCTTCGGTTTTGCACAATAAGACCCGTCGTCGTTTCTTTCGTAAACCACTTCACGTACCCAGCCAGCATCCAGAGGCTTGAAAAACTGAGCTGATGGCCGCCATTCTCGACTCTCGCGCATGATCGGCGAGGGAGTCAACATTGGCGGTGGCTTCTTGATCTTTAATGGCTTGACTTTTCGCTCGTCGGTCATCTCTGACGGCTGTTGCAAAATCTGTGGCAGAGCCTTGTGCTTAATTGGCGTCGCTGCTTTTCTTGGTGTCACTTTGAATGGGGGCAAAGGACTCGAATAGCTCCAGTTGTTGTCAGCCTGCGACGAGAACGGCTTCGACAAGTTCAAATCTTCCGTGTCTACTGACTGAGCCGATCTCAGAGGCGGAATGGGAGACTTCTTTACTGCGATCTCCTCGTCTGTGAAGCCACAAAATGGCTCTTCCGCATCGCTGTTCTCGCCGTCGTCCTCCATGGTGTCATTGTCACCTTCCTCAGCGGTGTCCTCGTCGGCTTCAGATGGCGCCTCACTGACAATTGCTCGTCCGGGAAGGTCGATCACCATTTCGTCATCGCGAACTTCGGCTGTCTCCATCGGCAACGGCATCTGGGTCTCCACCTGCTCCTGATCCTCCTCCTCGTCATCCTCGATAAGCGAGGCGTCGCTCAAGTTCTCCTCGTTTTCGGTGTTGTCCATGTTTGTCCCTTCCTTGACGGTCACAATTCTGGTTCTGGTGGCCTTACTCTACTAACGCGAGTTCAGCGTGGTCACATGGCCGTCGGCGCGCTTGGGCTCCGTCTCCGTGATGATGATGTTGAAGAAGTCTCTGCTCCAAAAGTGGCGGCGAATAACAAAACAGTGAGGAGTCGAGCCAGTATTTCGTAGGTACAACTGTTGAGAAAACGCTATTAAAAACTAACATAAATCAGTTTTTAGTGGAAAAATAGAGACGTTTAGAGCATTGCTAAATGTAAAAAAACCTGCACGCTTTTTGTCATTGCTTTGAGCAAAAAATGTTCCACTTTATTGGAGGACATTTTGGGATAGCTTTTACTTGTTACATCATTCAGAGGAAAAACAACAGACTTAAATTAAGATTTCTTAGGCAATGGTTTAAAAACGCTCTTCTTTAATCTATCCCTAAGACTTCCGGCATTCTAAAACAAGTCATTAAGGCCTATCAAAAATATTTATACACTCGGAATCATAAAGTTAGACCTAAAATTACAGGTTACAAAGCCATCCTGGAGACTGACTTTGTCATTGACCTTTTTCGGTTCGATTTTCCAAGAAAAATAAAAACAAACACGTGCGTTCCGATTTGACATCCTTCAATCTTTAATCGTTAAGGAAAAGACATTGACAATGACAAGATTCGCAAGGTCAAAAGGCTCCAAGGCCTCCAACGAACGAGTGGAAGAGGAGGCCACGCCATGGGATCAAATGGTGGCCGGCATGAAGCTTCCGCCGAAGAAAATGGCGTTTGACGTCGAAGACATTGGGGACGAGGACAACTTTGCCGTCGGAGATACGAATGATGACTCGGGTGTTGACGCCACCGCCAAGAGCTCGGACTCGTCAGACGATGAAGGAGAGGAAGAGGGGATCAAGGAAAAATCCAACCTTGACAACTTGCCCGAAGTGAAAAAGCCTGCAGCTGCTGATGTCGAGAGCTCGTCCGAGTCTGATGATGAAAAGAAGGAAGAGGCGGAAGGCAAGAAAAAGAAGCGGAAACGATCACAGAACAAGTGTCTGGAATGCAAGGAACCTGGTCACATGAAACGCGAGTGTCCAACTTTGAGTGAAGAGAGGCGGAAAGAGCTCCAGGATTTATACTCGATGAAGATCGAACGTAAAGGAGTCGGCGTTGGCAGGAAGAAAACCAAGAAGCGTCAACTCGTCGAGTCTCTTGAAAGTAATGACAACGACTCCTCAGCTCCTAAGAAGGCCAAGCCTTCACAGCCAGAAGAGGACAATCCAAAAGCCAAGAAAAAGAACAAGAACAAATCGAAGAGGCAACAAGAGAGGCAAAATAACCGTAAGCGACCGAAGAAAGAAATCAAAGATCGAGCAGGAGCCACCGTTCAAGAGGGCGAGGGCCTCTTTCAAGGATTTCGTGTCAAAAAAGAGGACGTCATCCGATTGAGAAAACTCCACGACAAAATGTCCAAGGAAAAGGTTTCTAGTGACGAGATGAAGGCTGTGCTGAAAAAGGAACGGAGGAAAGCCGAAAGAGTCTTGGCCAATTCGATCAAGAACGTGTGTTATCAGTGCAGAAAACCGGGACATCTGCTATCCGCTTGTCCCGAGAAGGACGCGATCACGAAGAGGTTGAGCGACGGCAAGTGTTTCAAGTGTGGATCCAGAGACCATACGTCAAGAGACTGCCAGTCCAAGGCCAAGGGCGCGGACGCCTTCAAGTTCGCCAAGTGCTTCGTCTGCAACCAGACCGGACATCTGGCCAAGACCTGCCCAGACAACCCCCGCGGGTTGTACCCTAAGGGCGGCGGTTGCCGGTTTTGCGGAAGTGTCGAACATTTGAAGAGCGACTGCCCTCGCAAATCGGAAAAGGATTCTCGAAGTGAAATTCGCATTGGTAGACAGACTGATACCAACAACATTGAGGACGAGCCTCAGAGTTCTGGGGTCAAAAAGTCTTTTGCCAAGCAAGCCAAGAAGGTTGTCAAGTTTTAGTAAAAAGTATATTTTTATGCCCATTTTGGTAATAAATAATTAGTGGAGTGTCAGCTTATAAATAACTGCAAAGAGGGTTAATATTCATAGAAAATACTGGTTAGGTAAGAAAATGGATTCTTGGTTTTAGATTCGCTTTCTTTCGTTTCGTCGTCGCTGTTTGCGTTGACGGCGTCGACGCTGTCGCCGACGGCGGCCACGCTGCTGTTTCCGCTTTCTCCCCTCGCGTTCAGCCTGAACTTGATCCTGATCCCCGACTTCATCATCAGCGATGGCTTGAGTCTGGTTCGGATCTTCGATCGGCAGCTCGGACTCGTCCAAGCACCACTCCGACTTGAAAGGCTTCATGACGATCTTCGGAGGTCCGTACTGGAGGTTGCAAACTTGCCTCGGAACTTTCGTGCACTCGTGTTTCGGGGTCAGCCGGGGGACAAGTCGGGTTCCCATACGACAGACTTTTTGCGGGTTCAAGTCGCAAATCTCCTCCGGGATGTCAATGATCACATCGATCTGGAAGAGTATGCAGAATTTCACGCCTTTTTCATGGATAATTATTTTTTCGCGTGAAACTATACCTCTTTATTGTGGCACTCTTCTTTCCCGGGCTTCGTCACACAGCCCTTGCCACAGATCTTGATAGGCAGCTTCTCGCAGTTGGTGTTGCCGACAAAGTTGCCCTTGGACTTCTCGATGTACCTGGTCGTGCAGGAGGATTCAAACAGGGTCCGGCAAATCTCGGGACCCGACCCGTCGCAGGTCTTGTTCAGTGGTGTGTAGCACTTCTTCACTGTCTCTTTCGAGGCCCTTTTTACAAATGTGATTTGACATCTTTTTTGAAAGGATTCATCACAAATCTAGAAATATTTCAATAAAATCAGTGAATTTTCTTGTTCAAGATTTTTACCTCTTCTTGAGTTGAAACGAATCGAGTGACGTAAGTGTAGTGGCATTTTTCGACCTCCCGATGGATGCATTTCAACGTCGGCTCCTTGATCACCGTCTGGACCATCTCCTCCTTGAACACGCAAAGGTTGCCATCCGCGTTTCTTGTGGCCTTGCTGAAGTCCAGGCCTTGGCCTTGGATCTGACCTTGACCTTGACCTTCACTGACCCCATCCACCCCGACCCCTATCTCATTGCTAGCATTGTCCTCTTGGTCCTCCTCGACCTTGCTCACAACCATCATCATTTTCTTGTCCTCAGGCATGACCTGGCCTTCTACTGGTCTTTGATCTTGAACAGGAGGCTGCATAGGATCTTTCATCATCATAGCCTCCATGTGGGGGTTCATGGTCATGGGCTTCATTTCCGGTACGGTTTGAGGAGCAACTTCCGGTTTGGCCACTGAGGGGAACCCGTTGGTGTTGGTCATGGATGGCGGCGGGTCGAAGGGCAAGGCGACCTCGGGAACCTCGAAAATGGAGTCTTGGACTTGCTCGGGCCTTTTCATTGGCATTGGTTTCTTGAACGGATCAGGTGCGTCCTGGTTGTTACTCCCGTACTCGTAATCTTCGTCAAGCTCAGTGGTGTAGTCAGCATCATCATAATTGTAGTCAATGTAGTCGTCCTGACCAGTTGGAAAAAGCAATGGGATCCCGAGTTCAGGGTCGACAATGTTATCCTGAGCAATTTCACGAGTTTTTTTACTGAAGACATATTTGTAGAATACTCCTATATTTCTTACCATGTCTGATGGCTTGAACGGCTCCTCATCAACCCTGTCCATGGCGACGTCCATCCTTGAGATCGGGGTCCTATCCGTGGGCGGCTTGTTCGGGGGTGGTCCATAAATAAACGGGTTTTCAGGAACAGGGTAGTTGTACCCAATATTACCCTTATTCCTTACATTTTGACCACAAGCAAATCCTACTGCTATGGCTGTCAACACAACCTAAAAATAATTAAGTTTATTATTTTATGACCCTTAATTAACGAGATAATTACCATGTGTGTTGGCTTGAAAAGTGATGCCATGATGGAGCACTTTTGGCTTCCCCGAGTCCCAAAGCAAGACTGCGGCTACATTCTGCAAACCACTCGAGTTTTTATAATATTCTGTTCGGGATTTAATTTCAACGAGAATTCAGGGGCGTGCGCGACAACCAGAACATCACCCTTCTTCGAAAACACGAGTATTTAATATGCTTTTTTGCTGTCCACAACCCATTTTTGGAACTGTGCCTGCTCCCCTGCTTCCAGTCGTTTCCAAATTGAGATTTCACGAAAGATATTAAAATTATTTAGGTTGACGAATGCATCCTTGACGAAAGTTTGACGCTTAATTTCATTTTGTCTTCTCGACCAAGGTGAAATGGGCGATCTCATCGAAATTCAAAGTCATGTAAAATTGTCATAATTCCGAGAAGATATTCCAAGAATTATGAACGAGGGCTCTGTGTATCTACCCAAAAAAATGTATACGGAAGCAAACCGAACGAAACATTCTGTCGCTGTTAAGAGGGCTAATTTTCAACAAATTTTATATGGTCAAACAAAGTGTTCTCAAGTGATATCTTTACCTGACATCGAGTGGAAATACAACAGTTAGGTTTTATTTTGTGAAAATGCTCACATCATCACCATATTTTAACACCAGTAGATAATTTTAATTTGAAGCGACTTTTCCGAGGGTATCGGCATACTGGAACTCCTGGCTGGTGTTGTAGTCGGCAAAGTCCAGGGCGACGACGCAGCTCTCGCGAATCACGGAGGGCACCGACTTGTCCAAGTACTTCTTCAACTCCGCGTAGACCTTGTCGGTCGCGATCGAGCCCAGAGCCTCGGCACATTCGTGTCTCACCATATCCATTTCCTGATCATCCCGAAGGCAATTAATGAGCTGATCCGTGACAATATCACTCTGAACTTGTCCAAGAACGTAGGCGATCTCATGTCGAAACAGAGCATTTTTACACTTCAAACCTGTAAAAACGAGAAATGAAGAAAAACTCGTTAAAATGACTTAAAGATTTTTTACCTTCGGCCAAGGCTAAAATACTGGCATCGTCGCCCTTGTTGCGCAGCGAAAACATGGCCCGATAGCGTTGGAATAATGGAAGATCATCGTTCAAAAGAACCGATTTCAAGCTATCATGATCAGTTTCCAATGCTGGAGGAGCGGGGTCGGTGCTGTTGTAGGGATTCGCAGACAACTTTAACTCCTCCTCGGCCTTCTTGGTCTTGACCCACTCGATCCTCTCGACGGCAAGCTTGCAAGTGTCGACGACGACCTCAGACTTGTCCTGGTCGCGAGTCTTGATCAACAACGGCAAAATGGATTCGTCGCCGATAGCACCAAGGGCCTCGGCGGCCTCGTGGCGGACAATAGGTTCTTGTTCGAGGTCGTTGAGGACTTCAACCAGAACTCGGACGGCATCCTTGTCTCCCATCTGGCCAAGGCAGTAGGCGACCTCGTGTTTGAGCAAAGCTGAAGGATCTTTGAAGGCTGCAGCCATTAACTCGATGGATTTGAGGCTGCCGAGGCCGCGCAACGTAAACAACGCTCTGAATCGTTCCTTGAGAGGTCGTCCCCGATCATTCAGCACTCCTCCAATCTTGTCCACTTGCTCTTCTGTTCCAGTCATGATTATTTTTTTTGGTCTGGAAAAATATGGGAAAAAATACAATTGATTACGATTTCACAGGATGTTTTTGGGTGGGCAACAAAATATTATTTGTTTGTTTTTCACGAGCTGTTACTTGGCAGAATATTTTGCACTGGTTTCGTCGACTTTTGCCATGTACTGTTTAGTGGAGTGTTTTCTTTTGGTCTCTTCGCCACAAACGGTCTTGGATTTCGAGTTTTTCCAGTAGCCGAGGACAAGTAAATTCCATTGGGTACTTGAACCGATCCCACTGTCAAGCAGTTGACCATGTTCAGCTCTTCTAGAGGCAAAGAAGTCAAAATGTAGCACGTTCTTCGTTCAGCATCGATGCCTCTCACAACCCCAAACCCCAACGAGGGAACAATCACTTCACTGGCGACAAACTCGATCTTGGCACTGTCTTTGGATCTGCTCTCAAGATGTCCAAGCGAAACCAGACTCATGTTCAAGACCCCGAGCAAGCTCGAGAAACTGAGATGGCAATGGATGGCTTGAAAGCTGAGCGAGTCCAAGGAGACAGCGTATGGAGTGGCTGATTGCAGGCTGGTCTTGAAGTTCATTCCAAGATAGGACAGGATGACAATATCCCGGAGTTTGTAGGCTTCCGGTATGCCCCACATATCGCCACCGGCCATTTCCTTGACATCAGCTGATTCTGGCATGGCGCTAAAGGTTAGCACATGACTTCCACTTGGTAGAATCCTAGACATCGGGACCTCAAAGTTCTTCTTGGCGAACCTGCTCTTGATCTCGAACACCGTCGTCGGCTTGACCAGGTTTGCGCTCATCTTGAGCAACCGGATGCCGAGACCCTTGTTGAAGCCCATCGTGTTGACGATCCACGGCATCGAGGACAACTTCTCGTCGGAGGCGATGAAGTTAAACAGCTGCTGGACGCATTCCGTATAGCGTTTCGCCAGGTCGGAAACATTCACTCCGCCAACGTAGAAGGTCTTGATGTCGTCATTTTGAATGTGGGTAAAGTTTGGACCGAGAAGAGGCTTCTTGACGATGCAGCTCGATACGCATCCTGGAAGGGTGAATTCGGCCTGTCCCGGGTCAAGGTCGATCCAGAGGACCGGTCCAGATTTTGGCAAAATTCGGTTCACGAAATACCGAAGGAAAGTTGATTTTCCGACACCTTTTCCGCCAACAGCCAAGATTTTAGGATGAACTGAAAAAAGAAACAAATTCTCATAATCTGTTTTGTCATGAAAAAATTGACCAGAATATTTACCTCTATTTTCCATGGCAATGTTGAAGCTCTGGATCGCCGTCTCCCAATCAGGACAAGAGTGAAACAATCTGCACTTGATTTGACTGACATTTTGAGGAAAAACGATTGTGACATTTAAGATTTCTTCTGCATGGGAATTCACGGAATCGTAGCCCCTTTCTCGACCGAACAAGGCTATTTTGTGTCGTTGGCTATCTGAATACCGTAAGCACGAGTCCAGCATGTGGGTCCACTCGGTTTCCAACTTTTTCATGACGTAAATCGCCGCTGACGACGAAAACTTTTTGACCAGTTTTCTCAGTTCAGGTCTCACAATCTCCGGTGGAGTTTTGCCTTCAACCTCAAAGGCCTCGAAGCTCAACAGACTGTAGCCTTTCGGTGAATAGATGTCGACATTTTCGGGATTGGAAGAGTCGAATTTTGAGCCGCAGATATCGAGTCCTCCAGAGAAAATGGCGGCAAGAGTCACTTTTCCCTTGATGTGGAATTTGCTGCCGAACGGCAGGATCACTGCTACCTCACCATCTTGATCCGACAAGGGTACAAAATTCTGTTCGGAAATCTCCATAATTTTGAGATTTCTTGAAGTCCACTTCACTTCAGAAAAATTCACATGTTCGTATTTGTTTTGAAAAAAGTTGACACAAATTCAAAGGCAAAACATTAATTTTCTTTTCAGGAATTTGCTTTCAACAATCAATTTAACGCAAAACACCTAAAACAAAGCAGTTTAAACTAATATTTTAGACGATTTTGTATTTAAAATTGCATATTTCATTCCTGCAAAAGGTCTGCACGATCAATGAAGGTGGTTTGACTTTGCTCTGGTCAAGTAGCAAGATTTGTTTACGTCTCTTAAGCAAAAACAAGAGCGAAACGTCAATGAAATCCCGCT
>JAAUYL010107490.1_pt1 | contig 11343 bp, 16 predicted proteins | sample 7278011 | NCBI WGS metagenome assembly JAAUYL01 (sample SAMN14350225, study PRJNA611818) | marine sediment metagenome | isolation source: surface marine sediment (1.8m) | place: French Polynesia: Moorea | collected 2018-08 | reverse complement strand
GCCCCGTCCACTTCACGTAAGAAAACCTGCATTTTATTCAATCAATGTATTCTTACGATTTTTGCTTTCAGTCGGTTTGGACAGTCAGGTTAAAGTGATTCCAGAGACAGCAAGAGCATCGACTGTCAGTAGTGTTGTCAGCGTTGACAACGTTGACAACGTCGCTGTCAAGAAAGAGCTGGTTTGCAGCGACACCCCGATTGATCCGCCCAAGTTTTCCTCCACTCAAAAGATGGACACTGAAATCAACAGCCTGCTCAAGGACGATCTGGATGACTTGTCCTTCAACATGCCCAGCTTCAAGAGGCCGGCGAGTCCGCCAGCGGCCAACATTGGGAGAACGGGAAGCGAAGCCAAGAAGCGTCGAACGGGTGCTTCTCCGAAAACTTCGATCGACTCACAACGGAAAAGCATTCCAGAGACTCCTCCCGATCCCGATCCAGAACCAGAACAACCGGTTGAGGTTAAAGAAGAACCTGTTGATGCCGGAGAAGTCTGGGACAACCTCGTTTTCACCTCCGACGAGAGTACGTCCTCTTCCCAAGAAAAAAGTTCGAAACGCAAACGGTCAGAAGATAAGACCGTCGACAGTGACAAGCAGTCGAAACGCTTAAAAGAAGCTGAAGCCAAGGCCACCGTGACTTCGGTGAGAAGAATATTTTGGAGTTTTGGTAGTTTTGATTTTGAATTTTTGATTTACAGTCCAAGGTAGAGGTTGCAGACATTCCGGAGGAGGATCTGGACAAAACGTTCATGAAGTTGCAGGTGAGGCCGCTCGTGGTCAAGAAGAAGGAGCCTTTGTCCAACAACAACAACGCCAAAGCCAACATCACGTCCAGCTCGAGCTCGGGGTCCAACCGAAATGTGAAGCGATTCCGCAAGCAGGTGACTGTCTAACCAGTCGAGTCAGAATTCTTGACTTTAAGAAATGTTTTGCTTTAGCTGATCAACATGCCCAACTCGTCGATATTGTGCAAGAAACCACCACCGGCCTCGGCAAAGAAGAAGGAGAACATGTTGGCCGCGGACAGAAGCAGGATCGCCGACAAGACCGTCGACGACGTCGACAACAATGATTTCTTTCGCGTTGAGGATTCCGACGTCAGCCTCGCTTCTAATTCTGGTGATCCATTCCAAAGGCAGCTGCAAGAGCGACAGCAGCAGGCAACGGTAAGAAGTCATTGACAAAGTTAATCGAAAAATCACTATTTCTTTACTTTTTAGAATCGTCTGTCACGTCAAAATCGAAGTCAATCCTCCAGGATGGACACGGGGGCATCGGCGTTGCCATCCGAAGAACTAGATTTCGGCTCGGACATGGGTTAATTAAAGATAAGTGAGCGTACTCCATTTCACAGAAAAATATGTTATTGCAAAATATATTCCCTCTATTTTATCAAAATAATATTAATCCAGACTTAATTCTCCTTGGCATTTGTGTTTGATTGTGCCCCACACCCCGCGGGTCGACGGGGTCAGCCTGATCGGACCTTCTCGCCGACGACGCGGTTGCTGAGGCCATTGGCAATTCAGCAAGATCGTCTCCTTGTATTGGTTAACGTGTGCCTTCAATTGGCGTGCGTCCATTTCAAAATCCCAGGAAAGCAAGAGGCGAAGGCTGTCGAGCGAGTCGAATCCATCCCGGATCGCCTGGAGGTCTTCGTCCCTGTTCACCACAGTTTTGACGCATCGAGCGTTGGGACAACTTGTAAACATTTCTTTCATGAAACGGCTAGGCTCCTTTTTCTGGACGCGATGCGGTCGTCCGAGGTATGCATCAACAGTAAGATGGCGAACATTTGGAAACCGCTCCAAGTCCAGCCGATCCAGTGGATCCATCGGGAATCGAGCTCCAACGCGAACTGTCAACTCTTGGATGCTCCGACATTGGTGGGCAATCTGGTTCATGTTCGATTTGAACTCTTTCATCAGGGCGTGTGTCAGTGTGAGACACAGGACTTTTAGCTGAAAGCACAACCTCGGATACCCTTATCTACATTAATTGTAATTGTATTTGTATTTACATTTGGCCATTTTAAGGCAAACGGAACAATGTGAGCCTCACTCGGAGTGGATAGCGAGAGTTTGCTTAGATTTGTGAAAGTCAACCAGTTCAGCCTCTGGACTCCCTGGAGAGCTTCAGCATCACTGTTGAACCCAAACCTGAACGATTTCAAAGTCCTAAGCTTGGCCAAATGTGGCCATTCTTCTATCGGACGACAGCACGGCATTTGCAAATGTTCCAGTTTCACGCATTTTTTCGCAAGGTTTTCCCAGTCAGGTTCGGGATACTGGTTGTAAGGCCACTGGTTGACAACCCTCAGTTTCTTCACTTTGAATGTCACCAGATTTGGACCCCACAGCGTGACAATGTCGTTGACAGCTTCGGCTGTCGCTAAATGCAACTCAATGTGCTCCAATCTTGGACAGGACTTGCCAAACACAAACATTGTCAGGAACCTTTGGTTGACAACAGGTCCATTAAATCGAAACAGATTCAGACGGCGGAGACGCTCCATGGCTGGCCAAGTGTCGTCTGCACTGTTCTCGATCTGGTTGCAGTACCAATATACCGAACCTGTAAAACTGTCGTTCACTCGGGTCAATTTTAAGCTTTCCAAATGGCTTGCGAGACCGCCCAGAGCTTTTACAAACGTTGGCATCAGTGTGCTGTAATGGTTCAGTGATGTGTAAAGATAGGGCATGGTGACATCTAAATGCTTGACTTGAACGCCTTCCTCGACTTTGGCCGCCAGTATTTTAGAAAACCACTCGACACCTTCTTGACTCTGTAGATGTTTCATTCGGATCTTGACGTTGCCGGCGAGCGCCGGGACCCGACTGATTTCTAGTAGGCGTTTGCAAGTTACAGAAACTCGACCGAGGTCTTCGGGATCGAGCAAGGCCAGAATCTGGCAGAGGATCTCAGCTGGGAGATGTAATAGAGTCGCAGTCATGATGGTCTTTGCAGTTTCATGGTAACTAGCAAACTGAATGGCTTTCTATCTATGCTGCACACGTGATTATGTATATGTAGGTCTGGCTATACAAACAACAGTAGCTTTCTAAGAATTTGGCGACTGCATCTGCATGACTCATTCACTTAAAAAAGAGCATCATCTTTACATCGACCCTTGGGACTTGATTAATTTTTAGTGAAATGCTTTTGAAAAGGAATACAACAATCTTTTTCCACTATTTACTCGTCGAGGACGCGTTTGCATGTTGCTGAATGATACCGGGAGAAATAAATCGCAACCTCAATTGCAAAGCCGGCCTCAAGTCTTTGACAATGCGTTCGGCATCTTGACGAACAGAGTCTCCTGTGAACTGATACTTGACATGGTAGAGAATGTCACAGATAGGGTCCATGTACCTGAAACAAATGAAAAGATTAATAGCTTGATATAAAACTGGTTAAGAAGGCTATGACTCACTTCATATGCTTGGCGTCGCGGTCGACCTTCTGGAGGATCTTATAGAACTGGACAGTCAGGTCGAACAAAGGCCGCATGTAGCGCTCGCTATGCAACCTCTGCAAGAACGGACCCGCCAAGTGGTAAATAAATAAGAGCTGCTCCTCCGTCTTAACCAACGGCGACATCTTGTCCCGAACTAGATCTGGCAGCTGTTGGATCTGGGGGAAGCCGGCGTGGTGCCAAAATGCGTGGGCCACCGCCAGCAACCTTCAAAAATATTCCTGGTTGATTTCACGACTTTTTTGACGTTTGTTATTTTCTTACCGACTCAATTTTGTCGACGAGGAAGGGCCGTCGGCCTTGTGCATCTCGTCAAAGTTGAAGATGGCGAACGGGGTCTGGGGCAGGTTCCATTGGGTCAAGGGAGGGGTGGTCAATGCTGAGATCAGCTTGCGCGTCAAGCCCTCGGAGAAGGTGTCGGGCAAGTTGGACAACAACAGGCCGACGGCGTTGATCCAGTCGGGAAGCTCGTCGACGTTGATCAAGAAGTGGCCGTCCAGGATGACGTCGACGAGGCTGGCCCCGACGCTGCCGGGGTCGGCGATGGGCAACCCCATGAGCTCCACGCATGTGGAGTACAACGCGTGCGTCGGCTCGTTGGAAAACTCGTTGAACCTCCAGTCCATGGCGGGGAAGGGGAACTTGCCCTGGATGATTTCACAACTTTTTTATGTTTGTTTACAAATAAAATTAATTAATTTTAATTACCTGCATTGATTTTGTGAACCGGCCGACCAGGCGGATGTAGTAGTCTAAGCCCAACTTCCACTTGTCGTCGGATTTCTGCTCTTGGACAAGATGGTCATAATAGTCTTGTGTCAGGCACCAACCTTGAGGTCGGACATCTTTCAAAGCTCCTATAAAAAATGCTTAATTTTGTTCAAGATTCACATATTTTTTGAATACTCACCGATGACACTAGACACGAGCTTCTTCTTCAAGGAGAATTTCTCGCGAAGGTGGGACTCGTAGTAGTGCAAAGTGTTGTACAGGTAGTTGATGGGTCTGTCATGGAATTTATACAGAACACCAATATGGTCGATCAGAGTTTCCAAAGATTGCGACAGCTGGTTGGACATTTCCAGGAATCTGAACAATAAAAAAGTCGTGAAACCGGGCAAGACATTTTATATATTTGTTTTCTTACCTGTGGACGCAAATGTCAAAGACAGGAATGAATCGAAGGCAGACGTTGCCGAAGTAGGTCGGAAGCGTCACCATCCCCGGCTCGTCCGTCTCCAGGATGAAGTTCTCCGGGAATTTTTCATGGAATTCCATATGCTAAAAACCAAAACCTGTCGAACCAATCTCAGAAATCGGACGTGCTATTCGTACCTTCTGATAAAAGTTGGTCATGTGCTGGTGCTCGGGCGACATGGTCTTGACGAATTCGCTGACGCGATTCCTGAAGTCGGTGGGTTTCAAAAGCAGGAGCTGGATTATGAAGAAACACACCTGGGCGTCGTTGCCCTCGTCGTACGTCCGCAAGGCCAGGCAAAAGATCAACCTGTCCAGGGTCAGGATGTTGTGCTGCCAAATCAAGCTATTGCATTTATCTATGCACTTGTTCACATGAACTTGTCCGCCGGACTTGCTGAACTCGCTGACGAGGACGTCGCAGAACGACCGCATGTGGGTGATCAGGTTCTTACTCCCGATCTTGGCCAGGATCTGAAAAGCAACACGGGTCCGGTTTCACAAGTTTTTTCCCAAAAATAATAATATTTACTTTGTATGCCAACGGCGAGATTTCGTCAGTCTCCATCAAGGACTTCCACAAGACGCAGAGGAACAACGTGTTCGACGTCGCCGAGAAGTGGCTGATCTTGTCGGACTCGGTCATCATCATGGAGGTCCACTTCTTGTACTCGTCCTCGATGTTTTGCGCCAGCACCGTCTTGTTGGTGCTGCTGCTTTCTTTGGGTTTCGAGTTGTCCTGAAAAAATCAATAATTAAAAAAAGTCGTGAAACCGACCAGTGATTGTTTACATTGTAAAAGTCCTTGAGAATTTGGGGGAAGGTGTCCAAGGTGTGCGGAGGCCAGTTGTGGGGCGTCTTGGCCATGATCTGCGTCAGCATCTCCTTGACCCATCCTGGAGAGCTCTGCTCAAGTCCATTGATGTGAATCCCTCTCGCCAACGACAAGACGACGACCTTGTTCAGCTCCTCCGAATCGCCATACATGACCTGCGTGTGCTTCTGGACGCCCGAGTCGCCCCGGGGGTTACCCCCTGGCGTGGCCCTCTGGGCGGTGATCTCGGCGTTGCTGAGGCTGGTGATCAGCCTCAGCGAGGCCGTCTCGACAGCGCTGTACAACTGGAAGTGCTTGGTCAACTGGCTGTTGGGGTTGGAGTTCACCGTGCTCTGGAGGTGGTTGAGGAGGCTCAACCGGAAGTGGCTCTGCACATGGTGGATCCGGTATGAGAAGATCTCCAAGACGATATGGAGGATGCCCCAGGCGTGAGGTTTGAAAACATGTGGTAGCAGTTGCGTCATCAGTCCTTTGACGCACAGGGATTCGATTTCCGAGTAGACCAGAAGCCGGCAGTAAGTCTCGACGGAGGCTGGCGACATGAACGCGTGAGCCGTCTTGGAGGTGATGTGCTTGCTGATGATGGCCACGATGCTGTGGGTCACGCTCATCTTGGCGTGCACCGACATCGCGTCCAGGACGTCCATCGGCATGGGCAGGGTGGGGGCCAACGCCGAGCAGTTCTTGCCCGGCATCGGGGTGGTCTCCGCGTTCGCCCACGTGCTCTCGGGCCCCGAGGCCGGGACCCCGCTGATGGTCTTTACCAGGTCGGCCACGATGTGCTGGAAGTAGTCCTGCGCCGTCGAGAACGTCGAGCAGATCACGGGCACCTTGAAGTCCTTGTACAACGACGTCGCCACGTCCACCGAGACTTTGTTCGTGCTGTCGTCGATGCCGCTGATGTTCCGGAGGAACTCGTAGTGTTTGGTCAAGGCTGTCGGGAGAGCGAATTGCAGTCGGTTGGTTTTCACAAACAGGCCCGGCTTTTCGCCATCCTTGCCGACATTGCCCCTCCTTGCCAGATGGATGTAGAGGGCGGCTGCCGCTAATTTTCTCGACGCAGCCTTGTCTGACTCCAAGTTTGGCACGGGCAGAGGCTCCTTCTCGGTCTCGTAGAAGTTGAACAACTGCAAGACGGGCATGAAGTCCGTCGAGGTGTGCTTGGCCACGGAGCCGGAGATGAACTGGAGCAGCGACCACATCAGGAAGTCTCTCCCGTGGCGCATGGAAACATGACCGCGATTGTGGAAGTCGTCGTGGATGCCCTTGACGAAGGTGGTGAAGTTAACATAGGAGTAGAGGAGGAAAAAGATCAGGAGCGAGCTGACGTTCCACCACAACAACGCTACGTTCGGGTCGTCGGGATTCTTCTCCGACTCCTCCATGGCGTCGACAAACAACCTGACCAGCTGCTCCTCCAGCATTGGGTATCTGGTCGGGATGCTCTGGCCGGTGGCGGGGTCCTTCTGTGGCTTCTGGACGCCCATGACGTTCCCGATCAGATCCTTGCAGTAGAGCTGGCGGATGATGAAGGCCAGCAGGTCGCGTTGAGGTTCGACCAGAGTGGTCTCATATGGTAGGATTCTGGCATAGGTGATGTTTCCCTTCAGGATGAACTTGAGCGACTGAGGGTCCAGCTTCCAAGAGGAGATGTGGTGAGGTTTGCCAGTCTGCTCGACGATTGGCCTCATTCTGTGCTTGAGCATGGAGGTCACCATCTGGGCGGTGGGTTTGAACGAGTCCAGGAACTGCGACACCATCGGCACCAGGGTCCAGTGTGGCCACATCGGGTTTTCGGGGTAGCTCTGAAAATAATAAAGGTCCTGTTAATTAATCTCCTAGTAATACGGAAAAGCAGGAACAAAAGTGTCAACAACTTTCTATTCATTAGTCATTCGAAAGTCCATTAGTCCACGTTGATTTAGAATAAGGGACAAAGATGGCGTCTATTCTAATGGCTTCACCGCTAATTTTACTCGTCCTTTGTCTTTGCTCTCAAGCTATGTAAGATATCAATTAATCCTAACAAATCGAACTTTGTCTACACTACATATTTAGGTCCATGGAAGCTCGAGAGTTTGTAAAAGTTGACAACGTCAACTTGGACTTCTATCGTGGAACAAAAACCGCTCTTCGAGAAATTTACACCCGCATTCATTGCACAATGGAATGCGAGCACAGGGGTTGGAAAAAGTGCAATGCCTTCAAGGTTTCTATAAAAATATCATAACTCTGGCTTCTAACTACATTACTGAACTTGTCAGCATGATCCAAGTTTGTTTGCTTGTGACATGTACCTGCTGCTAGACACCAAAGAGAGCCTGCCAAAAGGAAACGAGAATGGCATCTTCATTGCTAGCCCACTTGGTAAAAATAATGAGCAAAGTCAACATCATCATTTTTATCATCCTTTTCTTATTTGGTCACAATAGCTCCAGCTGAAATACCAGCAAAGTTTCTGGTCACCCATAGACAGATGGCTAGTGCAAATGAATCCAAGTTGGTTGAAATCAGAGGCTTCAATGGGCAAGTGTGCCTAGAGCTACCTCAATTGCCAACATATCGGGAACCATCACCAGGATCCGTATTTGCTACCAATTTCAAGGGCAAATGCATGACTTTTGGCTTAAGCAGAAGAGATGAGAAAAAAGGCGAAAGTGATAGCACTAAAAACAAGTAAATTTCAACAATTATTGCTACTTTGCATTTCCAGATAGAGCATATCAACTGGAAAAGAAAAAGATAGGAGGGTGGCAATGGCAGGCACTGCCGGAATTATTACCTAAAACTGTAATGCATGACTTCATGCGCTCATCGTGGTATCTTGAGATGCTAGCAACACTCTATGTTTTTGTTGCTACTCCTCATAACAGGAATAATCTGTACATCTATGAATATGACTCAAACGGAAAAAGATTTGATGAGGTGGTCCACTTCACCATTGGTTTTAAAATTTACACTTCAATCAGAGGAGTGTTCATCTGGAGGGAAGAGACTGGCATTGTCTTGGTTGTCTTTAAAAATGGACATGTCTTGCCTGTTGACATCAGGAAGAGGGAGATCCATGCTGGCTATGACAAGGCATTAAAAGACTCGTATAAAAAGCACATTAGAGGGAATGCCATTGCGCTGAAATTCGCATTTGAAACATCAAAACCCTCTGGAGAGGAGGGAATTGTGGCAGGAGATTCAAAGCAACACATTTACTTCTTTCTAGATTTTGACAAAGCTTTGGAGGGTCTCGTTCCGCAGAAGGATAAGATGGATCCAACAATAGGTTGAAAATCCCTCTTAGTGAAAAATGTACTTGATTTGATGCTACGTAATGACATATTTATTTTGTAGACACAACGGGGAAAGCTATTCGAACCAAAATTGGAGGAGCGATTCGAATGATCAGGAAGGGAAAGTCTCACAAGTATGAGCTGGCTGTCTGGTCAGCCAGGGATTGGAAATTCATAACTACTGGACTTGAGACAGAGGAGGAGGGAGCCTTAGACATTTTCTATGATGAGGCACTTGAGAAGGTCTCATGCAAAAATTAATGCATTTGTAAATAATAATTACCAGAGTGTCTCAACAGTTTTATTATTAATAAAATTGGCTTTCTTAAGCATCTTACATAAAAAACGTCAGTAGATAAGATCTCCACGAAAATTAACTGATCATTAATATTTTGATAGATCATTATTTAATAATAAATAGGTATCTACTTTGTCCTTGACAGTGAGGCAGTGCCAAGAGAAATGACGCAAGAAATCTTAATTGATTGATATGTGCATCTTATTGCACACAGCCTTATAACAAAGCTCAAAATATTAGTCATTGGATAGCCACGTCGGTTCAAGTAAGGCCAAAAAAGATGGTGTCAACTCAACTGCTGCCGGAAACCCTCATCCTCCTCTGTCTTTGCACAGGAATCTTGTGAGAAGATAATCTCCTTGATTAATCATCCTTAGTAGAACTTGAAATACTTAGACAGAATCTCACACTACTGTATTTAGGTCCAGGACAGCTAGAGAGTTTGTTAAAGTTGATAATGTCAACTTGGACTTCTATACAGGAATCAAGACCACCATTCAAGATATTTATTCTCATATCCATTGCACCATGGAATGTGAGCGTCTCGGATGGCTGAAGTGCAATGCTTTCAAGGTTTCAAAAATGACAAAAAATTTCTACAATCACTGCAATTGTTTTAACTTAAATTGGTCAAACTATGATTTTATTTCCTAGCATGATCAAAATACCTTCACCTGCGATGTTTTTGTCCTCCTAGATTCCAAAGAAACCTTGCCCAAAGGGAATGAAAAACAGGTCTATGTTACAGATCCCATAGGTAGATCTTTGGTACATCAGTATGAGGAGGAAAGTTTTTCTCAATTGTTAAATACTGTAGCTCCAGGTTTAGTTCCGGCCAAGTTCCTGGTTGTCAATGGAAAAAGGTCGATTTCGAATGAATCCATGTCAGTCGAGATTCGAGGCTTCAATTGGCAGGTGTGCCAGAAGCTGCCACAATTACCATTGTTTCGGATTCCAGCGGCTGGATCCATACTTGCAACAAACTACTTGGGAAACCATTTGGTTCTTGGCAGTGATGCCAGCAACTTGGATAAAAAAAGTCACCCTCATTTCCTATTTTTTCGATGAAATTATATAACTCAGAATTTCAGATCATGCCTACCAACTGGAAGCAAGAAAGGGAGGTAGATGGAAATGGAAGCCACTAGCAAGACTTCCTGAAACGGATGAGGACCTAGACTTCATGCTCTCCTCAATGTGCTTAGAAATCCTTGGAAAGCTCTTCGCTTTTGCTAGCAAGACAGGCCATAAAACTAGAGATCTGTACATGTATGAGTATGAGTCAATTGGAAAAAAGTTTGGAGAAGAAACACAACTGACCACTGACTTGCCAACTGGACGAACAATTAGAGGGGTCTTCCTTTGGAAAGGTATGGATGGCATGGTCTTGATTGTCTTCAAAAACGGAAGAGTTTTGCCCGTGGACATAAGAAAGAAGGAGATCCATGATGGCTACAACAAGGCATTGAAAGGCTCCTTTGAAAAAATCACAACCAAGAACAAAATTAACATTATTTTTGCCCTCGGAGGCAAAGATGGTATTGTCGCAGGCAATTCTGAGCAAGGCATTTACTACTATCTTGACTTTGACAATGCTCTGGATGGTTTGGTTCCTCAGAGAGACAGAAAAGATTCAACACTTTGTATGTATTTATCTATTAAGATCTATTTTAATATATTCAATTAATGGTGATTTTAAAATCGTAAGCAATGAAAGGAAAGGTGGTTCCAACTAAAAATGGAGGGGCTATGAGATTTATGAGAAAGAACAAGCTTTACAAGTATCGCCTGGCAGTCTGGTCAGCAAAGGATTGGAAATTTATTGAGACTGGCGTGGAGGCTGAAGAGCCAGAAGAGAGAGGCCCCTGGTTCCTGAGCATGTATTATGATGAGGCTTTCGAGAAGGTGCCATGCAAAAATTAGAACACTTAGTTTGGTTGGTTGATTTTTAAGCACATTGCTTTAAAAGATGAAAAAAAAATAAAAGTGAGCATTGACAACCACAACTTCTTTGTCTTCTTCAGAGGGATAAAAAATATTTTGATACAAGAGCAATTCATTACCTTTGATTTGACGTTAAAAATGAAAGCAACTGGCATTGCTCGCTCAGTTGGGTCTAAAAATATTTCAAAAATAGATGCAGTTAAGTGCACAAAGCAGTAAAAACACTGCCGTAATTATGTATGTCATTCCCCTTCATGAGGGAAAAATGGCTTCTACTTTCTGGTCAAGACTGATTTTCCAACTTCT
>JAAUYL010066045.1_pt1 | contig 11343 bp, 10 predicted proteins | sample 7278011 | NCBI WGS metagenome assembly JAAUYL01 (sample SAMN14350225, study PRJNA611818) | marine sediment metagenome | isolation source: surface marine sediment (1.8m) | place: French Polynesia: Moorea | collected 2018-08 | reverse complement strand
GTGTCTGTCTCAGAGTCTATGTATAGCTTGACCTCCATTTATCCTAGTCGATGTGAGTGTGACTTTGCCAACGGGCTTAAAAATCAGGTTTTTCGGACACACAACAATGAACGAAGTTTCGAGTTTCGAGCGCTTTTTCCATCCATTGGCTGGCTGGACATTTTAGAAATTTTGTTTACAATCGCGGCCTCTCGTCGAGGTCACCGAGGCCCTGGGGCAAATTTGACAGAGAACCCCTGGTAGGGAGCATATTGGGATACGCCAATGGCTATGGTACCATAGTGCATGGCGATTTTCTCGAGCGCGCGCACAGCTAGCTCGCGCCGTGCATGGCCGCTATGTATATTAGGTACTTACGTACGGTACATTTTCAAGGATATTTTGCAATACCATATATCCACTCGTATATACTTACTTAAAAATAACGCATTTTTGTCGGCTTCGTCGAGCCAGGAGAGGGAATTTTACGTTATTCCACAATTCTCCATGACACAGTGGCTCCCTTCTGTCAAAAAAGCGTACTTTCGATTTCATAAGGCACCACTGTGATTCTGTGTTCTGTGCCTTGCCAGAGATATCTTCTTACAAATACCATACTAACAGAGGTGAATGAAGCCTTCAATTCTTAGTAGCTGCTGTCATTAAAACTGTACAAGTTTTACAAATAATTGTCTTTTATGCACTGCCTGCACACAGATTATTTTCTCAAAAATGCACCTTGAGAGACAAAATATCTGGGAAAATGAAACCTCAGAGCAGTGCCAAAGCAAAAAGCAATCAGACAGAGTTTTGTCTAGAGTTTTGTAGCATTAGTGTTGTTAAATAGAAGGACAAACCTAAGTAGCGATTGTTTTCTCCACTACCAGATTGGACATTTTTCGTCATGCAATCCACCGTTTGCCTGGCAATTCTAGTGGCATTTTTGGCCTATTCTGTGGCCGCTTTTGTCCACTATCCACCCATAAGCGGTCGCCAGACTGAGGATGAAAACAATCAGTTTCAGATCGAGGATATCAGTCGACAGCATAGAGAAGGTTTGATTATAGTGTGACAAAGCACTGTGCATACAGTATGACGAAATCTTAGCTTAGCGCTTGCTGCGCTGCTAATTTGTGAAAATATCCGTAAATTTGACTAATGAGGCAAAAAAGTCGCCAAATTTTTTAGCGAAAACCACCAGAAACAATCCATTTTTGGTTATGCAATATCCCCCCCTTCCTCCGCTTTTGCCGGCGGATGTATTTCACAAGATTTTTGTTCTGGTAACCCTGCTGGCTTGCTGGTTGCAGCAGCAGAGTAAACTTTCTCGTCATCAATTAGTCATATGGCGGCGCTTTTTTAGGGCGGCAAAAAACCACTTCTGGTAGCCACAAAAGTAATGCAATCTCCTATGCCACTTTTATTAATTTAACGCTACACCTGTGAATGTATTTAGGTCGATATCTCTGGTACAACCTAACCACACCTGTTATAAACGCGACTACACTTGCCGTCCACCTGTTTTACGCTGGAAGCATTGGATTGGGACTGTTGTCCATTCTCAATGATGCTGCCAGCACTGTCGCCAAGCATAAGGCCAGAAAAAGGGCCAAGGCAAAAATCGCCACAAAATTGGCTACAGAGGCACCAGACTTCTATATAGAGGATGGTGAGGACGATGTAGGCAGCGAAGATTTGATCGAGTATGAGAAGCAGTTGAAAGATTACGAGAAGGCCTACGCTGAGTACGTTAAAAACTACCAAGAGTGGGCGCAAAAATACGGCCAGGATTCGGCTAATCCACCGGAACCAAGGGCAGCTGTCGCGTCAGCTGACTTACTTCCGGTCAACCGCGACAACAAAAACAATGATGCTGAAGACGAGTCGAAAATAGTCGCGTCGTTTCCGGTTTCAGCCTCTATAGAAGCCAACCGGAAGAAGAGAAAGAGGCGTAGGTTAGTTTGAATTTTCCCGCCAAAAAAGAACACCACTGCCTTCTTCTCTCTTTTTTGAACTGGTTAAGCCTTCACATAAGACGAAGGTTGGTGACAATCAGGCGTTTGTCTAGCTATTCTCCCCATGCAAAAGTAAACAAAGCTTAAAACTGGGAATCTCTTCTGCTTAGGACGCAACGATGGCAGCTAAATGTCGGGTGATACTCCTTTCTCTTTTGGCTATCGCACCAGCCATGTTTGTGACAAGTTTCGACTTGTTTGACGCGAAAAATGCACCCCGGCTTGATGATACTCTGGCCGAGGCAGTCGCTGAAGCAAGGTTCGGAAACTTAACTTGTCTCTTTGGAAGCTGCAACTTTGTGACTGTCAATAAGACTGAGATTGCAGCAGTCACTGGATTCGTCCTGGTGGCGTCTATGCTTGCCTATACCATTATTTACAACACTGACCTGTCCACGGCATACAACAGTCTGTCAAGGGTCCAGGACAACTTGAGCATTGACAACCTTCTTTTGGCTGCCAATGACAAGGATTATGACATCTCAGATGAAGATGAGGAGGATGATAATGGTAGCAAAAAGAGTAAGAAACGAAGGCGCAAGGGAGGGAAGAGCAAGCGAAAAAATGGCAAGGGCAAAAAGAATAAAGACGACTGTGATTGCGAAGCCTATTGTACCAACAAGTACTATTATGGCTACAATGATCCAGTGTCAGACTCTTCCACCAATTCTGAAAGTTATTGGGATACAAGCAACTACTACAAAAAGAAAAGGTACAGATATCATTAGGGGGAAGGCTAGATAATCACAAAAAAGCCCAATATGGCGGCTGAAAATGTGCACCTCTGGTAGCACCTACTTCTTACTTTCCTTGATTAGAGTTTGTCTGTCAGTTCAGGGCGAGATCCAAATGTTTTTAAGTTGTTAGTGAATTGATTGTTTACATATTTAGATATGGCACCTGCTCAGGTCTGGTTGATCCTGACGATCCTATTGGCTAGTGAGATCAGCCAATCAGCAGCCACCTTTGCCTCACAGTGGGTCAATCCACAGCTGGCAAAGAAGGAGGAGCTATTTCCAGAGGCTAGGTTTCTCAACATCTCCTACCTGACTTTCAATACGACCACGGCAGCTCTAATTTCAGGAGCCGTTCTGTTCCTGCTCCTCAATACAGCTTTCATATGTTAGTATCACGTCAAACATTTAAGATTGCAAGTCAAGGTTCAAGTCCAAATTGTTTAGACGTTTATCTTACTCCTTCTGGAGGAGCTGGGGCCTATGGCAGCAATAACTATGGCAGCAGTGGAAGCAGTAGCTCCAACAGCAATAGAAACGATGAATATGACTATTACGAGGGCGACGAGTATAAAAGAAAACGGTAATAAATGTCAACTAGCTTTCACTTCCTGTAAGTCATCCAATCTATGACTTTGATGACTAGCAACCTCAAGGATATAGATAATTGGATGGTTTGCCTACAGTCAGTGACATGACAGTTTTGGATTAGCTGCGTTTACTACTTACTTATTTTGCATTAGATGATGACATTCGCTTGGATTTGGACTTTGATCATATGCTCAGTCCAAGGCAGGATCGTAGAAACCTTCACTTTGGAAGACGCAATCAGTCCCAGAAGGATTGACAGTCTCAAGTCAGACAGGGTTGGATTGGCGCAGGAAAGCACTGCCTATGGATCTGGATCTGGATCTGGACTGTCTGGATCCCCAACTGGCTACTACAGTAACTGGTATTCCAACGATCCAACTGCCTCTTCCACGTCCAGTGGAACAGGAAATAATGAAGTCCTTGAAGACTACATTTATGATGAGGACGAAGCGCCAGAAACAGTCCTGGGTTACCTGTTCAAGGAGGCTTTCAGTCAATGGTCAGGGAGTAGCTCAACGCAGTCCAGCGGGGAGGAGTCCACCAAATCCAAGTCCAAGTCCAAAAAGTCCAAGAAGTCCAAGAAAAAGGGTTCCAACTCCAGGGGGGACAAGATCCAGAACAGGCAATCCCAGGAGATCCTTGACAATGACATTGATGACGACGATTACTACGAGGATGAGGACAATGACAACAGCATTGAGTCTGTTCCTCAAGGACCTGGATTCAGGGATCGGGTGGACCGGCTGTTTGACACGTTTGCGGCCGTCACGGACGATCCAGTTTTCAACTGGATCTTTTGGTTCTCCGTACTTGCTCTTGGAGCCCAGAGTTTTGTCACGCCCTTTGGCAAAGTCACAGTCACCAATAAGAACACGGGCAAGCGTAGAAAGAAGCGTACAGCTCCAGTGTAAGAAAGTCTGTCTCACAATGTCTTTCCAGTCTCTAGCACAATATTGTATGAATCAGTACCAAAATATAATTAATGATGGATGTGATGGATCCCCTGGCTCCAACGATGGAACCTGGGTTTCCAACACGTTCTTGGTGATGGGAATTGCACACGTTTTTTGCTAATGAACACTCTTGACTCATGCATTGTTTTCTTGTATTTATCCAGGTCTGCCAACGACGGATATGACTTCAACTCCCTCAACATCATCCAGTGGATCTCCATGCTCCAGGACATGTATGAGAAGTTCGACTACAACGACTTGGACTGCCAGAAGAGGCTCATCTGCGAGGTCATGAGGGAGCCCGAGGTCTACGGCAACATGGCCATGAAGTTCAAGAACGGATTCCAGTAAGTATCCACGATTGGATCCATCAAAGTGGATCACAATTCCCAGCCGATCCTAACCAAACTTTGCTTCCCTTCCAGGTACGCCAAGTACCTCGAGGTCCTTTCTCTGCCCGACGATATGAGGGAACTGTTGGACGAGTACCTTGATGCCAACGCGCGATCTGCCGGCCAGAAGGACTGCCTGGACTTCTTCCAATGCCCCTACTCCATCAGGGACTCCTACAAGAGGAACGTCCTCGGCAACAGCTTGTAAGAAGCTTGCTGATCCAACGCCGACGATCCAACATACGCAAAACAAACGCAACTTAAGTGTGTAGTAGACACAAGAATTAACGCAACTGCCTACCGACAAGACTCTTGAAGAAAGCAACGAATCATACAACTCAACCACAGAAGCCAAAATGACTTAAAATACAATCTATTTCTACAAACAATTTGACAGAAGGACAAATTACATATTTACAACTACAACCTACCTACAATTATGATTGCTCACCCTAAAAAAGTGAACCAAATCTACGTTGACAACAAATAACTTTTTGTTGGTGAAGGAACGGGTGTTCCCCAGGGTTGGGGAATTAAAAAGAAAATTGTAAAATGATCTTCTCCCGCGGGATTTTATTCGGGCCAGCAAGAACTACAACCACTAAAAAAGGACAGAACTACTGAAGCAAAACAGCCATATTATCGAAAGAAAATAACCGACGATGAGACGCGAAAAATTGTTTTTAAAATTTTTTACAACAACAACAACAAAACATTGTGATATTTTCTCCCCCTACTACTACTCTATATATTCACACGTTCATTACCTAGTAAGTACTGCGTACTAAATCTAAACCATGAATTGCTATGAATTTTCTCTCACTTTCCCTTCTGATCTGTATCGAAAAATCAAAACATTCGAACTTAATTCGGCGCCCCCTCTTCTCAAAAAGATAAACAAACCAATAAGAAAAAGCTCATTCCTTAGACACAAAAAGACTGCAGTTCGACCCACGACATTAAAAGCCAAATTTTGCAACCTTTTATTTCGAAAAACGAAAATAACTACGCACAAGTTTCCTCTTGAAATTTTTAACTTTTTTTGAAAATTAAAACACAGAGCAATTTGACACAAATCAACCAGCCCACCTCCAAAAAAGCAAAGAAAGTAAAAATCTTATTTTTCTTTAAAAAAGGAATTTAAAAAATAAATTACCAAAAGTACGTCGCAACTGATCAAAACCCACCATCTTAGATACGAGGAATATAGGTTGAGCCGAGCGTTTTTGACCCTGCAAAATGAATTTGTCAAGGGCGGGACGTTAAAATTGTTTCGAAAAAATACCATCTCCCCCTTTTGAAACGATTGTCGGTTCGAGAAAAGATCAATCTAATTCCGAGTTCTAATTTCAAAGAAAATCACGATTCACCATCAGCCAATTTAATTTAGTGGTTTCCAACCAAACAAAAAAGAAATTTAGCAACTGGGATCATGACAGAAATTTGGATTTGTTAAAAAATGAGTTTTGAAAAAGAGAGATGAGAAAACTTTCGCGATTGGACTCTGGAAAATGTTCTGGACTTTTCGAACCAAAATTGAGCAGGAATTAATTGCGCAGAATTCCAGAAATTTTCCTAAAATAGGCCCCCCTGCCCTCCCCCCACTCAAAAAAGAGATTTGAAGAACTGTACTGTATGTTGTAACTCAGGGTCGTAATTGTTAAGTTTTTAGTGTTAAAGCAAAACAAAATACCTTTAGTTTAATAATTTTATATTTATCCAATATTATATCTAATAACCAACAACAAAATGAGCTATGTGATACTACGTGTACTACCCCCTATAATTTCTATTTACTTAAGCGTCCATAAAAAAGCTGAACCGACTTGAACAGATTCTAAACCACTCTCTCGCCAAAGGGCGCAAAACTTAGTCCCACTATCCTTCTCTGTGTTCTCAAAAATGCCTTTAAAACCAACAACAACCAAAACAAAATCAAACGTTACCATCTTACTGATTCAAGAATTCTCCTATGCTAAAGGCTGCTTGAGGGGGCAGAGGACGATGCCGCCCTTTGCGATCAAGTCAAAAAATCTAATTTATTATGAAGATTCTCAGTAGTCTGTTTGGTGCAAGAACGAAACCTAATTATTATGAAATAAAATAATTGTGTATTTTGCCCATTTTTCTGGGGCTGGCGGTGGTAATACTGCCGACCCCGAAATTCACAGCGGTTCAAAATATGCTACGAAAAATTTCACAATATAAACCACACCACTATCCCAACTATCATCATAAAAATAAAATGTCTAAAAGAGAAGATATGGAAAATAAATGGAAAAAACCCGAAAAAAATCTAAAAAACCACCATGAAAATTGTGTCTCAATTAAATTTACTTTGCCTACTTTTTTAGAAAGTAGATATTTTTCGCTTGTCGTTTTCAACAAACTTTCCATTGCAATTGACTGACAGGTTTTTGTTAAGTTTTCTCCAATTTCTGCGATGCTTTTTTGGCTATTTAAAGGAGGGGAAGTTGCCAAAATTACCAGAAAATATTCGATTAAAAACTGGTCTGATGTTGAGTTGATTTACTTTCCCTTTCTCTCAATTTTCATTTCTCGGAAAAAAATGACCCAGATTTGGAAAAATCAGTCAAGCTTCTCGTTTTTGAAGGACAAGAAACTGCATCAAATGGCTCTTTTCTCAATTTTATTTATCTACCACTTAAAAACTGAAAGAATCCAATCTGGTCCCACTAATTCAAGTGGCATTTTTCGGGCCACTTTTGGCGCCAAAAGTGAAGAATGGTAAGTCTGGTAACCCTGTCGAAATACACAATACATAGCAAAGACTTTTAAGACAGAAGTACGGAATCAGAGAGAAGGCATTATTGGAGCCACCACCACCAGCGACGACGTCGTTCCTTCGTTCCACTTTCACTAGCTTTGAAAATTTACCTTACCTTCTACATGTACATGTATACAATATGTGCATGTGTGGTAAATAAATGGCCTGAACTGAACAGAGAAGTCTACGAAACTCACGGATGTATGTAGTATGTATTGTGTGCCCTGGCTCCGTCAAATCTCAAATTCTTCAGCAAAGTAAGAGTGTATTATTATGTGTTCTACGGGGGAGTAGAGGAGAGTTGTGAGTCTGTGTAGCTTCGAAAAGGTGCGTGAAACCTGAAACAATTCATGAAACTGGGACAGGTTAGGCTTCTGGCACCACTGGCATAACTGCAGGGTATTGTAAAAACATCGTAGAATATAGAATGGATCTTTCTTATGCCTGTGTGTGTGCCCTGCTGCCAGTCAACTGTGAGGCGGTTTTTTTCTTGAAGGGGGATCTAACTGTACCAAAATCTCCATTAATACAAGGTGGTTCATTTTGTATGTCCCTCCATGTTGCGTTGAAATCACCAACATTTATTGTAGTGGCTGATAAAATAAATATAGCTATCGCTAAGAAGTCCTAAATATTCACACATGTGTGCTCCACTAATGCCTCCAAATTGTTGTAGCCTCGGAAAAGGAAATTTTGCTCGACAGTTTCCCGAAAAATAAGATACTACTTGCGTTTCAGCCATCATTTTGCTACACTTTTAAATAAGTGAGCTCTCGTTCAAGGCCCTGCTCCTGTAGAGCAATACATAATAATGCTGATTTATTGCAGGAAATTTCAAAGGTTAAAGAAGATTTTCACAATTTTAGCCGGGGCAATTTCACACACAAAATGAGAAAGACAATACGATATCAATGTGTTCATTGTATTCTTCAGTGATTGCAAAATATGCATATGCCATGAGGTAAATATGATGAAATTTTGGCATTTTTTCATGAACTCACACTTGAATTTGACTAATGGGCAAGCAATTTTCAATGGAATTTGCGAGCAAAAAATGGTTAGGACACCCGGATATACTCGGTCCGTTTTGTTTCCTGCCTTTCTTTCTTAGGGGAGGGGGAAAAAGCGCATTTTGCCTGCCATATATGGTCTGCAAAAAATCCCCTACCCTGCTTTGCTGAATTTGATCAGTATATAACCTCCATTAAACTCCTACCAAGATGGACGACTGACAAAACAGTAAAGCTGGGAATCTTGACCTCTGCTTATATATTCAACCCTGACAAAGAAATCGTTAAAGGGAGTTTTTTTGCTGTGAATTCAGTTTCTATTTTTTGTGAGTTGAAAGTCAGTGCAGCGAAAAAGATTGAAAGGATCCATGAAACAATTTTCTCTTTGACTACATCCCGTAGACAAAAATATTTTAAATTAATTGTCAAAAAGCGTTTCTTTTTTACCTGCTGGTCATAACAAGAAAAGAATGAAAGTCGTATTTCACTAGCAGATTTTTATCTGAGTGCAAAAAATGCAAAAAAGTCTCTGGACAAGAAACGACTTTCTTTTTCAACATTTGAAATTAAAACGGAATTATTTCATTTTTATACCAATTTTTAAGCAACAAAATATGGCGTGTCTACAGAAATAAAATATTTGGAAAGCCTTGAAAATGTTTCCGATTTAATGAAAAGTGAAAATTATCGTAAGTAATTCTGTTACGGCGGCGTATCCTGTGTTTTACCTTGCACTTTTTTTTAAAAAAAATACCTTGACTTTTTTGTTTGGACAGTGGAAAAGGGGAGCGAAAACTTCGTATAGATTCATTTTCAGTCTTGTTTACATTATTTTCATGAACAAACAAAACGGCTGGCCAGGGTTTGTGTTTCAAATTGGTTAATTGCATGAGTTCCAATTGACGGCTTGCCGTGAGCGATCAGAAAAAATCATTAGATTTTTAAGGTCAGCCATTTTGGAGAAAAATAATGTAAAGAGTATCAATTAAACTTACACCTTGGCAATATTTTCCAGGATTTTCTGAAGGCTATTGAGAGCAAAAAATTGCTTGAAGATTTTCAGAAACGAAGTATACACCACTTTCTGTTTTCACAAAAATTATCCATCAAAATCGAAAAACATTGGTATGTTGCCAAAAAAATGAATTCAGGATTCTCAACTTTCACGAGCGAGGCATCAAAAAGTCAAACACGGGAAAATCATAACTGTGTTCCATCAATTTTTTGACGGACTTCTATCCACATTTTCCACAGTAGTAAGTATTACAGAAAAATCCTTGAAGTCGACTTAGCAATAATTTTCCAATTTGGTCGGGGTCAAACGAATTTATTGCATTTTGTTTTTGACAGAGCAAAGCAAAACGGTTAATCCTGGTCCAGGCGGATGTTTGTTTTGTTTTGTTTTTTGTTTACATTTTCTTGCTTGTCACGTGGTCAAAACATAGCCCTGCAAAAAGCCAACTTTCTTCTGGGTTCCGAGAAGCAAAATGGCGACCCTCAGGCTATTAGGATGACTTCATAAAACTTTTGGCCTGCCTGGTGAAAACGGAAAACACTTTCGTTGGAAGCTATTGTACTTTTACTATACAGTAATAACATCTATACTCTACCTAGGGCAAGTTTTTGGTACCCGAGATCCGGCTTGAGAAGTTTCAAATTCAATACAATAGCTGCTACACATGTATGTGGAGTCATGTGTGTAGCATGTAGACTGGGTTATTTTTGAGAAAAATAAATTATTTTTTGAAAAATATTTACACTGCTCGTAACTCTCGTAAATGGCGCCAATAAAACTGCTAAATATTTAGCGGATTCCCTCTGATTTTTTTCGAAACTCTATTGCAAAATTGTCGACGAGGGGGGAAGCATAAAGTCAAAAGGCCATGTAAAATACAATAAAAAATCCACCAAGCGAGATTTGGTGATTACACAATTCTCCGCACTTCCGAAACCTTTTTATCAAATTGATTTCTTTCTTTTTTTTGTTCTTTGATTTGCACTTTTTAGAGCCGTGTCGAATTTGCGATTTCACATAGCTTTACGACTTCAATAAATTTCCTAAAATCTAACCAAAAATAGAGAATTTTTCTTGCTTAAGAAAGTGACCTGAAATCTTTTGGGGACAAAATTCAGCTCGGATTTCTTGCGCAATTTTGCTCCCCAACTATTAACAAATGTCAGTCAACTTGTTACCATGGTACGTGGATCAGATTTTTAGGCAAAAATATTTTTAATTGCGGAGAACATTTTTGGAAAAATGACCAATTAAAAGTTTTAAAATTTAAAATTTCCAAATGACCGGAAAAACGGACGAGGATGACGCAATTTTGCAGCGGATTTTCACGGTGAAATATCTACAAAAAGAATATAATGCTGCTTTTAGTTTAGGACTGAAAGCGGCTATGGCTATTCTAGCTTGCTACTGCAAGGTCAAGATCTGCTACACAAAAGCGGTAGGTTATTTTCGCGACCATTTCACTGGACACACATATTTAGGTACGAGTATATTGTTATTTCGAGCTGGATATTTTTCATGAATGGACGACTTGTAGTATTTATCTAGTGGGGAAGAATGTAAACAAGGACTCTTATGCTGTATCAGTTTCAAATCTAAATATAGAGGTGCATGGCTATCCTGTTACTTTTTCTTTATTCCTTGTCAAATCTACTTGCTAAAAATTATAGATGAGGATGACGAACCAAAAAAAGTTGTGAAAATTGCAAGTTCACGCCTCCTTTGTTTACTTTCCTTTTTGTCACGGGCTTGACAAAAGATCATGCTCTAAGAAGGTTTATTGCCATATAAGTTTAGCCAGTCCAAGTCTGGTTTTAAGAACATAACTTATCTTAGACATGACCAAATGGCAATACATTATTTTTT
>JAAUYL010066672.1_pt1 | contig 11344 bp, 10 predicted proteins | sample 7278011 | NCBI WGS metagenome assembly JAAUYL01 (sample SAMN14350225, study PRJNA611818) | marine sediment metagenome | isolation source: surface marine sediment (1.8m) | place: French Polynesia: Moorea | collected 2018-08 | reverse complement strand
CCCAAAGCACATCAGATATGACTGCAATTAAAATAGATATTAAGTGTACCCGAGTGACCAACTGCTTTGTTATTGTTACATTTAAATACTTAATGCCAAATTGCTTTAATTGCCCTCCTTCACAGGCTTGGAGTGCAGACAGTGACGTACCGGAAGTGGAGGATTAACTGTTTTAATTTCCGGTTTTTCTCCTTTTCAGAGAGCTTCTGGAATCTCGCCCCCGATTGTCTTCTGGTCCTGGGTGCCGAGTTTCTCGTAGACTGGATTAAACACGCTTTCATTACAAGGTGAGCCAATCTTGGTGAAACTTGGACGAAACATTCCCTTATTCTTGGTTTTACTTTACAGATTTAACGAAGTGTCAGCTGAAGTCTACAAAGACTACACAACTTTTCTAGCGTACGATCTTGCTCAAACCAAGCAGAAACATGTAAGTAAATATTTGCCGATTATGCTGAAACTTTGCATAAATATAATTCCTTAGTTCTGTAAGTTAATTTCCAAAATTTTCACATGCAAGGCGTGTCTCGCGTCGTCTGGATTCTTGAATTTTGGGGTTTTTGTTATTGTACTTCTTGGGACTTGGCGTTTAAGTTTTACTCGCATAGGGTTGTTTTGCGCCATTGCAGACGCTTTGTGGTAGGGTTAGAAGGGGTAGAATGGCAGCTCTGCACTCACCAAGACAGGTAAATTCTTAGTGTTGTTGTTGTTGATGATTTCACTTTTTGCTTTATAGCTCGTTCAGAGATGGCGCTGGCCACTTGTTGGCCCTTGTGGTATTTTGCAACAGCAATTGCTTACAAGCCTTTGCATTTAATGTCGACAAAAACTGTAGACATTTAGTTTTGGCTAGAAGTAAGAAGGATGATCAAAGTCAACCTATGCTGATATAATGCCAGCAGATTTTTTTTTAATTTGTGAGACGTAAATTTCCCAAAGATAATTGACAGTTTCGATCAACCATTTAGGTTGCGCGGTCTTTCTTATTGTTGTCCTTCCCATAGAACGTTTGAATTTTTGCAGCCGTTAGGGTTACGTTTCTTTTCTTCAAGTCAAAAGGATTGGCAAATAATCCTTTTGCGTTTTGACACTGATCATTGATCAAACATGAATATTGAATATTACTTGTCAGATACTGATGTATCAATACCCAACCAGTGACAACATTTGTAATTTGTTGCAATTGTTGGTAAGCTTTACGATATTTTCCTTGTTTCCAAGGATTTTTCAGAAAATCTATCTCTATCTTAGTAACAAGCGTGTTAATGATGGAACGAATGTTTCGTCTTGTTGCAAAAGGTTTTACATAGGACTGCACAAGGAAAATTGGGGCTCGTTGCAGTTTTGAGTTTTCATTTGAAAGTAAATTGCCTTCTAACCGGAAGTTACTAAGCTTAAAATACTCATTGTCTTTAAGTTTAGGTAGGACACAAAGTGCACCATGAATGCTTGCAATTTTAAAGAAGGTGATGCCTTGCGAGACAAATTGCCGCAATAACCGTTTCGTGCAAGGTGTCCCTTTACAGCCGGAGCCTTGAATAATTTCAGCATCAGGCTGGGAAAACAAAATGGATTCTCATCATGGCTCCAAAGTACAACTGAAAAAGAATGAAATTGGAAATATCTTGGATGTTTTCATACTTGCAATGGCGAGAGAATTTTGGCTGGGGTTTGGCGGTGAAATGGTGCAAAAAGTCAATCGAGTGGTAGGCCTGCTTGGGTTGAGAAAAAAGCAATCATTCCATAAAATGGCGCCTCCAGAGCCACTTTTTGCCATTGGCAAAGTTGACCACAGTCCTCTCCTGTGACCGGAAGTGAACTGGTGTTTAGTGCGAGACTGTCACCCGACTCGGACTCTGGCTGAGGCCGGAGAATCTCATCATTCAGTGTCAACTGGGGCGAAGGCAATATGTCCGAGAAATGTTCCATTTGGCACTACCACTTCTCTTCTCCTTCAGCTTCTGGCTTTTAAAACGCTCAGCGGCGTTGGCCTTAAAAGTGACCCCCCGGCCTGTCTTTCAGCAAACAAAAGGGCAATTTGTGGCGCGTGCAGTTATCCGGTCGGCCTTAAACGCGCGACCCCTAATTTTCTGGGAACATTGCCAGAACCAAGGAAAGGACAATGATTGCATTGCTAAAGTCACTTTCGCTTTTTGTTTAGCATTTGAGCCTATATTTCTGCAAATCTGTAATTTGGCCAGGGGTTGAATGAGAAGCAATTTCTTGGGGGAACTATCCTTAGTTCGACCTGACCTGGTCTAAGTTCGACCCTCCTGGAAAAAATGGCCTGCCATGGGGCAAAAATGCCCGGTTTTCAATCACCTTCAGCTCCAGTTCAGAGGGATCTTTCAATATGTAACAGGTGCAGTAGTCATCTAGTTTTATCACTGGGAGGATGCAGGTGTAGGTGACCTGGGCCTAAATAGATTTTGGGCTTGACTTCTTCTCGTTTTGGTGGCCATGATGTGCCAGAGAGTTCTTTTCACTCTGGGGAGTTGGCTTCATGTGGTTGTGTGCGAGTTACAAAAGAAAAGAAGAGTTTACTCAGGGGAGACTGTCCTCTGTACCCTTATTATACCCTACTAAAGAAGTTCCAGAGTTAACTAAGAAGTCTTCTTATTGTAAGAGTTAAGCACCATCAGAGCCTTGGGGGGCATGTTAGTGGGGTTACTGTCACGCCTATTTGTTTGTTTACTTCTCGTGGGGGTCCTTTTGTAAGCTCGACTAGTGTTGACATGGCAAGCAGGCTTAAGGCCGACCACGACACTAGTGGCATTTGATACTGTACATAAGAGGATTGCTCTGCTGCTGCCGTCTTTTCTTTTCTTTTCCGAGGTCGATCTTAGCTTTTGAGGCTCTGTGGAGGCTGCTAGCATATTGGTTTATGTCTGGCTACGTAGCTTCCATTTTCTGTCAGCCTTTACCAAAAGAAAATTGACAACCAAAAGGCTTAGAAGAGACCACCTAAATATGCATGAACTTTTCTTGCCCTTTTCCTCTTTCAAGTTTCAATAACTGTTGCTCGTTAAGCTCGTACCATAAATCAACACTGTTACACGAAGACAACGCAGAGATTTGGCCTAACCTGCTGCCTCTGCTGATAAAGGAAAAGATATGAAATCCCCAGAAAATCTGGTCTGATCTCTTGTAACCATGGCTATACAGACATGGGGTATAGAGAGTTTGAGGTCAGACAAGTCTGAACTTGTCTGCATACAAGTGTACTTGAATTTTTCAGGCATTTTCCGACCATTCAGACATTGTCTCAAGGAGGATGGGCTTTATTCCGATGCCACTTGGAGTTGTCATGATTCGTGTGATTGGAACTGCGGTCAAAGCAAATTCGAAAGGCGCCATCGCTCTATTTTTCCTGGCTTACCTATGCCTGATCACATTAAGGTAATTAAACTAATTATACCATTTTAACTCAATAATTAACTATTTACTTTTTTCAGGATTTTGGCATCCATTGTCATATTGGGCAAAGCATGCGATCTCATAGATCAGCATCAAACTCAAAAGAAGTCGGCCTCGTCGACGTCCTCGCCTGCCAAGGAAAAGTCGAACTTGAAGCCGGAGGAGTCGAACCTAAAGGAGAAACAGGTTGATCCTTTCGACGACGACGATGATGAGGAGGAGGAATTTGAAGCGATAATGACAGCCAACGGGAATGACATTGCTCTTCTAGAGTCCAAGCTTCAAGCAATAGGTAGACATATTTTGAGAGATTTGGGTTTGTCCATAATTTTTTGTTTTCAGATCCGAGCATTCCTATGAGAGGTACAACAGTTCCCCCACCTTCAATCATCACAGAAGAGCTCGAAGACAACCCTAACCTGTCCCCCATAGCAGAAGACAGCCCCGTGCACAACGTCAACAGGATCAAGGCCGAGTCCAACGTGTCCTCTGTCAACCACGGGGACCCCGGGAGCCTCGTGAACGCGGACAGCAATAGTAGCCTTCAAATTATAGGGTGAGATAACTTGTTTACAGTTTTACTTTAATGTTTATTTACATTTTCTACAATATTTCAGGAATGCAAGTCATCCGCTGGAGCTTTCAGCCACATCCTCGACCTCTTCTGAAACTCATACGTCGACTTCAGCTTCACCCGGTGGGCAAACCGGAAGTTCTTCCGGTTTAACAGGAAGTACCGGAAGTAATACAAGCACCACGTGGAGCAATCGTAGGTCGCGATTGATGAACACAAAACACCAGGGCGAGCTCAACAAAGTCGTCTTTTCAGACAGGTATAGTTTGAAAGTACTTTGAAAATTCATTCAGGAAATCTAATAATGTTTTAAAAGTCCTCTCTTTGGCTTCTGCATAAACCAGATTTAGTCCAATTTTTGTCCAGAGAAAGCCAAAACAAAGGATGAAAAGTCTCAAACCAAAACATCTGTTACCCTCTAAAGCAGTTGAACCTGGCGCCATTTTGTAAGAGTCTGCACTTTTTCCCTGTGCAATACAGAGCCAGTGAGTTGGAGTTTCACTTTATGAGAATGCTATGTAGATTTCCAAGTTTGGATGCAACCATGTGGTAGATAGTGTAATATTTGGTTTCTGGTGTGAAGAAGGGCGAAAAATCAAAGAAACTGAGAGCAAAAGTTTGTGAGTATCTTTTGAAAGCATCTTTTTTAGTTTCTTGCTTTCAGGACATGTTTTTTCTCTACACTCTTTCCAGCCCGCCCACATCACCGAAAAGCTAAACAAAACTGCCAAAAAGCTCAGCCTCCTTCCCTTTTGAAAAGGTTCCTTCTCTTGACAAAAAATAGGAAAATCCGTGATCTCGAGAGGAGAGCATTGATGGTCAAGTGAAAGCTTTTTACTAGGGCTTCTTAAGATTGTTTAAACTTTTGATATAAATCACAAGAGTGTGGGCCCCCAAAAGTTGCTATTTCTTATTTACTGGTAAAAGATGTTGTTATTTATTTTTTCAGCCGGAGAAGACCCTTGTCATGTACTCCACCTTCAACTTCGTTGTCGACATCAGTTTCAATAGATGATGACGACGAGAATTTTGTAAACAAGTCCATTTTGCCAAGGAGCGAAGAGCAGCTAATGGTCATAATTGGCAGCCAAGAGGAACAACAAAGCAACTCTGAGACCGAGGAGAAAGTGGGAGGCAATGAGGAGGTGAAGGCTGAGGAGGAGGAAATTCAGCCAATGCGACAGAAAGCTCTCAGTTCGCCAGACTTTATGAAGTCCTACAGGTAAACAACAACCACGAATTCTGAATCTTGTGGCTCAAAAAAGAAAATCTTTGTTTACAATCTTCACAGGAAGAGAAAGAAAATAAACAAGCGTTTATATTGAAAATTCTCCTGTGAGATGCATTTTTAGCCTGTGGTGCAATATTGGAAAATGAATTATTTGCTTGCAAAAACTATGGATTATTTGAGAGTTTAGAGAGAGAGAAAAACCAGCTGAAACAAGGCTTTCTGCCAGGTTGGTCAGATTTTATAAAACTATCTGCTGCACTCTGGATTTTTTATTTAAGCACAATTTTTCATAGATTTGCCATAAAACATAGACATGATAACGGTTTCAATCACTATATATTTCTATTTTAGAGGACCATATGATGCTGAACGAGATTGGCCAGAGCCGGACGATTGCAACAATGACGAAATTGACGGAAATGATGAGGATTTCATCCAGGATTCCAATGCCAATGCTCAAGCTGAGGACAAGCTTACTAACAGAAGGGGCAGCTCGGAAGAGACCAAATTTCGCCGACGAAAACGCTTTGAAACCTACCACGAGTTTGAAAACTGAGACAAAAAATATTGTGATAAAAATGTAATTTAATGCATGATTCCCCGATACCTTAGAGTATTTTAAAGTACAAAAATAAATAAACAATACATTAATAATAATCAAAGAAACACGTCCAATTTCGTATCATGTAACATTTTATTGTCCCTAAATGATTCATTGCATTTTTTTTAATTTTCACTCTTAAAGCATACATCATACATTCTTAGAAAATAATATTAAACATTGATTATATGTGAACTTAACTTAAAATCTGATGATCAGAGCTAGTGTTTGTCTAAAACGCTTAATTATAATTTAATTTTGAAATGCCAAATTAAAGTGGGCAAACAACAATAAGCTGAAAGCCTAATTTTTGCATCTAAGTGTGTTGATATAATTTTTGTGAACTGTGTGCATTTTTGACATTGGCTTTCCAATTGCTTTTGGGGATTTTTTTGTAAAAATCAAAACAACAATTTTCATTTGACACTTAGCATGTAAGTATTATTAGCTTATTAGTTTGTTTATACTCGTATTTGGGTGAACTTGTGTTTTGTTACAGCAGCTTTTGAATTTCTTTCAATTTTAAGAATTCACTAAAACTAATCGATTATGCCTAATAGTTTTGATTGCCTCTAAACACTGACTCTGTTTTCTAACCTAAATATGGCTGATTTTGCTGCTATATTGATATACAGATTTGATTCTCTTTCATGCAATAAGTAGCACAGTTTAGCACTTGTTTCCTTCTCTAAAAATATATCGCAGCCTACCACTTTTCATACTGATTAAGTTTTCGGTTTTGTTTGTGTATATAAAGTTGTTGTCTTTTTCTTAGCAGCTTCAGGATGAATTGTTTATGTTTGGTTTTTGTTGATAAAAGAGTATTTCAATTACATTTTCCAACACAGCCTCACACTCTCAGTAGTAGTAAGTAGATTTATATTTGATTAAATATTGTTATTTTGAAGTAGATATTTCTGCAAAATGGTGGCTTTTCATTTCACCAGCCAATCAGGTTTCACCACTCAATCCAATCACTGATCGCTATAGTTTTTATAGTGCTGATAGTTTTGTTCACTGTCCTTGTCTTTTACTTGAACAGAATCCTCTTGAATGCTCGTCGAAAGTCCTTGTTGAAAATGGTGTAGATCACTGGATTCAAGGCTGAATTCGAATAGCCTAACCAGAATGCAAAACTGAATCCCCAGCCTTGGACACAACAAAAACTGGGCTCGGTGTTGCAGATGGGACATAGTGGGCTTATGGAATAGAGGAAGAAAAATGGAAACCAGCAGGCAATAAAGGAGCCCATGATTAGACCAAGGATCAAGGTCGCCCTGCCAAACAAACAAACAAACAAAGTCAGGTTAAACCACTTTTTAACGGTTACAAGGGAAACTTACCGTCGCTCCTTCTTTTTGGCAATACGTTTCCGCTCGCGCTCCGCCTCCTCATCCTCCTTTTTCCTAACGGCACAGGCCAACTCGCCGGCAGAGATACCGGCCATGTTGGCAGTGTCAATGACAGCCAAGCCTTTTTTGTCTTGTTTTTTGAACCAGTTCTTTGGATTTTTGTTACGCTCCATAAAGGCAGAGATCCTCTCTTTGGCAGGCGGTTTTGGCTCAACCGGTTTCACAGGCTCTTTCTTCTTCTTCTTGTTTTTATCTGCAGAAAAGTAAACAAACAAACAATATAAACAATTCAATTACAACCGTCCCACAGTGTGCGAACCTTTGTCACTCCGCTCCTTGGTCTTGCCCATGTCAATGACTTCTCTGGTCTCCTTGCTTGGCCTTCGAAATCTGGCCTTCAATCTAGACTTCAGGCACTTCCCGTTCAAGGCGGAGGGGTTAGCGTTCGACACCACGCTGCTGGAGTCCCCCTTGCTGTCGGTGGCATCGTCCTGATTGTTGACCTTGATGTTGTCGTCCTTGGTTGAGACTCCCACTGATCTACGCATCCGGGGAGCACCACCATTGGCAGACATAAGGCAGGCGCCATAAGCGTGCGGCTGTTTCGCGGATGTCGGAATTACCACAGGTATCTCTTGAGGATCTGACGGCCTCCCTGGAAATGTCAACAAACATGTAACAAACCCTGAAATAAGGGGGAGTGTATTTCTTTATTTACCCGAGGGAGTTTCAACGGATGAGGCGCTGAGGATATGAACGGTTTTCTTCTTGTTTGAGCCCGAGCCCTCGGGCCCGCCTTTATTGCCCTCGGGCAGGAAAGCCTCGTCTTCTCCCTCCTCCGCGGGAGCTTCATCATCTTTCAGGTCGAATCTGGCTTTCTTCTTGGGTTTTCCCCCTACAACTCCATTAGGGGTAGGGGTTATGCTAGTAGACCCCGCCCCTATTGTAGTCCCGCCCCCGTCTGAAATTGTAGACACGCCCCCTGGTTTTGTAACGCCTCCCGCACTGCTCCCTCCACTGCTGGGGTCATTTTTGGCGTTAGCCTTCGCCACTGCGGCAGCATTGCTGAAAGAAGACCATGGTGACTCAGCATCTCAGCATTTTAGCGTCTCAGCAAATGATTTACCTGTTGACAGCATCCTTGTTTGCGAAACGTCTTGATATGCGTTTGGCAAACCCTGGTTTGTTTATGACTCTCCGTGCACGCTCCCGGGCAGCATAGTAGATCTTGATATAGACGAAAACCATGATACAGGAGGGTATGTAAAATGATCCGAACGCTGAGTACATCACATAACCCAGGTCTTGGCTTAACTGCAAAAGAGGAAAAGCAGGGAGAAAATGTGAAATTTCTTTTTGGTTGACAAGCAATTTTAGATTAGAATCTTTAAGGAAACAATGTTGGCCCAGGCCTGGCAAAACTAGCAGAAATATGAATAAAACAAGACTTTCGTATAAATAGTGTGCCTTATATTGGTGTCTGGGGGGTAGTTAAAAAATAAGTGAACCTCTAGCGGAGACTTTTGGAACTAAGCACTTGGTAACAATGATTGGGCCACTATATTTAGTTTTTTGGTAGAAACAAAATGGTGTGAAAAAGCCCCGTTCTTGAATGCAATTTAAAGCGAAGAAAAGAGAAAGATATAAATCGCTTTTTGAGAGCTTGAGGGGATTTTCCAGACAGACACAAAGTTTAACATCTTTTTTTCGGTAACGAAACTGAGCCTAGGACCAGATACTTCTTCAGGCAAGGACCAATTTTTGAAGCTAGAAATTGACAGCGCGACGAGTTTTAAGCCGCTTATTTTTCCAATCAGTTAGGCTTAAAAACACTGAAGATTTTATTTTCAAAAAAGTTTGTGTACCTAAGCTTCTTACAATTCTTCAGAAAAAGTCACCCCACCAATATTTTACCCGGCTTCTAGGGCTATTTCAAATAGACAAGTAAAGCCAAGTTTTGGTGGGGATGGATATTTTTCTTCCCAATGCTCATGTGAAAACGCGTGAAATTAAAGTTCAAGAAAATTCTTTTGATATTTTTTCATATCCCTATGAAATTCGACTTTTTTAAAAATAAACCGAGCCCAAAAACTTTTCTCTCAATTTAATCTTTTTAATTGGTTTAAAAGTCCACTCAAAAAACCCTGTGGAAATTGCGGGGAAATTCAATTTATTTAGCAATTTTGGCTATTGGAACGAGCGCTACAGAGAGGAGACTTAAAAAAGCTCGGAACAAGATTAAATGGGCTCTCAGAAAGTAGGAACTAAAAAGGAGAAAACAGTTAATTTTCTCGGCATTTAATTGTTGCTCTCTCTGTATTATATTCGAGACCCTTTCAAAGTTACCCACACATCCAGCCTCAGGTTTGTTTGTTTGCTTTCCAGCCCGATACTCCCTAGGGACGTAAAGTAGTTGAGGGAGATAAAGTCGATCAAAAGGGGTGTTTTGATGCCGTTACAACCGTTTTTCTTCCTAGTAACTATTTGCCCACGGGCCATAAGGCAACCAATTCGGCCGTTAAATTGTTCTCTCATTCTACAAGGCATTGTCTTAGATTCCACCATCATCTTTCAACCGGAAGTTGCATGAAATCTAAGACAATTACTGTAGGATGCTGGCCATATATTGAACCTGTTTACCAACCTGACCTTTTTCATCTATTTTTAGTGGTGATTTCACATGAAAACGGTCGTTTTATTGCTGTTTCAACTCCCACAAAAATAGAGACATTTATTTGTCTCGTAAAATAAAATGCAGAGTGGAGCTCAACGTCATTAAAACAGGCATCAAATTGTATGCTTAGTTTAAAAAAAGCGAGTGATATTTTCCCTCCAAAATATGGTTGCCATTCTGTAGCCAACAAAACCATAAATGCAATGTGTTGCAAAAAATCACGTGGTTCAACGGACTGGCTTTAAGATTGTTTTAAACAGGGCCTGCGATATTTCCATAATCTTTGAATTTCAGTTCCTTTTGATGCTCCTGGGCTAGACCTCAGGTAACTAAATAGGTTAAGTTTTTGGGTTAAATGAAGAAATATGGTAGACAGAATTTAGAGAAGTTTCTGGGCATGGTCAACGAACATTCCATTTGTTAAGACTCTGACACAGGGCTCAAGGCTTTATTAAGTGTCTTTAGACAGATGGGACAACTTTCTTTTAGGAAGGAGGAGGAGGAGAGCAAATAACTACTACTAGAAGCGTGCTTGCAGACTTTTTTGTGGCACAAGTAAGAGCAGGGACTGCCTTTCTTGGGAAATTCCATTTACAGAGAAGGAGGCACAACATCATGTTTCCCACATCCGGATCGATCTACAAGTGTCAAACTGAGACGTGGAATAAGGAATAAGCTAAGGTTGCTTAGTGGTGACCGTGATGGGACTGGAAAGTGCATCAGCTTCTACTGTATTCGAAAGCCCCCGAAAAAGCGAAAGCGGAGAAGAGCTTCTTCAGGTCCTGGAATACAATGGCAGGATTTGAGCTGTGACACTTTCTAGATGGAAAAGAATTGGACTGGGTAGTATCCAACAATGTCCTGAAATGCAATGGCAGTGTAGTTGTGCAGCCTTCTTTTTTTTTCTTTGGGTGTGTGGGCTTTAAAAGTCTTGGAAAAAAGGCGACCGAAATCAACTTATCGTTGTTTTTTGGCCACCGGTGGCAGAAACCGTTCTGCCGTTCACATTTGCACAAAATCAGTGCCATTGGAAGCCCTGTGGCATGGAGAGCAAATGTTATTTTATGAGATTTTCTGGCAGATTTACAACTCCCTTTATGGCACAGCCAACGTCTCACTTTACTCTACCGAAAAGTCGGTCGGTCCCATCTGTCTGTGCATACAGGAAATGGCAAGGAGACCAGCTGAGAGGCGAAAGGCTTGCATATTTTCCCACATCGTGGATATATTATTAGCTGGCCCCAAAACTCGAGAGAAAGAGAGACGTGTTTCCTATAATCCCCTAGCAATCCTGCAAATATTTTCACCCGGAGAGCTAAGAGTGAACTAACATCGAAAGCAAGGAATTTCGAGTATGCAACAGCCAACATTCTGGTCCGCTTTATAAACTCAGCTTATTTAGCAAATACCCATGTTTGATGGGGAGCCACAACCCAGCCAGAGAACGCAACAGTTTGTGTTTAGTTTCCCTTTGCTTCATGCTCATACGAGATGT
>JAAUYL010058000.1_pt1 | contig 11347 bp, 10 predicted proteins | sample 7278011 | NCBI WGS metagenome assembly JAAUYL01 (sample SAMN14350225, study PRJNA611818) | marine sediment metagenome | isolation source: surface marine sediment (1.8m) | place: French Polynesia: Moorea | collected 2018-08 | reverse complement strand
CACTCAAGGACTTGTCAATGTCAGACACGCGACAATGATTCTGACCGGCGCCTTTGTCAATGCCCGGGCCACTGCGTGCTACATCCAATCACTTGCCCCAAAGATTATAACACTTGTGCGAATGGGGCTTGAGGCCAGGAGCCGATCGGATGAGGACGACCTTTGTGCCGAGTATTTCACGTTTTTGCTCGGATGTGGCTCGTTTGATGACGCTTCAGTCAAACCAACCCTAAGAGCCTCTAAATTCTCTGAGAGGTTCTTCGACCCCAAGCAGCCTTGGTCGCCTGAAAGTGACTTTGATCTGTGTCTCATGGTCGATCATTTCTATTTTGCCATACAGGCCGAAACATCAACAACAGGGAATCTTTGCTTACGACGAGTTTTGCGGTAGTCTCGGCAAGATAGCCATAGAGTCGAGATGATTACATTTACGGCTGCAAATATGGGTGCTCACTCAGGCAAACGGTGAAACACTACCATGACGTATATGATGGGTAAGATAAAATTTTTACTGTTGTTTATTCTATTGACTTCTTTTGAAGTTACTTATGCAAGCGAATGTGTGATTCTGCTGCATGGGCTGGCAAGAAGCTCGGCTTCGATGGAAGCACTTGAAGGTCGCTTGGTTCAAGAGGGGTATGCTGTCAGCAACGTCGATTATCCGTCAACAGATCATCCCATCGAAACGTTAGCGCCGATGGCGGTCGAGCAAGGGCTTCGCTATTGTAAAAAACAATCATCACAGAAAATTAATTTTGTAACGCATTCTTTGGGCGGCATACTGGTCAGACAGTATCTGAAAACACACAAGCGCCAAGACATTGGGCGGGTGGTCATGCTGGGCCCACCGAATCAAGGCAGTGAAGTAGTGGATAACCTTAAGGATACGCCCGGATTTGAGTTAATTCATGGCCCGGCAGGCCGGCAGCTAGGTACGGATCCTTCAAATTTACCGCGTTCGCTGGGGCCCGTAGATTTCGAGCTAGGAGTCATCGCAGGTACGCAAAGCGTAAACCTCATTTTATCTACTATGCTGCCGAATCCTGATGATGGTAAAGTTTCAGTTGAATCCACCAAAGTGGAAGGTATGGCCGATTTTATTGCACTGCCAGCAACTCACCCTTTCATGATGACAGACGAAATTGTAATCGATCAGACCGTGTATTTTCTCAAAAACGGTAAGTTCAATAAAGATGCATTAATAAAATAATCTGACCATAGCGGTCATGTCCAAACCGCCCAGGCCTTGCCGCATCATTTTACTTTTCCAAGTGTTTAATGCACATACCTAAATCCCAACTTCCTATCGTTCCTAAAATCGGTATCTTGCAAAACAGACTTTGATATCAATTTCAACCCCGCCACTGATATCCTAAACAGACATCCCACCGATAAGCCTAACCGAAACAAAGGCCATATCATTACTAAATGCTAATTAATTAAATTAGTAATGTTTTATTATTGACATATGATCTTTTGATTTTATCTTAAAGTCACAAAAAATTTAACGATCAACTTAACGACACTTAGGAGGTGTTATCATGATGGATTTAATTAGGTGGAATCCCGCAAGGGAAATGTTTACGCTGCGCAACCGTATGAACGGCCTTTTTGATGATTTCTTTGCACCGGTTGCCCGTAAAAATGATGAGACATCATCTTGGAATTGGAACCCGGCGGTGGATATCTATGAAAACGATGACAATATCGTGATCAAGGCCGAACTGCCCGGAATCGACAAAAAGGATTTGGCGGTCGATGTTAAAGATCAGCGCCTGACCATTAAAGGCGAAAGAAAGGCAGAAAGCGAAGTTAAAGAAGACAACTACTACCGCAGTGAAAGAACCTACGGCCATTTCGAAAGATCATTTGCGCTGCCGGCCGATGTCGATGCGGATAAGGTCAAGGCCGATTACACCGATGGCGTTTTAAAGGTTGAAATTCCCAAGCCGGCCAAACAACAACCCAAAAAGATAACCGTGCATTAAAAAGAAACAGGTTAAGCGCTGCGGGGGATGAATCCCCCGCAGTTAGTGCCTGCCAATTACTTTTTAAGACGCAAGCCCTTATTGGAAATTTCATTTTTACGGCCAAAGACGGGGGTGGCCATGAACAGCAGCAGGCTCAGCCTAAATAAGTTGATCACACAATTGCAATCCCAGGCGCTTGTTTTATCGATGGCAGCGCTACTCGGTTGGGTCGGCTGGCTGTTGGGTGGCCAAACGCTGAGCCTTTTGGCGGTCGGTGCCACTATTTTTCTGTACTATGCCAATCCAGCGTTTTCGCCCGCTGTGATGCTACGCGCCCATCGCGTGCAGAAACTTCAGCCCCATGAGGCTCCCCAACTACAGGCTATGATACAAGCTTTGGCCAATCGCGCCGGTTTATCGTCAATGCCCTCGCTTTATGTGCTGCCCGGTAGTCTGGTCAGCGCATTCACCGTTGGTTCGCAGTCAAATGCCGCCATTGCCATATCGAGAAATTTATTGCGCTATCTGGATCAACGTGAAATCGCCGCTGTCCTGGCCCATGAGATCAGCCATATTCGCCATAACGACATTCGCATCATGGGTTTTGCGGGCTTGGTAGGGCGTTTGACCGCCATGCTTTCCCTTTTGGGGCAGATGCTGCTGCTGTTGAATTTACCGATGATGATGTTTGGCGGTTATGCCATCAGCTGGACGGCGATTTTGCTGCTGATTTTTGCACCAACCGTCAGCATGCTGTTGCAACTGGCGCTATCGCGCACACGCGAATATCATGCCGATGCCGGCGCGGTTGAATTGACCGGTGAACCGGAGTCGCTAGCTGCCGCCCTGGTAAAAATTGATCGCTCACAGCGCAACTTGTTTAAACATTTCTTTTTCCCGATGCGCAGACAGCAACCGGGTAGCAATATTTGGCATACCCATCCGCCGACGAAGGCCCGCGTGCGCCGACTGCTCGCCATGCGCCAAGCTGGAAACCGTACCCGCTGGCAAACCACCCCAACGTACAGCCCTAATACTTTCGTAAACACTCGACCGTTTCATCAATGGGTGTCGCCTAATTCTTTCAATCGGCCGTTTCAGGAGCTCTAAGCGGCGCTAAACAGTCCGATTTGCATCAAATATAGGCAAAATAGACCTGCTCCAGTTGATCATAGTTATGTTGAACCTGTTTTGCGCCCTCTACCCAATCACCGTGGCCGGGCAGAATATAATCAACGTCCAGTGGCTTGAGCCGTTGAATGCTTTGTTTTAGCAGATTGCCATCGCCGCCGGGCAGATCGGTGCGCCCCAATCCCGCATTGAACACCAAATCGCCCGTGAACAGGGCCTTTTTTTCTGGCCATCGTATCGAAATGCCGCCGGGTGAATGGCCCGGGGTATGCACAATCTCAAGTTGAAGTTTCTTTAGGCTCAGCTCGCCTTCCACCAGAAAAAAATCGGGTTGGAATTTATCCAGGCGAATGCCCATCATGGCATTTATTTCCTTCTCCATAGCTTTGATAAATTGCCACTCGGCTTCATGCAATGTAAAAAGACTGGGCGCGTCGTTAAATAACTGAACCGCCTCGATATGATCCGGATGCGCGTGGGTGCAGATGACCAAGTCGATATCCGCTAAACCATATCCCAGATCGTTTAATCCCTCCTGCACGTGTTCAAAATACTGAAGATGACCGGGATCGATCAGTATTCGAGGCGGGCCCTCAATAAAGTAAGTGTTACAATTATTGGCCGACATTGATTGCCATAAAAAGGCATGTAATTTTTCAAATATTTGCATTATCATTTCCTTTCTAAAAAGCTTGGCGATAGAGATATCAATTTTACTTGCAATGACGTTCAAGGCAAAATAAGAAACGCAAACGCCATGATTTGCGAGAAAAGACGGTTCATAGCATTTCGACGACCAATGATCAAAAGGATGCCGTCAAAGCTATCTTAAACGTTACCGCATTTTATTTTTGGTCCTAAACCAATCTTAATTTGAAATCTTATTATGGGTACCAAGTCTTTTGAAATCAAGCATCTGCATTCCGGTGGCATCATTACCAATTATAACTGCCCATCGCAATGCCGGCACTGCCTATACAAAAGTGGTCCCCGGCGAGACAAACGTTATTTGGATCCCCAGACGGCTGAAACTATTTTAGCGCGCAGCGCGGCACTTAATTGCCGGTCGGTGCATATCGGTGGCGGCGAACCGCTGCTCAATCCGCCGGCGCTGCAAAATATCCTGGAAATTGCCCGTAATGCCGGTATCTCTATCGAATATGTGGAAACCAATGCAACCTGGTTTCGCGATCAAGCCGAGGCCCGTTTGATACTAGAAAGTTTACGTGCCGTTGGCCTACAGACCTTGTTAATCTCAATCAGCCCGATGCATAACGAGTTTATTCCCTTTGCGCGCACAAAAGGCCTGATGGCGCTTTGTCAGCAAATGAACATCGCTGTTTTTCCGTGGATATCTGAATTCGTCGCTGATCTCAATCGATTTGCGGCCAAGCGACCGCATGCGCTGCAAGAGTATGAATCGGTTTTTGGCCGCAAATACCGTGAACGGATTTTAAAACGATACTGGATTCATTTGGGAGGACGCGCACTGGATACCTTTCGCCCTGCCCTGCCCGGCCAATCCATTGACACCATATTAAACACGGCGGGATCGTGTGCCGCTGATTTGGGCAACACCAGTCATTTTCACATTGATCTTTACAGCAATTTCATCCCCGGATTGTGTGCGGGCCTGGCCATCGCCGTGCAGGATCTGGGACAGCCGCTCAAACCCGACATCTATCCGATTATCACCCTGCTGGCAAATGTGGGGGTAAAAGGGTTATTCGAAATGGCATCCCGCGATTATGGATTCGAAACGCCCAAAAAAGAATATATTAACAAATGTGATCTTTGCACCGATATTCGCCACCATCTCGTCAACCAAGATTTTCCCTCAAAAGAACTGCGCCCCACAGAATTTTATACCCTCCCATAACGCGATCTCGCTCAGTCCCGGCTGTGGACGCAATCCCGCCTGTGGTTTGATAACGCTAAGACATTTTGGTCTAACCGGGCAGGGATGTGAAAAATTAGATTAAAGGTTTAACGCTTGGTGGAATTCATATTAGCCTAAATGATCGTAAACACAATGAAGCAAGCAGGTTAAAAGCTATAAAAGCAGTATCTGACAAGATTTGGTAGCGAAATCAAAACGTCTGCAGCTTACGCTCATTTAGTTGTTCCGTTGAAAGTCAATTATTTTTTTGAGTCCGTTAAGTCAAAATATTTATAAAATGATTTTCACCTCTATTTCGTTCTTTGACAATTCGGTAAAGCCTATACAAAACCCTGAGTTACTGTTATGTATGATTGGGGGCGGATTCGATGATCCCGTTTTCAGTGATCTTATCACTTTGGGACTCTTTCCGCTCCTTTCTCTTCTTTCTTTGTCGCATTGATACAGGGGCCTTTGCATCATAGTCTTGGTATCTTCGACTTCTATCTTTGCGGATTTTCTTTTGACGCTGTGTATTTTTGGTTCTGTTTGTTTGGTCGATCTGAGGATCAAAAGCCCTGTTGGTTTTGAGCATACCGTATATTATCCTCAAAATTTTATGCATACAGTAACCGATAGCCGCCATCTTAGACATGCCTTTTTCTATCCGTTCTTTATAGATACCTGCAATAAGAGGATTATGGATGATCGCAACGATGGTAACCATGAACAATATCCGCCGAGGCTCTTTTCTTCCTTTCTTGCTCATATGGAAGCCGCCGCTACCATCACCGCTGAGCTTGAATACCGGATGCAGGCCAAAGAAAGAAGCCAGCTTTTTAACCGAAGAAAAGCGTTTTATGCTCTGGATTTCAAGGATCAATCCGATGGCAGAATAATCGCTTATACCGCTGAAGGTTTTAAGTAAATCGACTTCATCACAGCGGCATTGTTCAGCCATCATTTTTGACTGAGCTTCGATGGTTTGGTTAATGTGAACAATCTGTTTGACGCAGGTTGTAATCAGCTGTCCGGTGGTTTTATCTGTTGCAGAAGCCACGCTGTTTTTGGCAGCAGCAATCAATTTCTCTGCTCGCTGGATGGATACATAGGGTATGGTCGCTACGGTCTTTGCTTTGGCCTTGGATAAGTTTGCCGCTGTAGGGTATTTTTCCAAAAGTCTAAATACCCACTTTGGTGTCTTATCCTGGCAGTATGCCAGCAGCTCTGGATTGGCTATATAAAGTAATGACTCCAACTGATTTAAGAGCTGAGTGCTTTGTTTCGTCAATAGTTTGATGAAACTCCACTGCCGTCTTAAGTTTGCCAGCGCATCCTGTTGTTCGTAGATTATTTTTTCAGCGTGGGCGATCATAAACTCGGCGACATTTTGGGCGCTGATCTGATCGGTGATATTGCGTTTCAGATCCGCTCGACTATTGGCGCTGACGCCAAGCGGATTCAAGCGAGCGGTCTGAATGTTCAGAGTCCCTTGAAACTTGACCAATGAGTTGAACCAGTTATTTTCATAACCACCGGTACTCTCAAGCGCTGCGTAAAGCAGACAGCCCTGATGGTTATCAAAAAAGTCAACCAGTCGCTCGTATAAAAGGCAATGTCCGCTGAACGTGTCATCTAACTGAAAACTGTCTTCAACCGGTTGTTTGCTTCGGTCAAGAATCATAAAATCAGCATATCCTTTGCTAACGTCGATACCCAAATAGTAAGTGTCCATATTGCTCCTTATTCGATAAATGTTGATATGCCAGGAATCATCAGCCTTGTCACTATGCGGTGTCTGTGCACCAAGTTGTTCCCCGACTTAGACCTGGCGAAAGGAAGAAACTAAATGCCGGGCTCACAGCCCAGGGTACAAACCTTCTCTTCCGACAAGCTGATGGCTTTACCGAATAAAGGGCACTTTGATCAATATGATGTTTAATTGTTTTTATATATTTTTCAATATACAAGGGTATTAGCCTGTGAGGGTTACTTCATTTTCAACACACCACTTTTTAAGGGCCGATTTTGTCTGCTGCTCTTCAAAGCGTGACCATTCATCCAGCAATCCTTTTTTGACCAGCAGGCACTTGTAGCGGGTGTAAGCTCCCTTGCGGCTGAAGATCTTTTTGATTTGCGGCAAATCATCCGGCAAGCGCGCGCTTGCAAAATGAAATACCAGCTGTTTACCAAGGTCTAAATCATTTTTATGGGGAATTTCGACAAACTTGTGATCATCAATATCATCGGGCAATTGATCGGAATCGCCCAGGCCCGAGAGGTAATAAATACGACCGTTGTCCAGGCGCAATATGGCATTGTTGGTGTAGCGGGGCGCCATGCTGACAAATTGGAATGCGTTTTGAATATCATCAAAGTTCATGACCGCACACCCCGATTTAAGCTTTTAGACCTGACTGTGTTTAATGGGAGCTCCTGCTCTTTTTTGCTTTCAAATTAAAAAACCAAATATTACCGTAAAAATCAAGATTCAACTTGCATCGATGAATAGCTGCCCGCCCCCGATTTATTCATCTATACTGGTTGTAGAAAAAACGTTTCGTTATTGAAACATTTTTTCTACAACCACTTATGCCGCCATTTTTTATTTCGGAATATTATCATGCAACGCGGTATAAAATAATTGATGCCAATAAAAAAACCCGGATGGCTTTGCAGCACATCCGGGATAAAACTACGATTGGGTAGAAAAATTATTTGGTTATCTTTGCCACGATGAATCCCGCATTGCGGCGCTTCACCAGCAGGTTGATGGTGTCGCCGACATCCGTTTGATCCATGGCTTTTTCAAATTCCGTTACGGAGTTAATGCCTTTACGATTAACTTCTTTTATAAGATCACCGCGCTGCAGACCAGCCTCCTGAGCCTTGCTGCCCTGTTTAATTCGCAGAATGAGTACCCCGGATTCGTCTTCGTAGCCTAAACGCTTGGCATTTTCAGGCGTCAGGTCGGTTACCTGGATACCGATTTCGTCATCAGATTCCGTTTCACGCGAAGCCCGCAGCTTTTCGTCCTGGCGTTTAGCCAGCTTAACCTTAAACCGCTTTTCCTCACCATCTCGCAGTACAGAAATTGTGGTTTTTTTACCCACCTCTTTGCCAGCAATCACCCGGGTCAGTTCCCGGCTGGTTTTAACCGGCGTACCGTCCACTGCCACGATAATATCTTTCGCTTTGATGCCCGCTTCATCGGCTGGATCACCCTCAAACACCTGGGAGACGAGCACACCTTCCTTATCGCCCACGCCATAGTAATCGCGCAATTCAGGCGATAAATCCTGGATACCGACGCCTAGCCAGCCACGCGTAACTTCGCCTTCGTTCTTAAGCTGATCAATAATACCTTTGGCCAAATTGACCGGTATGGCGAACCCGATTCCCTGGCCCTGGGCAAGGATGGCGGTGTTGATGCCGACCACTTCGCCTTGCATGTTTAACAACGGTCCGCCACTATTACCGGGATTGATGGAGGCATCGGTTTGAATGAAATCGTCATAGGGGCCGGAACCGATCACACGGCCCTTGGCGCTAACGATACCGGCCGTCACGGTCTGTTCCAGACCAAAGGGGCTGCCGATGGCCACCACCCAGGATCCAATCGTTAATTTATCGGAATCGCCGAATTTCAGCGGTTCAAGCTTGCGGGCATCTTTTATTTTGATAAGCGCTAAATCTGTGTTCGGATCGCGACCAACCAGTTCCGCATCAAATTCCTTTTCGTTAGAAAGAATTACTTTAATCTGATCCGCATTTTCAATCACATGATTATTGGTAACGATAAATCCTTTGGAATCAATAATGAAACCGGATCCCAGGCTGCGTTGTTTAAATTCTCGATTGGGGCCCCGCTCGCGATTGGGTCCGAAAAAGTCTTCAAACGGATTGCGACGCTGGAAGGGATCTCCAAAAAAGTGGCGAAACACGGGACCTCCGCCTTTCATGGTTTTGACGGTACGGATATTGACCACGCCTGGTCGAGCGGCTTGAGCCAGCTCGCTAAAGTTTGCCGGAACCATTGGTGGTTCGGTGTATTTGGCGCCAGTAGCGGTTTCAACTCCCGTGCTGACCCAAACAATGGCGGCCAACATCGCTACCAGTACAAATATAAATCGTTTTGAAAGAATCATAAGAACCTCCTTGATCATAATGTGTTTAAACATAATTCCGTCTGCGCAATAAACAAGCTCAGAATCAACTTATTTAATTGATTATAAATTATTCTAATCATATGCAGATTAGTTTACGGGAAGATGACCTTAAGATTACCAATTGGTAATCTTGCAATGCGGGTCAAAGCTGGAGTGCCGTAGATTAATGTGCCATTTTAAGGTTGCAATCGGGGGGCTTTGGATTTTGCGCTGAAATTGTGGAAAAAGGCGCCCAACCTGTCTCACAAACGAGTGAATGGCATACTAACTTTCCGCCGTGCAGAGAATCACGAAAGGCCGTGCCGTAAAGCAATTTTTTCAAACATACGCACAAGCCCGGTGCCCAGCGCATAAATCGATTCAATGTTAAGATTCTCTTCAGCGGTGGCATCAAAAAAAACATTGAGGCTTGATTCTAATCCATCCTCCGGTTTCCAATAACAAATCAACATCGGCAACTTTGGCAAGGGATGCAGCACCAGTGAAATATCAGCCTTGTAATGTTTTTCCACCTGCCGGCCATTGAATAGATGGATCATGTCCTCAAAAAGATCGGTATAGATATCAGCCACACGTTTCAAGGGTTTTTCGCAACGCTGACCAAAAAGCCGATACCACGTTTTACCGCCCGGCAGTTCCCGCAGGGGAACCCATTTACCCACTATATCCTTGCCGGTACCGTTTATAATGTAGCTCAGAATCGGTATGGTTACCCAGCCATGGATGTGAATATCGGATGAAAGATTGCCTTCTGAATCGACACTGAAATCCTTGCCCATCACTTTCAGCGTCAATTTGCCGTCTGAAAACCGGGCGCCCAACCGTGGAGCAACCGCAGTCAGATCAATTCGAGCGACCTCGCTTTTCAGTGCAGTCAGGGCCTCTTCCTGATCCTGCTCAATGGTAGAAGATTGGGTGCTCTGACCGTCAAATTGATCATAGACCGCTTGATCTAAATGAGGGCATTGACTGAGTTCCTTGCGGCCTTGAAATACCGCAGCGGCAAAGGCTAGGCAGGTGGCATCGTTACAATCCCGGCAATTTGTTTTGGGTAGTAATTTAAAAACATCCATTGCATTTTTCATCTGGGTCATGGAATTTTCTCCTTGATCTAAAAATAATGGTTGCCAACCCGCCAGACAATCATATGGCCGAATGGCACCGCATTCTAACAGTCTAATAAAAAAAATTCCATAGAACATATCTCAGGAAAAAGATTAGGGTTCCTGGTTCCGCCTAATGGTAGGAATTCACTCTCCATTTTATTACGGCTGTGATCATCAAACGTGAAGCGGCGAAAAAGCGGAAGATCCACGAAACATGTGAGCATTTTGAGTCGGTTCACAACACTGCCAAGGGTATTTAGACTTTATTGCGATACGCCTTAAGTTTAGTAAAACTAAATATCAGAACATAATCTGTGGTTTTAAGATGAGATCGCTTTCTTCTAATAAAATTTGCGCCAATTCCGCAAATTATATCAATCAGACGTATCATCTTAAATACACATAGTTTAATCTCAAATAAATAGCTCCAATTTTCAATTCAAATTATTGAATAAGTATTACTAAATAAATATACTTCAAATTTACTTGACAATAATATTTAGCGATACTAAACATACGATTCCATAAAATCGTACTGATTGCCGGCCAAATCTGCAGCAATCGGTTTAAAGATAAGTTTTTCGCACAACGGCGTGCGGAAAAGTATCGATTAAAAAAGACAAAGGCGTCTTTATCTGTGTGATGTGACTAACAGATTGACGCCTTTTTACGTTTAGACCGCGCCACAACAGGAAATATATAAAAAATATAACAGTAAGAAAGGAGACCAAACATGAGATTTTCAAAATCAAATGACGCTCTGGGAACCACTAACCGTGGCAATCCCACCGAATCGGGGTTGTGCACCCTCTGCCGGGCAGATTGCCAGGGCAAATGCGAGACTTGGTTATCCAGTCTGGTGGGCCGCAAACTGCTTTACCCGCGCAGCTATGGCATCAGCACTTCCGGCGCCAACAATACGACCCATGTGGGGGTATCCTACAACTCCCTCAGAATTCAAGGATATGCTTACGGCGCCACGGGAATTGGTGAGGGATTAAGCAATGATCCCGATGATTGTATCTTTCCCAATGTGGATCTGACAACGGAGTTTGGCGACAGAGTCAAAACCCGTATCCGTATGCCCCTGAT
>JAAUYL010052352.1_pt1 | contig 11356 bp, 15 predicted proteins | sample 7278011 | NCBI WGS metagenome assembly JAAUYL01 (sample SAMN14350225, study PRJNA611818) | marine sediment metagenome | isolation source: surface marine sediment (1.8m) | place: French Polynesia: Moorea | collected 2018-08 | reverse complement strand
GAATAGGGGTGGGGCGGTAAATAGAAACGTCATTAGGGCTTGGGTATTTTCGCTACGTGTGCGCACAAACGTCTCTATCCCAAGGGCCGGCAGAATTTGGTCACTGACGAAAAAATAGAAAATAAAAATCAACACCAATGGTGGCAAATTGCGCGTGAATTCGACATAGCTGCCAGCCAGCATGCGTTTGAAAAGGCTTTGGCTGATGCGCAGCATTCCCATCACGATGCCAATAAGGCTCGCCAGCAGCGTGGCCCAAATGCTCAAACGGATGGTGGTCAAAAATCCTTGCAATAGAATGTTGGGCACCCATTGACCGGCGTCAGGATCGAAACGAATAAAATATTGGGGCATGGCACCCCAATTCCAATTGTAATTTAAACCCAGCGACACTTTGTAAGCAATCAACACCAATGCGGCGACAAGCAGTCCGCCTAAAATGAGGTCGAATTTGGTTATGTTTATTTTGCCGGATACCACGGGTTGCCTATTTTATCTTGTCTTCCCAGTCCTTGGTTTCAAACCAGTAATGTTTTCGTTCGGCAAGCCATCCTCTGGCTTCCGTCACGCGAATCCAGTTGTTAAAATAATTGAGGGTATCAACATCTCCCTTTCTGAGAGCAAAGCCGATGGGCTCTTTGGTGAAGGTGCCCGATATCGGTAAAAACAGCTGGTCAGGATACTTAAGGGCCTGAAAGGCCGGCAGGGGGGCGGAAGCGACCGCAGCATGTGCCCGGCCATTTACCACCTCCTGGATCACCTGGGCTTCATCATCAAAGAATTTTTTTTGCGCAGCCGGCATGTGTTTATTGGCAGCGTCAGCAGCGGTTGAGCCCAGTCTGGCGGCAATGGTCACATCGGGTCGGTTAAAATCCGCCAGACGCTTAAAGTCGGCTGCAATTTTTTTATTGGCCACTATCGACTGGCCGGCATAATCATAGGGCAGGGTAAAATTAACCTTTAAATTGCGATCCGGTCGGACACTCATTCCACCGATAATCACATCAAATTTACCGGTTAGCAGCGCAGGAATGATACCGGCCCACTTGGTCGGAACGAATTCTACTTGCACCCCCATATCGGCAGCCAGCTGCCGTGCGACGTCAATTTCAAAGCCAATGAGTTTGCCGGTCTTGTCTTTCATTGCCCAAGGAACAAATGTGGACATGCCCACCCGCAGGGTTCCTCGTTTCATAACTTGCTCAACGGTGCTTTCCTGTACCAGTTTTTGCTGAAGCTCTCCGGCCATGCCGAGACCGGCAAGGCCTGCCATTAAGGCTATTACCATCGTTATGGTCAACAGACGATCAAGTGTTTGCATGGTTACCTCCTTGTGACAATCAGTTGGCATCACTTAATTAGTTTGCGAAATAGTAGGTTATATCCAATTTTGTTTATTGCTTAATAGCAAATCGTTTTTCCATAAAAGACACAGTTATTGATAAGACCAAGGTAATGGTTAAATAGATCGCAGCTACCGTAAACCAGATTTCAAAAACCAGAAAAGTTTCCGCAATGATGGCTTGCCCGCGCATGGTTAAATCATAGATAGCAATGGTGCTGACCAGAGCAGAATCTTTTATGAGCGAAATGGCCTGGCTGGTCAGTGGCGGTAAAATTCGCCTCAGGGCCTGAGGTAAAATCACCAGTCGATATGTTTGTTGAATGTTAAGCCCGATGCTAAATGCTGCTTCCCATTGTCCGCGATGAATGGAGATGATTCCAGCACGAAATATTTCCGATGCATAAGCACCTTCAAACAGGCTTAAAGCCAACACAGCCGATGCAAATCCGCTAATATTCAATACCGGACCCAAAACAAAATAAATAAAGAAAAGCTGAACAAGCAGGGGAGTATTGCGGATGACCTCCAGATAACTTCGGGCGATGCTTCGTGCCAGAAACGAGCGTGAAAGTCGCATCAAAGCCGTTATTAATCCAAATATGAACGCCAGCAGTAAACTGACGGCAGTGATGCGGATGGTGACCAGTAATCCCTGGATCAATGGTCCAGCGGTCAGGTGCGAATCGACTGCAGCGATAATATAGCGCGGCACCCGGTACCACTGCCAGTTATATCCCAGTTGTCGAGTTCCATTTATCATCAGCCAGCTGAAGGCTGCTACGACGATTAAGAACTTTACGATATCAATGACAACTTGTCGTCTTAAGCCGGGTTGAACGGGCGGGTATGTTTCCTGTTTAGAAGGTGTCATTGCCGGGTTCACAAATATTTTTCACTAGCTATGGCTGTTGATATGATCGTTTTGTCGTTTGCTAAAATCATTTTAAACGGTGGATTGAAGCCGTTTACATCTCAATGGAATCTGCGCTTTTTGCCGCAGCGTTTTGACGCGCACAAGATAGCATCATGCTTCGTGCCTGGTCCGTTGCTGATTGTCGCAGATTTAGTTGGTTAGACTCTGTAATGGCGCCGGTATCAAACCACCGCGCCGAACAAATGAATTTGGCTGGTCGCCATTGTTTACCGGGAAAATGGTCGATTGGCCCAACAAGCCGCCAAAATAAGCGTTATCACCGGCCTTTTTGCCGGGGACCGGTATCAAGCGTGTCGCTGTGGTTTTGTTGTTGATGACACCAATGGCCATTTCATCAGCCATTATAGCGGCGATGGTTTCTGAGGTGGTGTCTCCCGGCAGGGCGATCATATCCAGCCCGACTGAACAAACAGCGGTAATGGCTTCCAGTTTATCGAGTCCGATATAGCCCTGGCGGGCGGCTTCAGATATGTTGAGATCTTCGCTCACCGGGATAAAAGCACCGCTCAATCCCCCCACCCGGGAACTGGCAAATGCGCCGCCTTTTTTAACGGCGTCGTTTATAAGTGCCAGGGCTGCCGTTGTTCCGGGCACACCGATGCTTAAAAGGCCCATACTCTGAAATATTTCGCCAACGCTATCGCCAACATTGGGCGTTGGGGCCAGCGACAGATCAACAACACCGAATCGGATCTTCAACTGATTGGCGACTTCCTGACCAATGAGTTCTCCAACCCGGGTCACCTTGTAAGCAGTTTTTTTAATTAATTCCGAAATGTTCCCAAGATCGAGCCGGTCATTGGTCTCAAGGGCTCGTTCAACCGCATTTTTGACGACCCCCGGCCCGCTAACCCCGACATTAATGACTGCGTCGGCTTCGCCGATTCCCAGATACGCCCCGGCCATAAAGGGAATGTCTTGTGGAATATTGGCAAAGACACATAGCTTGGCACAGGCGATACCATCTTCTTTGGCGGTAAGCTGCGCCGCCTGCTTAATGGCTTCACCCATCCGTAAAACCGCATCCATATTAATGCCGGCTTTGGTTGAGGCAACATTCACCGAAGCACAAACACGTTGCGTCTCGGCCAACGCATGCGGAATTGCTTCAATTAAGGCCATGTCTCCCCGAGCAATGCCTTTTTCAACCAGGGCGCTGAAGCCGCCGATAAAGTCAACATCCACCGCCTCAGCGGCTTCATCCAATACCCGCGCCACAGCCACCATTTGCGAAGATGTCATGGCTGCACCGACGGCGGCTATGGGACTGACGGCGATTCTTTTGTTGACCACCGGGATGCCGTATTTTTGACCAATGTGATTGCAAACGCCTACCAGATTTTCGGCATAATGCAGGATCCGGGTACGGATCTTTTGAGTCAGTTTCTCAAGATTATGACTGGCGCAGTCCAGCAAATTGATACCCAGGGTGACAGTGCGCACATCCAGGTTTTCATTTTTAAGCATTTCGAGTGTCGACAGGATCTCTCTTTGTGACAGCATTTTTTCTTTTATTCCTTATTAGAGAACAGGTGTCAGAGGACAGAATTGAATGATAGTTAATCATGGCATATTCATCATTTGGATATTCCATTGGCTGTTTTTTGATAGTTATCATCAGACAACTGGGCTCTAGTTAAAACCTGTATTTTGCACGGGTTGGAGGCTTTCATATACAAGGCACTTCAGGCCGAAGCAATAGTTAAACTATGCTTCGGCCTGAATAACGCAGTAGATGAAAGCCTCCGGCCCGCCCTTTGGGTGAAAATGAATGAGATAAAATGATCTTTTGATCCACTTTTTAATCCAATCAGGTTTTTTTAGGTTGCGCTTGCTTAATTTGTCGCTATACATCGCAATATTACCTCTCATTCATTTTCATGCAAAATTATATGCGGTGGATGGCCTCAAATATATTACGATGCTGAATATCAATATCCAGCGCAAGTTCCCGCGCGCGTTTTTTTAATTCTAGATACAGGGCTTGCTGATCGGTCTGGGGCGGAACATCAACCTCATAGATCATCATATTGTCACCGGGTTTGTCACCGCCCTTAAAAACCGCTTGCAGATTGGTGATATTGCCTTCAAAGCGCGCAATCACTTCGCTGATGCCGGCAACCAGGCCTTTTCGATCAGGCCCTTTGGTCGTTACGATATAGGCTTCACTTTGTGGCGGTGATACCGGAACGGTTTTGGGTTGAAAAAGGGTAATATGAACATCGAGTCCCAGGGGAGCCAGTTCTGCATTTAAATTTTGATGCAATTTTTCAGAAGAAAGCGCTGCCGGCATCGAAACAATGAAGATGCCGGCAAAAAGAAATTGAAGCGTTGTTTGACTTACATTTTCAATATTGCAATCCTGCTCAAATAAAATTTTTGATACGGTAGCCACGATGCCGGGTCTGTCCTGGCCCAAAATTGCGATAATCGCTTTATCCATGAAATTGGCTCCCTGGAGATTGCGTAGTATGGTGTCGGAAGTGAAATGAATGAACTTTTAACCCATCATCAATATCAAACAAGGGGCATCTGTCAACCGAAGTCAACAACCGAAGGCTCCCAATCATCATTGCTTTGATGAGCAATGCGTTGAGTGGATGCTGTGATCGCTTCAAAAGAAGAGCCGATTATTGCAGATTTTGTTTTGCGACGCCGACGATTTCATTAATTTGATTTACGATATATTGGCCCAGCTCTTCTGCTTTTTCAGTCGGTATGCTCGCTACTCCAATGGATAGAGTTTTAATTTGGTCTTCACTGATATCGGTCATTTTATTGACCCAAAAATCGTCGACTTCTCCATCGTCGAGGAGAACGCCGCATGCGCCGACGGCACCGACAAATTCTCCGTCTGCAAAAATGGGCACAACCAGTCTGAGCATAGCCGCGTCACATTCTTCGATAACATGTTTTTTAGATCGCATGGCTAAGGTGTCGATATTCATATGCGCCGGGGCACAGATAAAGCTTCGGCCTTTATCGGTTGCTTTGATCGCAGGACACAATTGATTGGCCCAGTGCTTAAATTCAGAGATACGGTAACTTTTGGTGGATATTCTTTTCCACTTCAACCCATCGTTCCAGAGGTGCCAGATCGGTTAGTTGCAATATGGATTTTTCTTTTCATCGCCTTTGGGCAGTTATCGAAAAAATGAATAGTGGTGCGATGTCTTCAAATATTGAAATCATCGATCATGGCCACCTCAGCCACACGTAAAAGGGGCATATATATCAAAATTACGGGTTTTTGCAAGCATGTTGGTGAGCGCCACTCCAAAAAAAAATGATTTAACAAACCAAAGAGCTGCCTTGACGCCATGCAACAATGAGACCGTTTTGAAACGGCTGAACTTATGAAAACGCGTCAGAAAGGTCAGCAAAGCCGTCACGCTTAATGAAAGCAAAAGAAAAAGGATCTGCAACGTCATCATTGAGTTCACTCTGTTTTGCCAAATCAGCCCGGATCCGTGGCAATATCTGATCCAGCGGTTCATTGTTTTGGCACTGTTGATTCAGTTGGTACTCCAAGGTCATCCGGCGAGGGGCGGCGTAAGCAGTTGAAATTTCGTCACCATCAATTTGTGGTAATTTTTTCTTTGTCCACAACAAATAGAGTTGAAAGGGATTACGTTTGTTTTTGTGTGAATAGCCTGCCAGAATAAAATGAACCTGATGGATAGGGTCCACCGGTAAAAACTCACAATTTTTTCTCATAAAGTGTTCGTACTCCGAGGCCATGATGGGTAGGGCAGCTTGGTATACATCTTCAATGCCTTCTATCTTTTCTTGGCCGATAAAATCTTTTAGTGATTCACACATTGCTGCGCCCTGCATTGCCCCGCCTGTTAGTATTGCTGTATAAGGTGTCAGCTGTATAAGCCGCTTTAAACGATGTTCAGTCCAATTTCCTTGCAGATCTATTTCAATGGCTTTACTGTCAGCTGCCAGTACAATTCCTTCTTCGGATTTGCACGCAATAATTTGAGACATTCTAAGCTCCTTGTCGAGAGATATAAAGATGCTTCCTCTTATAAGATAATACGGCTGTCAAGATCAGTTCTGCATGTGTCGCCAGACCACAATTACCATTTGGTTATGACTGTTGTGATGACAGTGTTCGAATATAGATGAACGAAGCGTATTGTTCTGCGAATAAGTTCTGTCGCCAGTCTAACGTCTTATTTATCTCTTTTTTCTTTTCTTCGTTTATTGCTTGACAAAATATCAATCGCTCGTTAAACTTTTAAAAAGTAATTTTTACTACTAGCAAAAATTAACTAAAATTATTCTTCGGTAAATGTAGTTTTGTCTGGTTGCATTTAACTCAACCTGGCATAAATGAAAGCTTTAGCTAAATCATGATAAGGAGGAAGAATACCATGGCGATTTTAAAAAGAGATTTGCAAGCCGTTAAGAGAGACATTAAAGCTCTTGAGAAGAAGTTGGAAAAACTGTTGAAGGCATATGAAAAACCGAGACCCAAGGCTGCCAAAAAAGTAAAACGCAGAGTGGTAAAGGCCAGAACCAAGCGCAGAGCGGTTGCCAAAAAAGCTAAGGGCCGCAGAAGAGCACCGCAGATGACGGCAACAGAGCAGATACTTAGAATTGTCAGAAGGTCCAGAAAAGGTGTAGATGTTCCGACGTTAAAGGCCAAAACTGGGTTTCAGGACAAAAAAGTTCGCAACATCATTTTTCGAGCTTCGAAAGAAGGCAAAATTAAAAAGGTCGGCAGAGGAATTTACGTCGGCGCCAAATAAAAATACGGTCTTTTTAAAATACAGCATTTAGAAAGAAGCAGTTTAAAGAAGCGCGTTCCTAAAACTGCTTTTTTCATTTTTGACTTGCTTGTCCAATGAAAAACGCCTACGACCTCTGAAAGGTCCAAATCCTATTGGCGCTGTGGTTTGACTCAGGCCAAATTGCGGGTAATGGCGTTGAAATTTTGGATCAAATGGTTTATAGGGTCAAAAGGTTTAAGGTAGCCGGGTATTTATATTTCCACGTGATCAAGGGTGTTGATCTAAGCAAATGAAATATCAAACAATGGGTTTTAGAAAAATTGTGGTTGGCAAATGAGCACTTATCAAGGAGAGCAGTTAGCCGCATTGCAAATGGTGCGCGGGCACCTTCAGGCGATATCGGCTTCCGAAAAACAGTTTTTAACGGATTTAACGGGCGAATATCGTGCGTATCGCAAGGATGTCAACATGTTTTTGAAGAAGCATTTGGCTCGTATTTGCACTCAAAAATGTTATCAAAGCCGCTTAAGTGCCTGCTGCTCGAAAGATGGTATCATTACCTTTTTTGCGGATGTAGTGATCAATGCACTGGTTGCTAGCCCGGCGCAAATCCAATCCCTTGCTAAAATTTTACAGACACCCCATAGGGGACATAAATGCATTTATCTTGGACCCGACGGCTGTCGTTGGCAGCTCAAACCGATCGTCTGTGAGATGTTTATCTGTGAGCCGGCTCAAAAGCAAGTATTTGATGTAATGCCCGCAGCCCGAAGACAATGGGAAGCATTAAAGCAGTTGCAAAAGTGTTTTACCTGGCCGGATCAACCGGTGATTTTTGATTTGATTGAAGCGCATTTCATCGAAGCCGGCTTTGCTTCTCCCCTGATGTATCTGCACAATAGCCCTGGGCTTTTACGTGTCAAAAGAAGAGCCCAATTGCAGCCTACAGAAACAATTTCCAAATTGCGCTAGATTTTTTAACGTGACCGGAGAAATAAGAACTCTGATCATTTTGTAATAAAAACGTACAAAAAAAGGCATCTCGATTTACTGCTTCGAGATGCCTTAAATGTCTATTTAGACTTATGGTTGTTTTTCTACATTCTTGGCAGCCGGTCCGCGTTCACCCACTTCAATTTCAAATGAGACCTTGTCGCCCTCAGAGAGTGTGCGAAACCCAGACATGTTGATTGCAGAATGGTGGACAAATATATCTTCACCTTCTTCTTGCTCGATAAAGCCATATCCTTTTCTGTTACTAAACCATTTGACAACTCCGTTTGGCAAAACGTGACCCTCCTCTCTTTTGATGGGTTATTGTCTCAAGCCCAGCAAGGCTCTAAACTATTGGATACGCTAAAAGTTTAAAACACAAGCATGTTTGAGGTCAAGAAAAATTGTGGACTGTCCTTCCCCGGATATTGACTGGCCGAAACAGATAAAACAAGATTAAACGGTAGGCTAAAACATCTCTTTAATATAGTAAAAGAGGACCACGGCAGTAAAGGCCAGTTTGAGCCCTACACCCAGCACACTACCGATCAATATGCCCCAACCAGCGCGGAGCGCCTTACGACCGGATTGTCCGGATGATAGCTCTCCGAGCAGAGCACCCGCAAAAGCGCCCACGATCATGCCCCAGGGGGGTATAAAAAAAATACCAATAATCATGCCGATGGCCGATCCCCAAATACCGCGTTTCGTAGCGCCATATTTTTTGGCGCCTAGCGCTGGGGCAATATAATCCAACACAATTAAAAAAATAGTAACAGCACCCATGACCATCAGAAAAGTCTGGCTGAAAATTTGCCAGTTTTTTATCCAGGATAACAGTATCAGCGCACAGAAACTTAAAATCGGCCCAGGAATAACCGGTAAGATACAGCCGATCATGCCGATAATGGCCAATAACAATCCGATGATGATGAAAAGCACGTTCAAATTACTAGCCTTGTTCCTAATGGTTAGCGAAAATCAACAGATAGCAAGTTGGTATCTTTAGTTTCGAACCAGCCAGTATCACTTGCTCAGCAAGATTGTCAAGCGCACTCTACATAACAGAGAACCGGCATAAAGGGGTGTTTTCAGTTGCAGTCAAGTAGCAGATATGCTGTAATTTGGCTTAGTTGGTAAACGCAAGGAGATGACATAAAACGCAAATTTTAAAAAGGAATGAAGATGGAAATCACAAGCGCCATTTTAGATCAGATGAATGCCAATTCGCTTTATCAGACTTTGGGAATTCAGATTGAGTCGGCGGAAGATGGCAAAGCGCAATCGCGTCTAATACCCCAAGCGGCCGTCTGCTGGCCGTTTCCAGCGCAACCGCATGGCGGGGTTTTATTCACACTGATAGATACCACCATGGCCTGGGCAGTATGGTCGCTACTGGAATCGGGTTATAATTGCACGACCATCAATATCGATATTCATTATATGAAACCTGCAGAAGGTAAAATCTTCCGATGCGCTGCCTGGAGTACGCACAAAACGAGACGTTCCAGTTTTGTGCGTGCAGATATTCGAGATGCCAAAGGTGAACTTCTGGTTATGGGGCAGGGAACTTTCAGGATTATTCCCGTAGACCTTCTAAAATACCCCCCCCATTTGGTATCCTGAGCAGTTTTCAATCCGGGCCATATCGATCAACCTAACTAATCCGCCTCCCGCACGCGCGGATACGCGTATCGCTAACTTGCCAATATTCCCCTTCGACATATCCGAATGCAAGCCTGAACGACACCGAACTTATTTCGGAGCATTTTTTGATCACCCCGTCAGCCTAACTTTCATTAATGCTAGCATTATTAATTATAAAAAAATAAATATTTAATAATTATTTTTTTCTTGATTTATATTTTAATGTAATATAAGGTTTATAGCATGACCAAGAAGACCTTTTCAACACGGATCGATCAAGACATCCTGAAGGCCCTCAAGCATTTAGCCGTAGATCTGGATAAATCGTTGGGTGCCTTGCTGGAAGAGGCGATCAGGGACCTTTTACGGAAATACCGTGCAAAATAGATCGAGGTCTCTGATTCAGTGGTCATCTGCTCAGGTCTTCACCGGCAGGCAAGAGATGTGCGTTGGGGATTCCAAAAGGAAGGATTAAAAAGAAAGGAGCGGTCCAACCAAGGGGGGAAGTGAAAACCAGCAGGTAACTGGATTTAAATCTTCGAGCTTAAGGAGACAAAAAATGGCCGCATCCAAAAGAAACCAATTGTTAAAAAAAGGCGATCCTGCTGTCCGCCGCATCAGAATGAAAGAACCGCTGACTGTTAATTGTGTCTGTCCCAAATGCGGCAGCCATCATCGCATGAAGCTGATCTGGACAGGACGGGGTGAACCCAAAAAATTCTGCCCACCGTGCAAAATTTTTGTCTCAAACATCGAGCATGTTGATTTATGCGCAATGCCGACCCAGGCCGATAGCCGTATCGATTGACCATGATCGGGGCTATTGCCGGAGATATAATTGGGTCCGTATTCGAGCAACATCCGATCAAAACAACCAAATTTCCGCTCTTTTCAACAGCATCGCGCTTTACAGATGATACCGTCCTGAGCGTTGCAATTGCAGATGCGATTCTACATCAGACAGATTATGTTACCGCCTTAAAAGCCTATGGCCGCAGATATCCGGCTGCGGGCTACGGTATGTCTTTTTTCAACTGGATGCAGTCTGACGACCCCAGACCCTATAACAGTTGGGGCAATGGTTCTGCCATGCGGGTTAGTGCGGTGGGGTTTGCTTTCAACTCATCCCAGGACGTCATGTTAGAGGCCCAGAAAACCGCTGCCGTCACCCACGATCATCCCGAAGGCATTAAAGGAGCGCAGGCAACGGCGCTGACCATTTATTTGGCACGCCAGGGCGTCGCTAAAGTTCAAATTCGGCGCAAAATCAGTGCCCAATTTAACTATGATCTTAACCGTTCGCTGGATGAGATCCGTCCGCAGTATACCTTTGATGTTTCCTGCCAAGGATCTGTGCCAGAATCGATTTTGGCATTTTTGGCGTCTGAGGACTTTGAAGATGCTGTGCGTCTGGCTATCTCTTTGGGCGGCGACAGCGATACCATGGCTTGTATTGCCGGCGGTATGGCCCAGGCCTACTACGGTCAAATCCGCCGGGATATCATCGATCAGGTTCGTCAGCGATTGCCAGAAGCGTTTTTAGAGATTGTCGATCAATTCAATTCACAGTATGCGATATCTTTTTAACGGGCGGTAATAGGGACCAACGCCGAAGCTTCACAATAGTTTCAACGGCAGTGCGCTTTTACCCACGGGGGTGAAATTTGCGATGTAATTGCTTAAGGTGATCGCGGG
>JAAUYL010000714.1_pt1 | contig 11360 bp, 16 predicted proteins | sample 7278011 | NCBI WGS metagenome assembly JAAUYL01 (sample SAMN14350225, study PRJNA611818) | marine sediment metagenome | isolation source: surface marine sediment (1.8m) | place: French Polynesia: Moorea | collected 2018-08 | reverse complement strand
TCCTCACAATATGTAAAGAAACAAAAAGATGTCCTCCGATGGATCAAAGGAGTTGATGGCGTTGTCGGCCTATCTGGCCTTCACGGGGACCTTGGTCAGCGTTGCCTTCATCGCCGTTCACAAGATCGTCAAGTACCCCGAAAGATACCACTACTGCTTCTACAGCGAAAGAGCACGTAGGCACGCAATCGCAGGTGGGTGGATAAAAATTAAGTACTTTCTGTGGACGATGCAAATCTCATATATTACAGGATTCCTGCTCACTTTGCTATTTTGTCTACCGGTTTTCACGAGATTTTTGGGCCGATCATGGATCATCTTTATTGGATTGATTTACACGTTCGTCGTGGTTCCCCTCGCAGCCGGATTTTTCGACATGAAACCTCTGTTAAAATTCGCTAAATCATCGTCAATGTATCCAAACGCTCTGCGAACTACTTAGGAGTGTTTTAACTTTAAGATTTGATTTTAGGTTTTGGAAGGATAAAGCGATTTCACTGGCAATCCGGCTGACAACTTTAACACTGCAAACATTATTGATCACAATGGAAGTGATCATCTCCTTTCCTTATATATATCAAAAGATTCCCGGACTTCAAACCATTACAAATCAGGTAGAAACAAACGTGTCCTGCTAAACCGGAAGTGTCAAAATCTTTTTTATAGGCGGTATTGTTTACCTTGGCAGCTCCCTGGTTTTGTCCAGATGCGAGCAGAGCTCTGGGTCTCTATGTCCTCCTGTTTTATACGATTTTGCGATACATCAAGCAATCTGTACTGGAACGCCCATGGGCCAGACCCCATTTCGACAATGTAAACGCTGTGAATTTCGCGAGGCTGACCTCGACCTACGTGGCTGTTCGACTCGGAAAAGCTGTCGTCTCGACAGTGGTTACCTTTCTTGTGGCCTCCGGCGCCTCAAAAAAGTTCGAGGCCTCTCCAGCCTACATCTTCTTCACCCTGTGGTACTACGTGCTGACTGAGCTGAACAACATCGTCGACATCCATGAGCACAAGCTAACTTCGTAAGTAAATCAACTTGGAAATTTCCATCCAAATGACCATTGTTGTGCAGGAGAATCCAGAGGCTGAAGATCGACTTCCTGGAGGAGCTGGAATTCCTGTGGGTCCCGTTCCTGGTTCAAACGCTTATAGCGTTGATCTCGGCATCGTGGGTTCTTGTCGCAATCGTTGGCAGCTATTTCGAATGGCCGCTTATTGTCACGGCTCTGTATACAAATCTCCATACACCTCTGGAGCGGCTGAAAACCGAATACTGGCTACCTTTGAAGTTCGAGCTGGACAACCTGCACATTTTTCGTCGACCAACGTCAGAAGAGTTTGCTTCACGATCGGACGGAGGCGATTGTCCGATTTGCTTGGAGACCATGAGACTCAGTAGGATTACACCATGTGGCCACATTTTCCATTCCCATTGCTTGAGAAAGTCCATCCACTACGGTAATGCTACTTGTCCAATCTGCAGATGCCAACTCTTGGGGGACAACAAAATACAGTATTAACCATGTCAGAGCAGAAATAAATATTGTGATCAAGTAGTACTCGTGATTATTCATTGTTTTCTGAAGCAAGTGGAGGTTTTCCAATGCTGATTAAAAACTCGTTAAAGTCGTAACCAAAAAGATCAAAGTCCAGCTTGTACGCCTTGAAAAGATTGATCAGGAGTCCCCGGGGGATCTGGGCATAGAATTTCTTCAACTGCTGAATTCTCAGTGATTGATCTGCATCCGACAACTTTGATGACTGTCTCTCAATTGTCGGGGGTCCACCTTCGCCAAGCCCGGTTTTGCGCCACACATACCGGAAGTCATCCGGGTCCTCGAGGTGACCAATGACTTTGAAATCAAAGCTGCAAGGCGCACAGGTGGACCAATAAGTTGCCCAATGTCTAGGAAAACCACGATCTGAGGAAAACTAGCACTTGAAAAAAGAATTTTAAAGATATTCGATAAAGAGCTACCTGCCTAAATCATTTCCAATTCGGAGGATGATCTCTAGAAATTGCTGAAAGCTGATTGTCTGCTTCTCGTCAATCTCATCGTAAGGTGAAGCAGTTTCGTTCTTTGCCCTGGATTTCTTTTTCTTTGAAAGCTTATCGTGTGGATCCTGAATGCTTGGAATGGTTATGTTGGCATAATCAAGTCCGGATTCGATTTCACTCGGCAGCATCCTGATTTGACTCAGACGTTTTTGCTCCTCGAGAGCCTTAACTAGCTTGTGCAGGCCTTTGACTTTATCTTGGTGATCTTGGTCGCCTCTGCTGTAGATTTTCTCATAATAGCAAGACAATATCCTATCCATGGGGTGCCGTACAAATAGAAACGAAAACGACCGCTTCTTGAACTCGTATAGTTCCCAGTCGGACTGCAAAGACACTCAAATAATGAATCCCGGATTTTCATATGTCTAAAACTTACATTTGGCTTGAGTTGTTGTCTCTTCGTGAAATGGTCAAGTTTACTCGAATTGCTTTCAACTTTCAAAAAAGATCTCCCAATGGTAGTGGAGGCAACCTTGACGAGGATAAGATTTTGAAACTTATAAACAAAACGGTCAATCAAAATACTTTGTAAATGTAGCAAGTGCTCAGTTGCTTTTTCCTCGATAAGTAAAAATGTTCCGGATTGAGGTGCTCCTTGCACGAATCGCCGTCTATAGTAAAATTGATTTTAAATGGATGAATTAGTTGAGGATCGGATATTTACATGCGTACGGCTCCTTGATGGCAGTGTGTCGAACATTGTTCTTAATGCAAGAATGACGGAGTGCAACTCGTCTTGATTCGTAGATTGCTTCCCTCTCTTTAAACCATTCTTCGTAGGCAACCTCATTCTGCAGTGATAATGTCAATGGCGAGAACATCAGTGCCACAGAAATTAGAACTAGTGTGAGAGTGGCAACGAGAAATGTTTCGATGGAAAACTTCTTGAAGTTGGACGATCTCAGGATGAGCACATAAATCCTATAAATGTCTCCTTGAAAGCTCTTTGTTTCAGCACTCATGTTTCACGACTTTTTTGATTTACTGAGCAAGAGAAGTGACACTATTTCTGAACCCCTCTATCAGATAAGTTTTAATGGAACATGTGTCTAAAAATATTTCAATACAAACGCTATCGATTTAGATATTGAGTTATGAACACTAGAGTGATTTTAGATATGGATTCGTGCAAGGCTATGGTTTTCAAAATGCAGCAGTTTTGTAGAATCGGACAATACGTTTGTCTGAAAAATGTACTTAAAGGGCGCACCACCTGCGCGAACGGGAGAGTTTGCTGTTTGAAACTCCCGCCACACTCGCAAGAATTGTTTTGACAGTTGCACGAGTCGCATTCTTTTAAGGCGTTTAGTATCAATTTTCGTCTCGCAAAAAGAGGATAATTTCAAATCAAAAAACGTATTTTTTTAAAAAAAATCAGATTTAATGTGCTAATTTGCATTAATAAAAGCTGTTTATCGCATAACAAATCTAAAAATTGGACAGAAAATCGTATCACATTTTGCTCAAGCCAATTCTTATGTGAGATATCGTGTGGTGTGGTGGTAAATTGACGTGTCAAACTTTTTTGGAATAATTTTGGATCTGGATTCCATTCCATCAAATCAGTGATTAATTTTGGAACTTTGGATGAGTGACAAGCCCCCATTAGAAGTGAATCAAACATGCTGAAGTCTGTGGTTGCCAGCAATCAAGTGGCCTCTCAAGTGGCCACTTTCTGCGACAACGACGAGGACTCTCCAGATTTTTCCTATGGTCTTGCTACTGGACATGTCGCATCGGGTGGCAAGGAATTGCATCTTGTGCATCTTGCTCGGACACCCATCGAAGGAGACGATGACTGTGCTGACATCAAGGAGCCGGTCTCGAGTCTGGACGAAATCGATCCCGAATGGCTAGGAGAGCACGCCAAGCAAGTGTTGTCAATGCTTCCTGGCGGGATTGAGGTGTTGGGCTTGTTCATCGCCAGTGACAAGAATGTCCTGGGGTCCAAACCAAGCATGACCAAGTTGATGAAGGCAGTCGAGCACGTGGAGCGAGCCGCCTCCTTGGACAGAAAACATTCAGACAAGTTCATAATTGCTCACCTCGACAGACGTAGTGCCAGTGTCAAATGTGAGGCTGTCGTGTCAAAAAAGGAGGCAAAGACCCGTCGTGTCGACTATTCGGAACCAAGTGACGACCTCGCTTGGCTTTGCGTCAAGTCGAACCTGATCCTCGACGAGTCATTTGCCTTTCCCACAACCTCGACAGACGGGCCCATCAAGCAGAAGCTGGACGTATCGCTCAATATCCTCGATAAAAGCCTGCAGACGGCCTCGCTCCTCATCAATGGTCGCTTCAGGGGTGAGGCCGATGAGCCTCTCGACGTTAGTGCCATTGCAAACAGCATCACCTCGTCATCGGCCAAGTCAAAAGGCAAGGGGAAAGGAGGCAAAAAAGGTCGAGAAACGTCCTCCACGATGGCGACCTCGACGAATACAGAGGCCAGCGGGGACGAGGTTGGCCGTAGTCGCAAAGGAAAGCTCAAAGAATTTGAAGTGGACATTCTGCTCGACGAAGTTGACCAACTTGGTGAAGATTGCAAGGTGGCGGAGGCGGCCTCGAAAATGCACATCATCGGCCGCCTCTCGACCCGAGCCTATTTGAGTTCTGGGGCGACGGTTGGCGAGGCCGTCGCGGCCTTGCGGACGGACATCTTGAGGACGCTCAACGCTCGCTTCGAGATGCACTGCGACTCCTTGGTCGGGGAGGAGATGAGGGGCGCTGACGACTCACTTCCGATTTTGCATGAGCCACCGAGGCGAGTCAACATCAAGCTGCCCGGATCGGATGTCACGATCTCGGACTTCTTGTTTCCCGGAGAAACTCCGGATGAATCTGTCAAGGGCGTGGAGGAAATGTTTGGCTTCATCCCAACCTTCGAGACAATGGACGATGAGCTGGAGATCGTCGCCAGTCCAAAAACAGTCGTGGTAAGAATGACTTATATTTATGATCGACTTTTATTCACTTTTGACTCCGTTTTCAGATGGGAGAAGACTCCGAGTCCAGGGCGGAGAGTCCGGTGCTTTTAGAGAGCAGGAAGACCCAGAGCCAGTGCAGTTTATTCCACATCCTTCTCTCCGTGATCGTGGTTGTCATGGCGGTGGTTGTCTCCTACATGATCACGATAAGTTCCAAAACCGACGAGGCCATTCCGGATGTTGATCCATCGACAAAGTCACAAATGCCACCGACGCATTAATTGCATCTTGGCATAATGACATAAATATGTTATGAAATTGTTATTTTATGATCAAAATACAGATATTCAAACAAACAATACCAGGATAGCAATTGCGGTGAGCGATAATGTTTAGACTTTGAAAACTTGGCTGATATCCAGAATCACAACATAGTCCGCAGTTCAAGTCCTGACGCAGGATTTTTGCAGTCATGTCAAAGTTGCTCAAGACTTGGCCGTCCGTGAATGTCGACGAAGGCCTCTTTAAATATGTCCTCATCAAGATCATGGAAAAGAGTAGTGATCACGAGTCGAGGCTGATTGTGCGTGGCTACACCTGGGCAACCTTCCACAACGACGTGTACAGATCTGAACAGGACAAGTTGAGCAGACAAGGACTCTTGTCAGAATGCATCGGAGGCGGTCGAATCCAGCATGATCCCAGAAAAAAGCAGGTCAAAGTATACGGTTACTCGAACGCTTTTGGCCGAGCTGATCATTCCTTGACAGTTGAAATCCTCAAGACTCATTTCAGCGGGGACTACAAAATCGAATGGAGCAATGACGGATATTAAGTAAACTTTTTTAATTGCCAAGAAATTTTGAAATATATCCTTGCTTTGATGAGAACGATTTATTTGCTTGGATGAATAAGAATGACGACCTAAAGTTTTGAGGCACGACGGTGTCATGTGGTCGACAATAAGCTCGACAAAAACTGATGGCCGTCTTGTTAAACCATCGCACCTGGCACTCACTAGATCACAGTAACATGACCACATCAAAATCCGGACAATTTCTATAGCAAAAATCAATTAGTAGATTTGGGTCGTTATAAATAAGCGTGCAGAAATATACTGGCCAGTTAAACTGAATTTTGCCTTGAGAGAGTTGTGGCAAAAAACGCTGAATGCAAGATATGATTTATCATGACAGCTTTTTTAGCGTAATTAACGTGCCATCACCCAACAATCGTGCCAAAGCAAGGGTGATCGCTTATATAAGAAAGTCCTGCTAAAATGCCTGTAGATGAATGAAAATGTAACAAAATACCATCACTTTTGTGTGAAAACCACTGCAGACAATGCAATTTTGTAACCACACACTCCTCCTCAATTGAGGAATAAACGCAGACGTGGAATATTTTCAAAAAATATGTAATTACCACTGTATTTATAGATTTATTGCTTCAGGTCCGCATAAAAAATACGAATCCACTTTTTCACACTTCTAGTCGATGAAGTTTTTTTGTAGAATGCTTTACTCAGAAGACGAACTGCTTATTAACGGAAATCGTATTATTATGCAAAATGCCATCTGCTCCTGGTGGATTCTCTACCCTGCAATTTCTGAGGTGTGGCTCGAGAAACCAGAACAATAAATCTGTCTCTCCCTTCAGAAAAAATCTTCGTCTTATCGCAAATAATCAGCAAGTTTAATGGATATTTTTCAGAAATTAATTACTTGGGCAAACCGTATTGATAGCGAAGATATCTACGTAAATGTGACGACTCTTCACTTTTATTGTACAGAATTTCGTCAATTCGTTCGTTGAACAATTCGCTATACGTTAGCATCTGTCACCTGGCTCCATTTGGCTTTTCGCGTCAAGATTCTAGAAGTTATACGGGGATTGCGATATATTCTGCGTCTGCCACACACCACCATTACATAACGTGGATACAATTTCTTTGTATTTACTTTGCGTTATTGCTACTTACCTACCGACAAAATGTCCCAACTTACACCATATTGCTACACATGGTTCCATACTCTTATATTTCTATCGTCTCCAATTCTACATAATTGGTTATATTTGCAACGTCAGAGTCGCATAAAGTGTCCTCCGTACTGCCTTAAAAATGAAGGCAGCGACGTCGAAAATAATGTCCTAAATATAAACAGATGGACAAGAAAGAACTGTCTGGGTTCGAAGCGATTTTACAAATGTTCCAACGAGATCCTCGTGTCGAATCACATCAAACTGAGTCGATATCAGTCGAGAACAGATTTCATAAGCATTTACTTATATTTTATTTACTAATACACCCACCTCACAAATTAGTAGCTTTCACGAAGCGAAAGCAGATTTGAGCAGACTTCCGGCTTCCGAAAATAATAGTGCTCAATTTCATGATGACGCAAAAATATTGTATCTATTATTATAATCCTAAATTCTCAGGCATCAGCTGTGCCTTCTCGTGGAAGAAATCTGCTTGACTCAAATTGGGATGTTTCATTTTTATTTTCCGCTGCAAGAATGCAAAAATTAATGGCTGATTATTTTTATTATTCGTGAAATTAAACAATATGCCGTTCATACATTCCAGGCCTGGAATCGAGACGGAGTTAATGCAAGGAATTATAACCGCAAGGCCCAAATGTCCCTCGAGCTCAGAAAAAATCTATATGAGCAAAGATCACGAGCAGCAGGAAAATGGTTAACGCCATACGTCTTTTAACAGTTACGTGTGGTTTTATTTGTTAGAAATACCTACTTATCTACTACTTACCTGCTACCATTTCGAAAACCAAGAAAAAACACAGTCGTCCATGAGCACTGTCCTACTTAATGTATCAAACAAATCATTCAAGCTGGCCATTTTTAATCGTACATGTTCGTAAATCTTCATTCTTTGTGGTTCAGTTTCACAGAAAAAGCTGACTTGGGAAATTCTCGGAATTTTCTGGACAATAATTGCTGTATTTTATGGGCCAAGAAGGTGTCGAAAATATCCCCCAAAGCATTAAGACATTAACGAAACAAAGCCGCTATTTAAAGATTCATAGCATAGATATTGGCAGACAAAACGAAAAACTTTTCCACCAAATACTTTATTTTTATGGCTTGTAAATATCGAAGCCTCCCCTCTCCGCGCAATGCAATCACCTCTCTCGCAATAATTTTAACACAATAATGGCAGGGTCTATGCAGATTTTTGGCGGCTGAGGTTTTGTAAATTTTTTCAGGCCCTGAAGAAATACTTTGGGCAAGGATGTAAAATAAGGTGGTCATGGTAAAATGTGAAAACGGGAAGAGAGAAAGTCGCCAATTTGATTGACGTTCAAAACGCAAATGCCGACATCAACGAGTAATGGAAAAGTATCGTAAAATATTTACTTAGGTCTTAGATATTTTTCAAGAATTCACAAACAGTGAGAAAAAAAGAAGCAAGCCGGTTATGAGGCCATGACATTAATTCCCTGGGCAAATCCGAACCGTAGGGGAAATTTTCTGAAATAACTGTTCACAGCTAAAGATTTTTAATGAAATCGACGGCGGGGGAGCAAGGAGCATTGACGACCACGAGACATCTTGTTTCCTCAAAAGTTCTTCTCTGAATTTTCTCATAAAAACAAAGCAAACTTTTTCAGCAATTCTATCATTAACTGTAAGTGCTATTGGATGGGTACTGTACTACCATTACCGGCAAAAATTAAAAATAAACGACACATCAAGGCATGAAACAACTAAAATAAACTCCTCTGCGATTAGTTTCTCACGTGACATTGATCTCCTTCTTGCGAGATTCTTCTAAGTTCTGGTAGACAGTCAATTCAAGATCCTTCTCAAACCACCATAGAAATGTTGGGAGTAAATCAAATGTATTTGAAAAAAGAGAAGGTCTCGGATTTTTCCCGAGCGTCGCCGTGGGAAACGCAATGCTCGGCGATCTTACAATAATGGCTTCAAATGTGCCATTGCGGTTATTTTGAGCATCTGTCAAGTTCAAAAATCTAACTGTTTATCGATAGTTAAGGCGCCATTATTTTGCCAATTATCCATTACCCCGAGGTGGAAGAAAACAATATCAACTTGGTTGGCAAAAATCGTAACATTTTTGAAGGAGTTGAATCGGTGTGAGAAAGAAGAGCAAGGACGAAAACATTTTAACAGTGAAAATGCGGTCATTTGCAAACAAATTAATGAATCAGATAACAGTTTGTAATTACTTTAGTGTGTATTGCCATTATCATTATGGTCTCGCACCAACTGTCAGAATATATTTTTGCAAGGTTTTCAAGTGGCCAAGAAAGCACAAGCACAAGTTGCTATAATTAGCATTTAGCATTCAGGTGTCGTGTAATGCGATGGATTCTTCTGTCCTACAATGTGGTTGATGGCAAAAAATGACCATTTTCAAGTTTTTTAAGTGAGCCGAGACCTTAAAACCTACTTACCACCACCACGTGATATCGACCAGTATCATTTATAAACATCTGGGATTCGCCACAAGTCAAGTTCAATGTCTTGCCGTTTTTGCAACCTCAGGGGATAATTTTTTAGTGTAGACCTAAATCTATCTATGGTGTAGTCTGCTACTTTCAAGTTTCACGCAAGTTGTAAAAATGTCAAAAATAACTCGTTTATCCAAAGAAGACTGATGATCTATGTCGATACTTAAAAAATCGTAGTTAACCGTAATTAATGTATTTAATAACTTTAAGGCTGCCATTTCAGGATACCCAAACTTGAAGTGTGCCAGCGAAATTTTGGCACGACTTTAAAATGGATCTTTAAGTAATGAATGCTCATAAAACATGATGATGTTTCTTCCTCCAGAAACTGGCGCAATGCATTATTTCATAACTGACCGAAAATCCGAAAGAATCGAGCTCGCGTCGCGACTCCTCGCGCCTTAAATAAGGATGAACACGAATGAACGGCTGTCGCGAAGGAACTTCTCGCCATTGCATTGTTTCGTCCGCTACTTTCTTACTCTATAGTCCCGACCAAATCATAATGCGGGCGGACTGTATCATGCGCAAGGAATGCGTCAGTTGACGCCGATCTTCGGGTCTGGCAACTTAAAAAAGAAATAGAGTGAAAAAATATTTTAAAATCTAAAATAAAATGACGAGAAAGAAAAGGCTGGGCGCGAGGACCTCGTGCCTGGCCTTTGAGGCCGTCGCCGTCCTCGTTTTGGTGTCTGTGTTGTTTTCAAATCATGAAGTTGCATCCAGAGAAATCTCCTCGTAAGTAAACATATCAAGACACATCGAAACTGATCGGAGAAAATCGTGCTAAAATAAGTTTGCTCATAAACTAGATTTTTAAAGCTAAGGACAGAAATTGGCGTGACGTCGTCATGTTCGAATTACACCGCATATTTACTTAGAAGTGACTTTTTTCTTGGTCGATACGAGCTACGTGCAGCTCACATGCCCAGAGGAGGGACGATATACTTATCTATATAATAGCCATATGGCCTCCTCTTCGTAAGTTCTGGGAAGATTTTACCGGTTGACCGAGCGTCTCTGCTTCCAGTTTCACTGAATACTTGTACTAACAGAAAGTATTTAGATCGGTAAAGCAGCTGGACATGCTATTATGTACGTAGCTATGCGCTCGAGAAGATGTCCGCAATTAGGAAATACGCGCAATAATGTAAATTCGTATAAAAAAGCACATTACTTATGTACGATATGGTTTTTGTGGTCACCAGTTTTAAAGAAATATCCAAGTATCTTCCTTCGTTTTTCTCTTTTGCCCATGTAGGATTTTGCAATTCAACCACACTTCTTATGGAGAATCTCTGGAGAAATAAATTATATTTCGTTTTCATAATCTCTACACCACACGCATGAATATTTTCCAGGTCTTCTGGACGCAGCTTAATGTCAGCACCAATTGATCTCCTATCCGAGAGCCTCGCATCCTCGACCTCATTATTAACACAACTGCTGCGAAAGCGACCTCGAAGCATAGAACCGCCAGCCCCGAGTGCTCTGGCCTCCGTCGGCGCACGGAGGATGGACATGGGCGACGACTCCACCGAGAAGGTCTCCGCCATCACCGTGAACAACAACAACAAGAGGAGGAAGCGCATCAAGAAGAAGCGCAAGAGGCCGAAGGCGACCACGGACGCCACCCTGACGCCCGATACCATCTCGGAGCGGACGGGATCGGCGGCGCCCGCCGGCGCAGGCGACAGCAACGAGCCCCTGGTCTACCTCTGCCCCAACCCCGATGGCTGTCCTCCGGCTGAGAGAGGCCAGCGTTACCCTCCTCGACGGCCTCCATTTTTGAGAGGCCAATATCCTGGCTCTTCAGACGGTGGCTCTGCCGACATCTCGCACACCATCTACCGCCAGGAGGTGTTGAAGTCCTCC
>JAAUYL010017305.1_pt1 | contig 11368 bp, 13 predicted proteins | sample 7278011 | NCBI WGS metagenome assembly JAAUYL01 (sample SAMN14350225, study PRJNA611818) | marine sediment metagenome | isolation source: surface marine sediment (1.8m) | place: French Polynesia: Moorea | collected 2018-08 | reverse complement strand
GTTTTGCCATGGTGTTAATTGCAATAAAGTTACCCGCTTGTCATTTTTTTGCCCACTATTCAAAGTTTTGTAGGAATACATTTTTACATATTTTTGCTAAAGTTTTTCCTACTCACTCTCCAAATTGATTGCCAAAACTTGTTTTAAAACATTTTTACAATAAAGCTAGTCGACTGATTCCGAAAACAATACAACCTTTGATCGAGACATAATAATCTGATTTCCGTGGTGCAAAAACTATCTAACTTGAGATATAAATAAACGTTTGCCATTTGCTTGATTTTTCCATTTTGCACGAATAAATAGTAATGATTCCCCTCTCTAATCACAAAACATTGCCGACAGTTTATATTAATAGGATTGGCATTAACACGTTTCTTTTTTTCTGAAGCCTTCGACCAACATACATGAGGATAAGGGGGAGCAATAAAGAGTAAAATGCAACAGCACGCGATTGTAAATCCCAATGGTCGATTTGGAAATGACGTGAGCGCCTTTTTGCGGGGGGAAATTACCCCAAGGTCATTGCAACTGCAATGGAGAGCACATAGCAAAAAATAAGCCATTTTCCACGAAGAAAATGCCAGAAAATGCAATTCAATTTTGTCTTAATAATCTGCACCACGTCTATTTTATAATATTTTAATACCACATCAAGAGAATGCCACAAAGAAACAGAGACGGACACTCGAACCAATTTGAGGCAAAAGAGACCAGAATCTTGTGCTATCAGGTTTTGTAATAACTAAATATCTTATAATCTAAGATTGTTTTGACCGTTCTGTGGATGAAAAAGAAACAATACAAAAGACCGAGAAGGAACCATGACAACGTAAAAATATCTGAAAATTGCCAAGAGCATCAAAGCTCATATTTTGCTCGTACGTCAACCTTTTTGCTAGCTATCTCTTCAACCAGTCGAGTTCCCTCGAATGCCTTTTTATACGATTTGTTTCATAAGAATCCAGGTAATTTCTTCTCTACCAGCCTCGCATATAGCTCGTAAATACACAGAGAAGTCCTAGTCGTACACAACCGCTGAATTCCACGCCTTTTCACAACATTTTCGGCCTCTGCTTCGCCGTGTGTCGCAGCACATCAACCGCGGCCTTGTTACAAAGAAAGGTGGCAGGGAGAGGCGCCGGTTTTGGCCTTTTTTCTCTGCAACTCTCTCCCTCTCTTTCTCTCTCACCACCTCCGCCAAAAAGAGCGAGGTGGTGATCTGACAAAACCCTCCCTTGGGACCTTTTCCAACAAATCATAGGCAATGTAAAGGGTATGGCCGTGATTGTCGCAGCACCGTGGGGAAAAGTACATGATATTTTATTTAAAACGTGTAGAGAGGCAACCAGGGGCGCCAGGGGAACCAGGGGCCCCCTTCTACATATATTAGTATAACCTCGTAGCTACGATATCCTAGCTACATTGACGACTGCTTCACGGTGTTTCTGGGTTCGGCGCGAAAGTCAGTCTCACATCAACAGTTCTCCAGTTCACTCGTTTACTGAAAGAAGCAGGTAAATAACCAACTAACAAACTAACCCTTCAAATTAGGCCAAGACGTCCAAAGTACGCAGCCATATTGAATTTGTAATGCGTACTTACTGGCTTAGCCTCTTTTTTTTCAGACCCTGCTCCCAACTCCAGCATCAATCACCATGATGACTAAGACAATGGACATGCTTTTGATCCTCGCCAGTTTCTTGGCCGTCTTTTGCGTCCAGGGAATTTCGGCTACCGCCGAGTCTGACGAAGAAAACGGGGCATCAGCGGTACGCATCCCTACCCCTAAAATAAATATTTCCTCGATAGCATAACAAAATATTTTCTTTCAGATGGCTCCCATGTTCGCCTCCCTCGTCATGGGCGTGGTCCTCGCCAAGCTTGTGAAGTAAAAGGCGGGGAAGGGAGGATGATGAGGCGTGGCCTGAATGGTGAGGGGGAGTGGCCACTTGCAAATCCTCTTAGAAAATATTTTCTCAACTCTAATTCTAACCTAACTGTCTGTTCTATCTATATAAACAAAATCAAAAACATCAAAAAATTGTGATTTAAAACGAAATAATTAATACTAAACCTAAACAAACCAAAATTGTTTGACCAAGCAACCCTCAATACGATCCAAATATTCAAAAACAAAGTCCCGAGACCCGGAAATACCTACACAAAAACTACTATCACATCCTCTCTGTGCAAATTTGAACACTGAAACGCAAAAAATGTTGTAATCCGATCCGATGGTAATAAAAATCTGATTCGCTTCAACATTTGACTTTAGACAGCAACAAAGTACATGTTGTAGCATCACTTTAGAGAATCAAGTTTGCGTTTCATCATCGTCGTTGTGGAAAGGCCCTTTTTGTTAAACTTTAAATAATCCTCTTAACAATTTTGCGCCAACAATGGTAAGCTTCAAAAAAATATCCAATTGGGTAGAAGGCACAAAATATTGGATAGCTTTCAAATCGGATTTAAATTAGTAGATAGGTGAAAGCTGCAGATAATCACGATATTCATATTTCCCTCGCCTACAAAAACTATTTCAACTTCGTCGTACCATGTTAATTTTTTTATTACATGTAGTCATATTGCTGTTTGTTTCTTGCTGTATTTTTAGTCTCAAAGTATTGCAGGTTTTCAAGATTTGCATGGCGATTGTGGCACTCTTCGTGGCTGTAAACGGCCAAGTACAAACGCAACCGCCAGGCCAGCCCCTGTCTGCCCAGCAAGCCCAGCAAGCCCAACAGGCTCAGCCGATCACGCAAGTTCCGGCTTCCGGTCAAGCTGCCACTGGGGCGGCATTTACGAGTCAAGCGCCACCTAACGGAAGCACTCCAAACCATTCCCCAGCAATCATCAGTCCAAGTGTCACAAATCTAATTCTAATGAAGGCAATATTGCTTACACTTTATAAGCTAATAATCTAAAATCAACTGTAATAAATATGGGAAAAGTGAAACCATGTTATGCAATCGTGATATTTGTGTATTAGTAATGCATCATCCGGAAATGCTTTTAATGAGACATCAGACAAATTTTTAATAGATTTTATAGCCTTGGTTACGAAAATGTCCAAGAAAATCGAGACTATCATGAATGTTCTGGATGTCAAAACTCATTCTCTAATGTCTAGACAATTCTCCATTCTAAGTAGTCATCCTACTGCAAATTAGCTTTGCTTTTAGTATTTTTATTGAAGATTACGTAATCATTCACTTATTCAATTTGCTGAAAAGTCTCGTCATTTTTGGCAGGTAAAAGGATAAATCAACCTGCACATAGAACAGACAGTCAGATCAGAATGACTGACTTGTTTATTGGCCATGAGTGCTCGTCATGTATCAGAAAAAAGTAACGGACGAAAAAGTCTGATATAAGAAATACGGGTTCTGCGGGAAAAATTCACTTTAAATTCAGCACTTTTCCCCAGAATTGCTATTGTTGGCTATTGTACCTCATTCTATACTGCAACTTCAAGTCATACACGTGTCCAAAAATATCATCCACCATGGTGAGCCTCAACCAGATCTTGGGTCTCTTATCTCTTCTTATCAACGCTACCTATGCTGGAGTGCTCGACGATAATGAAATCCGTGTCCATGGAAGCCAGTAAGTTCGTATAAAAATGATCAATTCTTTGACTCAACCTATGTATAAATGGCAGGTCACATGATGTAGTCAGGCGATCCAACAGCATTGATCCCCCTCGAGTCCCCCTCATCTATGTGACTCCACGCAATTTCGACGAGGTTCTCAATCAGATCCAGGTTCCCACGATGGAGGAGCTCAGAGAACGCAAGAGGCCCTTCACTTTCTTCGTGGAAGGCATCGTTGGAACGGGAAAGTCCACCTTGCTGGAACCATTCCAGGTAGGTCCATCACGTTTGTCATATGCTTATGGACTGATTGAATGGAGTCCAACATTCTAGAAGTATCCTCTCATGGACATCCTTCCCGAGCCGGTCCCTAAATGGCAAAATCTGAATGGCACCGACCTGCTTCAGCTGGTGTACGACAATCCCAAACGTTGGGCCATGACCCAGGTAATAAGATGTAAAAAGGCAGTCATTGGTCACTGACATTTATGATTGGGTTTCATTCCAGGAATCCTACGTCCAACTGACAATGCTGGAGGAGCACCTGAGGCACAAGTCCATTGTCAAGGGAATGGAACGGTCCTTTCACAGGTATTTAAATGCAGTTCTTACATGAGTTTTGCATTGAAATATTATTTTTAGCGCTCGTCATTGCTTCATCGAATCGTTCTGGCAATCTGGAAACTTGACGCGCGCCGAGTATGCCATCTTGGACCAGTGGTACAAGCTCATGACGGACCAGGAGAGCACCGGCTTCAATCTCAATGCCGATGTCATCTGTAAGAAAATATATTTAAGAAGTCTTACTTGAGTGCAATCTTCTGATCTTATGTGCTTTCTTTCAGTTTATCTTCAGGCTGACCCTGACATCGTGTTTGACAGGATCCGGAAGAGGAATCGCAAGGAGGAGAGCGGCATCACCTATGAATTTTTGAACAGTCTGCACAGGTAATGATTTACCAAAAAATGAACTAGCTATTTTGAGTATAACATATTTTGTCTATAAATATCTACTTAGGTTGCACGAGGATTGGTTGATCTACGGCAACTCGACGGACGATGCCAAAGTTCCCGCAAAACAGTAAGTGTGGAGGAGTCGTTTCTTATCGGTCGTGATAAAAATGTATGAACTTCATATTTTTAGGATTTTTGTCATTAACACTGCCCCCAGCTACGATGAGATGATGACAATCTACAAGAAATTGGCGCAAAAAATTTGGTACAAAATTCCGAGCCAAATGAAGAACCGACCCTGCTGGATGTACTGAGGATTCCGTGATCACAAAGCCTTCGATCCCACCTTATGTTTTTCAATCATTGCTAGTTAGTAGTTTAACCCACCGGTTTTACATGGTTCAAGATGTCCAAGATTATAATTACTTGCTTTCACAGAAACAAAGGTGTGCAAAAAATGTCAACTAAATTTAAGTATCTCATTTGAAATCGTCGTCTTCTTCGTCCAATTTTTTCCGAGCTGATCGTGCCTTGTCCAAGTTGACGCCTTCCTTTTGAACCTTTTGGATGCAAATAATGACATGTGACAATAAATTCCATACATCTGTTTTAAAGACCTTTAAAAGGCTGGCTTTGAAGGCCCTCCCGACGGCGTCCATCTCTTCCGGATCTTCAATCTTGAGTTTATCCTGGATCGCTCCGAGGACCGAGTTTTGAAACGCTGGCTGAAGCAGAACTCCGGACACGTCAAACATTTCCTTGCCATTCGAGCCTTTGTCAATCTTTATCTTGTTCTACATTTGTGCCACAGTTTTCAATGAATGATGATTATAGCCTTTTCGCAAATAATCTCTTGGCTTTTACCCAATCAATTTCTATGTTTCCCAGGCAACAATGAAGGCAAAACACGACGACAATGAGACACGCCTTAAATAGAGACATTTTTTTAAATGCTCCTGGCAAACTATCTTTGATCTTTAGAGCGATCAAATTTCAATGTAGTACTCAAATAGGATCGATGTTTGAAAAATTATTTATTGATCTTTTTCATCTTTATCTTCTAAATTGTTATTCCTCTTCCTTTTTCTCTTCATTTTCTTCCTTTTCCTCTTCTACCTTTCCTTCACCCTCACCTTCTTCGCCCTCTTCTTCACCTTCCTCATTTTCCTCGCCCTCTTTCTGTTCCTCATCTTCGGCCTCTTTTTCCCCATCTTTTTCCTCTTCTTCCCTTTCTCCCTCACCTTCCTTTTCTTCGCCCTCTTCTTCTTCAGGTTCTATAAGAAAAGATCATTTAAGAAATATGCGGAAATGCTTGAAAATATTTTTTACTCCTGATACTAAGATTACGAGGACCCTCAGCCGCAGCGGTGGAGTCCCATTTTGAGATGAACGAAGCAAAGAGCTTGTTCAGCTTGTTCATGTACTCGATCATCATGTCGATCTTCTCGGTTGGGATGGCGCTCAGCTCGTCGGTTCCGGAATCATTATCCTCGGGAGCCTCTTCCGCGTCATCGCCCATCATGTAGTCTTTGGAAGGACCTGGAGTGAGTCGAAACTTGCAGTTGGACTTCCGGTAACTTTAAAATGCTTCTTTATCACCTTTAACGGCGGCGGACTCTACCGGAAAACTGTCCAATTCGTGCAACTGCTCGACGCTCTGCTCAATTTCAATGGCCGGATTTTCTTCTGCTGGCGTCTCCCTCTTCGATCTGGCCTTGTTCCAGGATGAATCCTGATCTTTGTCCAGGTCGTCCACACTATCGAAGGCCTTACCAGTCTGTTCTTTCTCGGCCTCGGCCAGATATTTGCCCGCGTGTTCAATAATTGCTTGAGCCTTCTCTACAGCCTCCTCCATTTTGGCGTGCAGCTCGTGGCCAACATCGGACGGTCCAGAATCAACACCCTCCCCAACTAAGTAATTGTTCAAAGCTTACAAATAATATTTGGGTTGAAATCAATTATCTGAAATGAAAACCTCCTTCCAGGGACGAGCTTGTGTCAGAGTCCTCCCCAAGGAACACATCTTCATTAAGATCACCAGCTCCAATGCTGGCCTGATCAATGACTGCGCCGAAAGTAAAAGTCCAGACAATGGATAAGATCAACGCGTGTTTTTGGTGACCGATGAACATGTCGTTTAAATTCTTGTTAACGCCGTGTATCAGTTGCAAGAGAATCGGGACAATTAATCATTGCACACCTTGTAGGAAGGTCATATTTCAATGTCGTGACAATTTAAAATTCCAAACAATCTTCAGCGTTAAATGTACTCGTATTTATGCTTCTCTACATTCTATCTCTATGTCTCCTTCGCGGCCTTGCATTTCCGGTCAGATCTTTATGAAAGCTGTCCATGGTCTTAGGCACTCCCTCCATGGCAAAGCATATAGTAAACACTGTTATCATCAGGTACTCTGTTAGCAGGATGAGAAAGGCAAACCAAAACAGCGGCTGGTAGCAGATGGTGGTGGAGTCGAGAACATTTCCAAGATGGAGGTCGTAGGAGAAGAATAGCGGGACAACGACCACCGTTCCGAAGATGAGCGTGCCAAGGTGCATGAAAAGAAAGATCAGGTAAACCATCCTCAAAAAGGTGGCTTCGACCAATAGTGATTTCGCCGTGGGTTCCTGGGGTACAGGGTGCTCATTGACTGGTCCAACTTGTCCAATGTGTCTGGGAAATCTGTCCTGGTTGTCCACAATGCCACTTATGGTCTGGAGTCGCTGTCTCAGAATTGACGATGACACGGCCGATGTGATGGTGATTGCTGGGGCATCTGGACGATCACTGAAACCGGAAGTGGCCAATCTTGTATTAAGTAAATATTTCAACACTGGAAATACTTACCTTTGAGGACGTATTGTCCCTTCATTGGTGGAAATGTCATCTCCTTCTTTGTGTGGATAAGTCAGTGGATAGTCTTCACTGACGACATACAGGATCCACAATGTTATTAGGCCACCAAACGATATCCACCCCAGGGTGTGTACATAATAGCTGACCCCAGGAGAGGCATTGCAGTGGGCATCCCTTTTTTGACAAAGATGGCGAATAAAAGATACACCATTTTGCTAATGTAAAATACTTGTGGGCAAATTGCAGTAAGCTCCAACCGATGACAACGATTGCTTGGAAAATCGTAGCAAACAGAATCGAGGATGACACGAACACCTCAATGGTTAGGAGATAGCCTGGCTTGGCATAAGTGGTGTGCAAATTGATCATTCTTTGAAGGTTTGTTTTGACACTTTGACTTTGGTAAAGTACGACCCGGTGAGTTACGCAGGCCTCTTATCAATTGTTGTTCGTTGAAGTGTTTTTGATAACAAAAACAGTAAGTAGGAAGAATATTATGACAAGGTATGGTAGGCGTTCATTTTTATTGTTAAAGTTGAGTTTTTTAATTTAGGTATTACTTCAAACTAGTCAGTAGTCATTATGTTAAAAAATCTACGCAGGTATAGAATTGTTCAGGCCAGCCATTCTTTCAGAATCTCGCCAATCCTTTTGCGTGCACTTGTCAGCTGGGGCGGATCCTCCTGGGAGGCGGGGTACATGTTGGCGCAATGTGCAGTTCCTGGAATCAGGATGGCCTTGGTCTTGGGGCCCAAATCTTGGGTTATCCCGAGTGCGTGCCAGGGGTCAAAAGTTCCATGGACAAAGACAACATTGGTGACCTGAATAAGGACAAATATTCCCATTACTGACCCTGGCTATAATTGTGTTATTTTACAACCTCGATGTTCTTAGCTCCATAAAAGGTGTTTGTCCTCTTGATGCCCTTGTTCAACAGATCCAGATTGTATCTGGACCCGTAAATGTCGGAGCATTGCTTCTCAAAGAAGCTCACGTTGAACATGTCCGTGTAGGGGTGTCCTGGCTGGCTTGAGGATTGATACCAGCCAAACTCGGTGCAGGTCTGATAGGTCCATTGGCGACCTCCGACTCCGGCCTCGGAGGTCCACGTTGTCTGCCTCATTTCATCCACCATCTTCTTGTAGGAATAGTCCAAGCATTTTTCTCCCATGGCCTGAAAGATTTGCCAAAAACCCAGCTCTTGTGCACTAATGCAATGACAATGTGTGAATTTTTATTACCGTGAGCATGAACTCGTTGACCTTTGCCAGCCTCTCCAATGGGTTTTTCTTTCCTCTGACCATCATGTCGCACAACTCGCCAATTGTGATGTTGGCCGTGGCGACGCCCTCAAACCCACGGTTGTCCTTGTTGTACTGGATGACGTCCTCGAAGTTCCCGATGAGGCTCTCGACGAAGTTGGACACGTCGTTGGAATTGGTGCCGTCGAAGGGCTCGCAAGTCTTGAAGAGCTTAGAAAGCAGGTTCCAGCCCACCCGATGCAAGGTTAACCTGGCGGCCTGCTCCAGACCCTTCATGATCAAGGGGTTGCACTTCTTGTCCGTCAAATCGATGGCGTTCTGGACGACCTCGAGATATTCTGGGAAATCGGCCTGGGCAATCATAGGACCGGAAGTGCTGACCGAACCAGAAATGAGATGGGGGTACTTGAGACGCAGCCATGCCGCCAGAGATCCTGGGTAGGAGCCACCAAAGGCGATCCATTTTGCTTCCGTGAGATTGTGAGCCTCGGACATGGCCTCAACAAAGGTAGCCAAGTCTGCCAGCGCCTAAATATTTTTATGAGACTGCAGATGTAAGTAGACATGAGAGCATTAAGAAACCGGTGGCTACCTGAGTCGATGTCAGGTAGGCCAAGTTCTTGACGCTCATGTCCTCAGTGGGGTGGCTCTTTCCATAGAAGCGATGCTCAAGCTGAAAACATATGGCATTGTGTTCCTGAGCATAGTCGATCCAGGCGCCATCAACCATCCAAATCGGATTGGCCTCGCCCTCTCCCCCGATCATGAGGAACGCTGGACCACCCTCCTGGTAGAAGGTGTCGTTGATGAAGTATCTCTGGCTCCAGGTTCTGTTCCGAATATTTTCAGTTTGTTAAAATCAATTTTACGTAAAACATCGAATTATCTATCTCCTTATTGGATTTCAAGTAGATATCGATATTGAATAGGACTGTCGTAGCAACATGGATTTTGTATCCTCTCTTAAAAAACCAACACACGTCAGTATAACTCGTGGATGATACAAGAAAACATATACCCAAAAAGTTGCGTATACCTGGCTACAAAAATAAAAAGCCACAAACGTACCTCGGCGGAACAAACCTGGTTTGTCTTTGCTATAGTAGACGATATAGAATTTAAAATGAGGAAAGTACGTTCCTGAAGCTTTAAAACTGAAACCTAAATAAATACTTGGTTAGTATCGGTGCTATCGTGAATGGACACAAAGAGGTTCTTTGCGATTAAAATAATCATGGAAACATCTAAATCAAGACGAAGCCAGCTTTCAAATCCAATCCATTGTTCAGTCTGCAACATTGCCCCGAGGAAAAACGAGAAAAACTACACCCACTATGGAGCAGTGACCTGCATCAGTTGCAAGGCATTTTTCCGACGAGCCATCAGGAACCCAAAGGCACTGGTGACATTTAGATGTCAAATGATCCATGGGCAGTGTGACGTCACTGGTGCCAAAAATCGCACCAAGTGCAAACAGTGCCGATACATGAGATGTCTGAAAGCAGGAATGAATCCTTGTCAGGTCCTGACAGACGAGGAAGACAGGAAAAGGTACACTCACCCAAAGAAAAACAAGGGAAAAGTGAAGGATGTGGCAGAGACTCTCAGTCCCAGAAGTCCATCGCCCGAAGCAGGGTCCAGGTTTGTCGACAATGACAGCGACGACTGCGAGCCTGCTCTGACCGTTGATCTCGTCATTGATTTGGATACTAATAACGGCGAGGATAGCGCAGGAGGTCTGTCTATTCCCCCTCCTCTACTGGAAATCCCTCCGTCCCCTGACAAGTCAAGAGGCGATGATGATCTTCTACCAATGCCACAGCTCATGCCGATAGTTAAACAAGAGCCAAGTTTTAATAGTCTCAAGGACCAATGTATGGACACAACCTACAACAATATGCTGACGAGGACGGCGGAAATGTTTGAAACACTTGCCAAGCTTGATCCACAAACTAAAAGTAGGATCCTTCTTCATCTGTCTCACATGTTCTTGATTGCCATGAAAGATCAGCAAATGGCTTAATCAGCTGCTTGCGACTCATTACCATACCTACCTACCAACCAACGTATACTTCATTGTTTTCTGTGATTGTCATCACTAATAACCAAAACTCAAAATATAAATTAATAAATATCTAAGCGTTACTTACCTGTTGTCAGTTGGATGGAAGTGATCCAGACTTTGTTCGAACCATAGATCCTGAGGCAAGGAGCCTACAAGATTGGGATGATAGTTGTTTCCAGGACTTCCAAGCTGATTTCGCTTCCATTTCCGGATCAAGAGATTGGTGCCTATGGCACTTTGAGCACATAGGACAGCAATTAAAATCACCGATCTCATTTCCTTAACCTTTCTGTTAAGAGTTCTCGAGTTTGCTTATCAGTCCCAGACAACGACGTATTTTCTGTGTTACTGTTCTACCGGTTCACTGACTGACTTATCATACTGTACATGACATATGATGTATTGCAAAGGAAATGCGGGTTTGAATGTTCTTTTAAAAAACTTTATAGCTATACTTAAATAGTTAGGTGTATTTCTTTATTTTGACGAGTTTTAGTTTTCGTACAAAATGTGTGTATTTTGCCATTTGCCTTAATTTTTTAGCGTTGTGTCTTCAATTCAAATGTATGACCTTTGGCTCTTCTTCTAGGCCGTCTTTGTCCCGTTTGGTGATTTTTACAAAACTCGTTTTGTT
>JAAUYL010045808.1_pt1 | contig 11377 bp, 8 predicted proteins | sample 7278011 | NCBI WGS metagenome assembly JAAUYL01 (sample SAMN14350225, study PRJNA611818) | marine sediment metagenome | isolation source: surface marine sediment (1.8m) | place: French Polynesia: Moorea | collected 2018-08 | reverse complement strand
TTTTCTTTTCTTTTCCTCTTTCAGTGTCATAACATTGAGATTTGAGCTTAGCTTGCAAATATCCCCACGATACGAGAGAGCGCTAAAAGGCTTTTGGCAATGTCGTTCGATGGGAATTGCATTTGTTGACGATTGCTTCTGCTTCTTGCTTTCGCTTTGCCAATGTCAAAAAAGTCCTCGGCTCTCTCGTTGTTTTGATCGTGCCTGTCTCCTTTTTCAGTTTTTAGACATTTCCTATTCTCCTTTGCGTGAGAAAACTTGCGCGGATCCAAAAATAAATCTTTCGAAAGTATTTGCCTACCTTTTAATGCTGTGGTGCATTTCTCGGTAGAATACAATAATAGCGGTGCAATTTTGTCCTTTGATGCCCTTTTTATGACGAATTGTTTGCATGCAAAAATAAGAAAAAAGGTGGCGTGAAAAAGGCAATTTAATCGAGTCTCTGAATTTCTATGGCTTTCTAGCTAATAAATTACCGGGGGAGACGGTCAGTATACACTAATTGCATTTGGAAAGTGTGCTGCAATATATTGTACATAGAATTAGGTTATTCAAGGCTCTTGTTTATTTGTTTGCCCCACACACAAAATTGTAGTCCATTTCTGGCTAATCTCTTTATTTCATGTTGCCGTAGTTTCCCCTGGTCCTTTCTATAGGGGAAATCAAAAGGGGACCGAGACCAAGGTATGGATTAAATGGAGAGCAAGTGAAGTTGTGTTTTTAATATGCCGAGAATTTTCGTACCTCATGTATGCATATGCTAGAGGAGGCCTCCCCACATGTAATTTCTTCTTTGGAAGGTTGAAGGCGGCATTTTAGGCTAAAAGCTTTCCATTTTTCCATCAAGGCATTTTCAAAATTCATTTCCTTGGCGCCCTTCGTTTTGTTCATGACATGTCTTTACAAAAGCTTTTTGTTCGTATTAAAGAAAGAAAGACTTGTGAAGGACGATGCCAGAGCCTAGCAGGAAACGCATCGATTTTGTGCGACCCTCTCTTAAAAGGAGCTTACAAAAAAGCGGCAGCAGTCTTTATTTTGTTTGAGAGAGAAAATCCTCTTCCATTCCAACGACAAGCGTTATCTAGTGATGAACCTGACATGGATGGAGGAGCTTGTCCACTCTCTTTTTTCTTGCATTTCCTGAGACAATTTTTCAAATGCCATTTAGGTAAACATTTTACTCTGTAATGTAAAGCACTTACGCTGAGAGATCCATTTTTTGAAACCACTATGGGGTCGCATTCAGTGTACATTTTTCTCTTTGCAGTATTTCACAAAAGCACTACCATTAAGGCCAAGTCCGTTTCTCATTGATCTTGGGCGAACATCTTGAAAAGAAAAATATATATATAAGCTGAATGCTTTACAAAATAAAATAATATTGCCTACACATGTCTCCCTAATTTCCATCAGGCAAATTAGGGCTCGCACACCTGTTGATTCATGATTGTTGACTTCTTTTCCATAGCTGGCTAATGTGTAGCACAAAGCATCCATCTCTATCTAAGCCCCAGAAAGTTGTGTTTGTTTGTTTTTTATTATCTCTATTCTCTTCCCTATAGCTCCCCCGTTTTCTCTGTCTAAAGGTGATTACTCTAACAAATGGCGTCATGTTGATCCGCGGCATTCCCGCATTGATTGCTAGTAGGGATTAACTCGATGTCCCAAGGGAGCTATCTATCTATAAGTACTGCTTGCTGCATAATATTAGAAAAAGAAAGCTTCTTCTTAATATTGAGACTGTCAATGGAACTTTTGATTTCAATTGCAAACCAATGCTTGTATCTTCGTTTTGCCAGCAAATAACTCGTAACTCAGCCTCAAAGCATTGAAGAGAGGACAGAGTAGACGGAGGCCGCGAGAGGCTGAGGCTTGTAAAGTGCTTTATGTGGCAGCACGTCGCAGCAATTGACTGCGTCTGTGCTTTTGCTTTTGCAGGCAGTAGTTGCTAGGGCTACGAAGAAATACATAGTTACAGTTACATTCTTTTCTCTTGGGAGGTCAATCGTCAAGATGCTTTGAGCATACGCAAACAAACAACAAACCCCAATTGGCCGGAATTGCAACAAAACAAACAAATGCAGGCAGCATTGTGAAAGAGGCTGCGAGGCTGCGCGAGGCCGAGGAAGGATAAATCGACAATAAGTGCCGGACAATTCCCGTTTGACAGATCGATGTGTCAGTCCAATTTGCTCCTCTCTCCGCTCGCTCCCCCTCTAGCCTCTAGCCTCAAGCAAATCGTCTATTGATGGCTCCTCAAGAGGGAGGCTACGGAGGCTGGGAAAAACATTAACCTCTGAAATATCCTCGCCTCCATAAATATTGATGTTGGTCGGTGGTTTTAAGGAGCGTTGTTTCTGTATAATGGCCAATAACAAAACAACAACAACAGACTCGTGGAGAGGCCAAAATCCTAAATCCGAGGTCGTTGCCTGCTATTGATTTTGTTGTCGTTTTCCAAGAAGACCGCCAGCCTTTTTTTGGATGTCATGACAAAAGCCTTGTAGTTTTGAAAGTCGGCACGACCTTTTTTTAACCGATCGGACGTTTCCGTTCCGATTTTCTGTGGCAACAGCTTTCTTTCCAAAGCTCGATATTTGAGACATTAATAGATAGAAGATTGATTCGCCAACGTTCCTGCTTTTGTAAAATGTTTCTCTTTTCCTTAAAAACGGAGAGGTCCTCCTCCTTTGCTTAAATGAAATGCTCGTGTTTCTGCATAATCCTTTTCTTTTCGCTGGCGAGCACACATCACACAGATAATTCTCCCATCTTTTTTGTGCATAAACGTTTTCTTTCGTCTCCAAAATAAGATTATGTAGATCTATGCGAAGCAGCTCGAAGACATGTACTGCAGAGAGCAATGGAGAGAGTTCTTGCTGGATGATCTGGGATTAGCAACGCACAGAAGTTGAAGGCTTATCTTTTTTCCGGCTTATGCAATGAGCCATTTTCGAATCTTTGGAGTTTGGAGGGACCCTGTAGATATAAATTCCTCTGCAGTAAAAATGGAGCAACCAGCAGCCAGTCTGAGTTGATATGGTACTTTACATGCAGAACGAAAAAGTTAATTGCTAGCCGATTCGGGTGCAGCCTCGCAGCCTCGGACGGCCTCGAAATTTCGGTTTTCTTCCCCTCCTTTCTAGATTATTGGCCATTACTGGCTAACGTTCATCTATATGGCAATGGGGCTTCTTCATGTGTGCAACCATATATTTAGATAGATATGTGAAAAGGGTAAGAGGGCAGACTAATAAAGCACATGAAGTGAGGAAACGTCGAGGATGCTTTCTACTCTAAGGACCATTATCACAGCTCACGTTTGTGTAACCCCTCTCTCTCTCTCTCTCTCTCTCAGTTCAGCGGCCATTTGGGGTAATTAAGAGACCCCATTGCTTCATTTAATGGCGGAGCGAGAGACCCTTTTAATAGGAAAACGTATAGCTACATTCTTTCCAAGATTCAGTTTGCAATCCTGACATTCCTGGAGATATCTTCTGCTTCATTTCCGAAAGTCGTTTTGAAAAGACAGAGGTTGTAATTATCTGGGCCAGAGAAGCTAAATTAGTTGGCGACATAGTGTTTATGGCAATTATTTTCGTAAATAAAACAACAGACAGACCTATCTTCATATGTAGTTCATATGAGGGATATTTTACCACATGCTTGCTCACCTCCTTACCACAATAGTTCATATACACATGTGTTTGTCCGTGGCTTATTTATGGCATGCAGGTATCCTTTTTCTATTCCCCACCACATTGTTGTTTGCCTAGCCTTTAGAAATACCCAAAAGTAATTAACGAATATAAGGGACCGGGGTACCTACCAACCAACCAAATCGTATCGTGAAAGCAAATCTACCTACCAAACAAAGCAGCCCATATGAGTTAACAGTGCACACAGGTCGCTCGCAAGGCAAAGAGTTTTCTCTCTAATAAATCAAGCAGCAAACGCGTATGGCGACTGCGACTGCTTTCCTATTACCGATAATTCTGTCAAGAAATGTAGCTACTTACTTAGTTCTACACGCCTACGCTTCTTGTTGAGCGTGCATTTTGACCCATAGATGGTTATTTATTTAGGTCTACTAATGCAGTAGGCACCACATTAGTTATTGGACTCGGAGCAAGAAAAAAAGATTAATCACTGCCCAAAATGTATTGGCATTGCGAAGCAAAGAAAAACGGGAAAAGGAATATTTTGGCGCGTTTTGAATTGAAGTAGAGGGTCAGCAGCCTCCCATAGAGAACCAATCGCTCCCCAGAGGACACTGAGATGGCCTTGCCGAGGCTGCGATTGCGCAAATACAAGCCACATGTGCGTTCACGTGTAAGACGTGATTATTGCAAAGCTGATAAAGTGCAACATGATGAATAGGTTTCCCCCATTTAATATTACCTGTAATTCCAAATTTTGTGGTTAGTAAAATATAAATGGTGTGTGTTCGTGCAGATCTTTGATTATTTTTTGCCCAGATTCGTCATGGCAGGTTGGCTTCTCCTTATCCGTATCCATTCTGAGAGCTGCAAAAACTCAAAGGAGAGGGGGAAATATTCCCTCACTCTCCTCCTTCCATATTTTAAAGTGCGCCTGGTCAGAAAAAGCGAGTCATTCATCTTGAATAAAGGAGCGTATGTCTATGGGTGTCCAACCCTTAAAATATTCCCCATGTGTAATACAGGATTTCAGCATCCAGCCGTATCCTGTTCTTTCTTCAACTTCCCCTGCTGCTTGCTTTTCAAAAGAATATTTTTTCCATATACGATCGCAAGAATTGAATGGTATCTAGATTCAGTTCATACATGTGCGTGAAAGACCTTGTTGCTGGACTTGTTGGGAACATCATAAGTTATATGTGCAGTTCTGAAGGGACATTAAAAGCACCCTGTTCTCCTTTTTTATACGGGCGATTTCTTTCCCTTTTATTTTGTCTGCCTGGTCCCCATATTTTTCGGGGGAAACTCTTGTCGACCAGAATTTATAGACACCCTCGTAATTGACTTCCCTTCGCTTAGATATCTTTTATCATGTCCCTGGAATATTTTGGTAGTTCAATCGGGCGACAAATTCCTACAGATTTCATTGAATACAATTCTTCCTTTGCAGGTAAGAAACCCAGGAAAAGTGGATTTTATTGTCGGCTTTCGAGTTTACCGCTGCTTTCACGGTCCGTTGGGAAAATCGCGTTAGATATTGCCATCCAATCGACGGGAGCGTCGAGGCTTGAAAACGAAACGAACGAAATCTCGTCTCCTCTCTTTTATATTCCCCATGTGTGTGGGGAAGAATTCCCGCGCAAATAGGGTTTGATTGTTTGACAAATGAGGATATCGGTTGGTAGAGGGAAACAACTTTTCTTCTCCATTTTGAAAACAGATGAAATTCCAGTTAGAGAAACACACGTCTTGATGCAGTTTTCATTGTTTGACTTTGTTCGATGCTTTGCAAAAATGCAGAGCTTCTGTTGCAATACTTTTGCGTATTGCCTTTGGCCAGAAATTCCCCCTCCCTCCTCCCAAAAGACCTTAGGAAAATATTTATCCATTCGGCGCACGTGGTGCGGCAGTCAAAACTCAAATATACGAAAGCAGAAAATGGTCATTTTTACGGCTGTTTTTTTGCCAAATACAGATTTCTCAAAAAACATGATTCATCCATTTTTCGGGTCAGGGAAAAAGTTAAACGAGACGAGCAAAAAATCAAGAAGCTAGCGGCCAGCCTGACATAATTTGTGTATCTGTTTTTGAGGTCTAGCGCTGTGTTGAACGCTTGACTCAAATTTCGCGACGACCGCATCATTCTCCATTCTACAAAATGTTGTTGGAATTTTGAAATTCGGTCCGTGTCGACTTGAAAGTAAATAAACACGCCCAGGTGCGTGCTTTCGAAAATGAGGCAAAATTCCATGGCCAGCCGGTCAATAAATTGGCTTCGAGCTTCTCCTGATCATTTGTCTACGTCTTCGGGAAGGAGGACAACACGAGCTCCTCATGCTTTATTTATTCACAACGAAAGTGCATTGCTTTTGCCTTTGCTTTCTCGTATTTTTAACGACACGACCACAGAAGCAAAGCAACCAATGTTTACAAACATGTCTCTTAATAATTCAAAACCATGGTTCCTCTCTTGCATGTGGTGTGACTAAAAAAGTAAGAAAAATGGCGGGATGCTCTCCAATTCCAATGGGCCATTTGGGACGCTACGTAAATGTGCTTTTGTTTTGGCTACATAGGGAAAACAAAAATCCCCCTCTCTGCTAGACATTTCCCTCATCTTTGCCAACTCTCAGCGTGAATGAGTAAGCAGATAGTGCGCTAGATTTTCGCGATGAAAGGTCGACTTCCGACTTGCTCTTGTGGTTAGTCGGTTTTAAAAATGTAGTTCCTTCTGGTTTTTGCATTAAAAGGAGAGAAAGGAATGACGCGAGACTCTTATCAGTGATGCATTAAGAAGGAGTGTGTTTTATTCGGTCCCGGCACTTGACAAGGAGAAGATCCAAAATGTTGACATACCACTTCCTATGCAACATTGTCAGAACATTATATTTAGGTGTTGCTGAAGTAACTAACGAACGGCCCATAGCTTACAGCAATGTGTCTTTAAGTGAAATGTGTATCCAATTTCAAGCACGGATTGTGTTACCCTCCTACGGGCGTTATTCTATTTGCTAGAAACGTTCTCTTCTCCTCCTACTTCTAAAAGCTTCGTTACATTGTTACATTTCATGTTCGGCTTAACAAACTGGGACTACTACTTAGAATGGGGACCTTTAAAAAGCCTTTAATCTTGTATCTTGTATCTTCTTTCTTTCTCTCATTTACAAGCCACACATGCAAACATATGTACAGAGAAAAGAACACGCAAGCTAACAAAAGCTTTAAATTGGTGTCTCGTGCGCGCGTTTTTTGGTGCTGAAAAGTTTATGATTTTCTTTTCCTGGACAAAAATATGAAAGCAAATGGCTGATTCGGATCGCTGTTTAACCTTAGGCTTAAATCGAGATCACAAGAAGAAGGAGGAGGAGGGAGGAGAAACGGAAAAGTTAAAGCAACAAAAAGATGACTCCATCTTTATCTGTCTTCAGTCTTCACCTCCAGCGAGTAGCTTTCTTGCGTTGTGCTAGTATCTGAAAAACGAAAAAGTTTTAAAACGCACCACCAGTTTTCCAGTTTTCCCCCATCACGAAGGGGCCAAATAGCTCGTCGTTGTTGAAAAACAAGATTCAATTTTTCGAAAGGCGAGGAAGGAGAGAAAGAGAGAATTGGAAAATAATTGTGCGGCGGAGCTTTCTCTTACATGGTACACCACATCATCAAATCATAGAATCGCACATTTCATTTCCCCATTGTGGGGAAACTACGTGGCTCAATGCTCTACGGCTCAAGTCACGACAGAACAGAGGGAATATATAAACCCAGCCAGCTCTCGTTCGTATTCCAAATTCCGTTTTTATACTTCCCTTTTTCTCCCTTCAAAAGTTGTGTATACCCCGTGTATACCAAACCGCAGGCAGGCAGCAGAACCAGTTAACTGTGCTGTGTACGGGCATTAGTGATAGAATCAAGCCTCTTTCTAGGCTCGAGCTTGAGCAAAATATCCAGGAAATCTCTACGAAAGAAACAAGACATTTTGCTTGAGATCGAGCTTGACAAAGACGTGCTGTCAAATCCCGACAAAACCTCAGGCACAGTCGCGACTCGCGAGTGAGCTTTTGAAGTTGGAAGTTGAGGTTTTCTCTTTCTGGCGCTCATTGGAAAAACTGAAATTACAGACATTTTCTGCACAAAAAGATGGGGAAATTAAAAATGACAACCCGTGCCCGTGCCGTGCTCATTTTTTGTAGGAAAATGTTTCTCCACTATATTCAACCCACGTCCTCTGACAGAGTCCCCTCCTCCTCCTCCTCCTTCTCCTTCCCAGAAACTACTTTTTCCTGGAAAAAAGTAAAATGTAGATAGCATGTAACATGTAGGGAAAACTCGTTCGTGCATCGAGCGAAATGGAAAATGACGGCCATGCATGCACGGTTGGCTCGGTTAACAAGAATAAAAACGGGGTAGCTCTGCTCTGAATTTACTGCAACTTTTTTCGCGTTCGTCAACTACTTGGCAAATTAAAAAGAAACTCATTTAACGGCTACTTTTCTGTTTTGTGCCGGCGGAAAGTTTTAAAGTTGTTAGTTAGTTCAAGGGGAACAAGTTTCGTGTAAACTCGCCATAAGTAAAGCGAGCCACGACCTCTCGTTTTTTCGTCGTAATGGACTTGAAGAAACGAGGGAAAACATTTCATACCAACTACCAAGCAAAACATGACTCTAATTTCCTTTGGACACCCAACAACAACTAATTTGGAGAAAAAAAGGGGAGAGACTTTGCTTTCTGTATTTCCGGTCCAACATGCTTTCTCTAGCCAGGGGGTACTTAAATTGAATTAAACGGAATTAAAGCGCAAACTAGGACCGTCCATCACTCTGACTTCCCCTTCCTTCTCCTCTTCTTTAAATTGTCACTGAATTTTGCTTCGCCACTCTCCAAATTGAGTTATGTCCAGAAGGTGACAAGACGTCAAACTGACAGCACCTTGTTCGACGAGTTTATGGCTTATTTTTGCCGCCTATTGTTCACCTCTCATCGTAGAAAAATGAACTCTTGAACAGCATAAGCAACAGATTGCCACCGTCCGCCCGTCGCTCTTAATTGAGTTATGCGACACGGGGAGAAAAAAGTTCTGAATTGAATAAAGTTCTCCTCTTTTTCTCGATCAAACTCACTCCCAAGGAAAGGAAAACTTACAATGGAAGGGTGACGGCGTTGCCAGTTGCCACTTGACGTCAACTCGTGCGCACGTTCAAAGTTAAAGGCAGGATATGACCAGCCCATTGAATACCAATGAGTTCTCAATATACGAATTCGAAAGCTCGAGAGTCCATCAGCATAAGATTCCCATTTTCACCAGTATACTTACATTCATGTTACAGGTATGCACACTATGAGTTCATGGCTTCTAGATTCTTTTTTTAAAGACGAAGTTGTTGTTTTCCGAGTTCGTGTAATGCAGACATATTTGCATAAATGGCCTAGGCTGTAAACATTCACATGAAAGTAAGTACATGCCAGCAATGTCAGTCGATGGATGCTGGAGCATATTTGAGTCCTACTTAAGGCTGTGCTGCGACAAACATTCAGATATAAAATGCATATATTTATGCAGAGATCGAGGCAAACTTTAACGTCCTCCTTCGAGAACGAGGAGCATGAATAATTCAGCCGGGATTCTTGATGATTGGATTTGGTTAGTAGTGGCAGCCTCGGGCGGCCTCCGTCCGACCTCGAAGATTTGCTTATTTACAGCCTCTCACATGCATAAATATGGTCCCAAGCTCAGACAGTTTATTAGTTCGTCGTAACTTCTTGCAGCTTGTGGTTGTTGTTTGGTTTAACTTTGCCAAAACTATTCTGCTACTGCAGTTGTCTTCTCACAACTATTCAAATGCATGCTGCTGCGAAAAGTTAAGACGACGACTGTATTTAAGCAAAAAATTAACACAGTGCTGGCAATCTATTAATTAGATTTCCCCTCGACTATTCAAGTTTTTTTTTCTTGTTTAATTTGGGAATGGCTCTGGAGGCTGGATACTCTGCTTTCTTTCATTCTTTCATTTATTAGATAAAGAGAAAGATTTTCTTTCCCCCGCCTCGAACCCGTCCCCCCCCATCATTTTTCCCTTTTGTTCCTGAGCTGAATTCACAATCTGCGCATCTCGCATAGCATTAAGACATTACTGTATCCAGACCCAGTAGAAAAGATAGATAGAAGATAGGACGACAGTGGACGTTATTCGTTAGTTATGTTACGATCATTCCGTCTCGCAAGAGGAATATGCAAAAATGAGGAACTAAATGAAGGGGGACGAGCTAAGAGCAGATTTTTCCAGTTTTTGAAACATCAAGGCAACGACGCATCGTGACCAATTTCGCTCAGTGTCACTCTAAACAAACTCTTGAGCTTTCAAGTTGGACTTTTGCTAGCTGACTTGTGTCAAGTCTCATAATGGATTCGGGCATTTTTCTTCGCTGCGAGGGAGAATCTTTTCATAGTTTGCCTGACCCGTAACGGGAACGAGAACCTAAGTGACGAGCAAACTAATTGAAATAATTAGACCTTTTGAAGTCGAGAAAACAAATGTTTCTTTCGAATTTAGGTCGAGGAGGACACAGTTACACAGAAAGAAACTTACATAGTGGTGGTCAAGTTCGGTGGCAAAGAGATTAGGATCAGAGAACTACTACGTTGAACGACTGAAAGAAGCCTTGTAAAAGTTGTTTTGTTGCCTGCCTCTCTCCTTAAGCTTTTTTGCAGTATGGAGACTGCAAGAGGGAAAGCATTTTTTGCCAACCAACTTCGATGAGAATTGCACTCGAGCGTAACTGAAATTAGCCCGCTGGAAAAATATACAGCAAGACCTTCTTAAAATACTCGTAAGTTCAGAATTCATAGAAAGTAGCTGAAGGAACGGTTTTTTGCTCTGACGTCTTGTCGTTTCTTTCGATCGTCTGTTTACTTTCAAAGCCTATCATATTGCTCTCCTTTTTTGTCGTCAAATAAAAACGCCCTCACACTGACTGACTTCAAAGGCATTTTCGGAAATCGTTTCATTTTCGCCATGCGGCCATTTTTCAGGCAGTAAATGAAACGTGTAATGCAGCTTTCAGCGAAGGGGCGGATCTAAAATTCCCATCGTAAAAGCTCTTAATTTTCCACGTGATTCATTGTTGACATCAAAGTAGCGTTTCCGGTATTGTTTTGTTTTGCGGTCACTAACAAAATGCCTCCACGTGGTTTTGTTGTTTGGTCTTCAGTACTTCCGGCCAGCCAAACTTCTCTTGTGTACAAATCACGCAATTGTAAACAACCTTTACAACAATAGGGCTCTCTCTCTCAATTATTTACGTTTCTTCTCCTGCTTTGGCTTCCAGTTCCATAGGACCTTTGTGACTACATAGATGTATGTAGCAGACAGTGAAATAATTTCTAGCCTTCGGCAAACCTCCTACATGGTAGGATAACACACAAAATTCGAACTAATTTGCATGGAGATGAGGAAGGGAAAGCACCTAATGGACCATAAAGGAAAAGGGCTAGCTAAGTTTAAATCCCGCCTTCTCCTGCAGATCTATCCGAAGAACGAGAATTTTAATGTAAAATGTAGGTATCAGCTTTACTGGGGCTCAGAGGACTCCAGTCTCTCACAATGATTTGTGGGCTCCAGTTAAATATATTGGGCTTGCTGCAGGAGAGCATGCACTTGTGCTTTGCAAAAGAAAATATATTTTACTAAAAGATTAATCGAGCCAGGCCGTTTAGAGGTTCATGG
>JAAUYL010025641.1_pt1 | contig 11377 bp, 17 predicted proteins | sample 7278011 | NCBI WGS metagenome assembly JAAUYL01 (sample SAMN14350225, study PRJNA611818) | marine sediment metagenome | isolation source: surface marine sediment (1.8m) | place: French Polynesia: Moorea | collected 2018-08 | reverse complement strand
TTTCGCCTCCTGCTGCTACAACGTAAAACGTTGATGACAGCTCTGGCGATGAGTCGTAGATTTTTCCACATGCAAAGTTAGCTTTTCCTGTTGTCAAGTTAGCTCCTGTTAGTGTCCATGTCATGTCTTCAATGTTGTAAAGCCAGGTTTTCGGGCTAAAATATCCATCACCATCACCGTCATCATTGTAACCGCCAATCATCAGTATAGCATTGTCATTCAGGTTGATCATGCCATGAAAGAGCAAGGATGATTCCAATTCAAAGCCTGGGTTTGACGTTGTGAGCAAATCGACATAGTCAGTTGTTCTGAAATGATTTTCTTCAATGTAATAAAATGCTCATTATCTTCTTAATTACTTTGAGTAACACCCACCTTGTGCCTCCCGTTATCCAGAGTGCCTTGCCTCCATTGATTGGAACAGCTGCAGCACCACGCCTTGATTGAGACAATTGAGCAAAAGGAATGGGATCTCCCAGTCTGTAACAATTCGTGTGAACATTGCCATGTTCATCCGATCCTCCGCAAATGATTCCAACGGTGGGATTTGATTGGAGCACGTTTCCAACTGCTTGAGACAGATTTACAGGCAAGTCGAAAAAGTCGTTGTGATAACACCTAACGTTTGGCCTCTCTAAGTTAAACACTTCGCAAGAATTGTCATACGTTCCCCCAACAACAAACAATGCGTTTGGCCCTGGTTGAATGTAATCGTTGATTGTATTGCAATCTGCTACTCCCACTATGCCACTATTGCTTGACATAATCTCCCCCTTGCTTTGTTCCTTATCAATTGCCACAAGAATGCATTTGTGGTCTAAAATCAAATGGTAAATGTCGATGACAATTATGCTACTTGTTGTCAACTGACCAGCTTGGTCCCACATGTAACTTGTGCAGTGAAGATGTCCTTGGCATTCCTGCTGACAATGCCAACTTGACAACGCTGTCAAGTCCAGTCCATGGGACAAAATGCTGGTTGCATCATGTTCCTCAAGGAGAAGTTGGAAATGAATCCTCTGACAATCTAGAGAGGACCAAGAGCAACGAAAATCCTCACTTGTTCTTGATTAAATATTTCCGATTACCGCATGGCAGCGTTTTGACCATCTGAACGTAAGCAACAGTAACTCCAACATCATCATCTTCTTGTCCTTCAACTGGATCTATTGTCTCCCAATTGCATTGCAAGGATGATAGCCAAGCGCATGTGCAAATGTCAGTCTTGAAATTGAATTTCCAAGCATTGACAACTTGGTTGAGCTCTGGTTGGGTGCAGATTGTATCACAGACACCTTTTGATTCGACGTTCAAAACAGTTTTCTCAGTGTGAGAAGGGTCGAACTGTCTGTCTGGATCTTTTAGTTCTTCAATGCGATATGTTTTAAATCGGGCTAGTAATTCTACTTCATCCACAGCCCATTTGCAAGAGCAATCCTAGACATAATGTCATTTTCAGCAACAATTATGTTTTTGCACTAACCCTGCAAAATGTCTCATCTCTGACAAACTGGTCCAGGCAGCAATCGCCGCCATCCCAGTGGCACTTCTCAGTGTTTGTAACTTCATCACAGACTCCGTCACGCATCATGAAGTTGTCGGCCCCGCAAACTTCAAGGTTCCCATCCGAAATATCCCTCTCCAGCTTTGTGCGAGCATTGGATTCGACTCCTTTCAGATGATATATTTGCTAATAGAGGATAGACTTCATAAATATGAATTTTTACCGCTTGATTTCGACGCTTTTGCAATTATATAGGCTAAGATTCCAAACACAACAATGATTATGATCCAGCAAACAGAACAGGATTTTACAAGTTGGCAGCAATTGCCTCCTTCGTTCTCATCAGTTTCAGATGATTGCACACTGTCTCTTCTTGGTAAAGATACAACCGGATTTCTCTTTCTATTTGGTTTGTGATTAACTTCTTTGTTCTTATTGTCCACGACAATCTTGGCAGCCAGATTCAAAAGCTGGGACCCTGAAAGCTTCACATCATAAGTGCTGATGGTGTCCCCTTTTTCCGAATCAGAGTTCTCCCGTTCTTCCATTGCTGACTGGGATAACAAATGGACTACATACGAGTGATTAGAACTTTTGAGCTAGATCTTCTACAAATTATCCTAATTTTGTGGACAGAATTCTAGCTTGCTATTGATTACCACACGTTTCTAGGCAGGATTTATTCGAGGATCAATAAAAACAGAACATTTTCTTACATCACAAGCATTTTTGAGCGCCAACAATCATAGCCTTGCTGAACTAAACACGACCGATGAATATGAAATAAAAGCAATTTCGTATCTGAAAGATTTTATTAAATAGGAAATGGTAAAATGAGGCAAAATATTTGTTCTATCATACTACGAGTGGAGCATTGCAAATATTTATTTCGAAGACACTTCAACAAAATATTGGATTTTTTTTGCTGCAGAAATAACATGACAATTAATTTGAATTGCAGTCTACATAGCCTTAGTATTGGTGTAGGTTTTTTATGTCAATAATGTAAATATACTTAGGTTTTCGTTGGAGAACCACACGAACTTGTTGAAAAAAAATTAACTCCGCAAAAATATGAGGTTTATAAATCTCAGCGTTAATTTCATGATAACATATTTCTTGGTTGTATTTTCTGAAAGTGAAAGCAATTTCAAATCTTGTTCTTTGAAGTCTCGTATTGTGAAGAATCTTGTGAATGGTTGCTCAAAAACAGATGGGGTTGATGGCTCAGTTCAAGAATTTTGTGATTCCGTATTAGAAAATCTTGGCCCAAAGATTAGACCAAAGAGATTGGCCACTTCGTTTAATGACTCAACAGATTTGTCAATCCAGTCATTTTTGGAACAATTCCTTCACTATCATGGAATAGATTCTGTGACAGTTGTCATCCACATTGATGACATTCAAGGTATCTAATTATTTAATTGTGCTAATTAACCTTTTGAAGGTAAAATGAAAATTAATTACAGAGTCATCTCCAATCCAACTGGCAAAGATCCTGATGAACCAAGGATTCCATGTCAGAGTTGTAACAACAGCCAACTCTAATCCAAGCTATGACTGGAATCGTGGACTGAGCCAGAGAAAAATTGCATATGTGACTTTGTCTGACTTTGACAAGATGAAGACTTTTGCCCAAGAAGTAATCAAGTCTTACTAAATTAATTAGTACATAATTAGTATTTTCTTTCAGAATGAGATATTCAAAAGTGGCTTTAATAATGCGTACACTTTTTGGATTATGAATATTGGCAAACCTATGGGGAATTTGACAGAAGATTTTGCAGAGTTTCAACTGCAGTTGGACAGTAACATTTATCCTTACATGGTTAACAATGTATGCCCATTATATTTTTTTAGTCGTAGATTTGGAAACAATTAGTACTTATTTTTCAGGATGGCATTGACGTCTTCGAACTGTATCAGTCAAACCGGAAGTCGCAAAATATTGAACGCCGGTTGATCGGCAAGTTTGACACCACTTCCGGTTTGACAATGACAGCTGTGGACTTCTGGGAAAGGAGGCAAAATCTTGAAGGAGATGTTCTAAAAATTACAGCGACTCTAGACAACAAAGTACTGACATTAAACACTGTCATTAGAGTTCACCACATAAAATTGCTTTTGCGTCCATAGGTCCATGGATATTTCAAGCTTGTTGAAAAAGACAACAAAATAACGATGGTTGGATTGTATGCTGAAATTTGGCGCTACTTTGAGGCCAACTCCAATTTTACGTATAACCTTAAGCTTAATATTGAAGTAGCATTTTAAAACTCATAACTTTTAGGACAGAGTATGTTCCTCCTATTGATGGCAAATATGGCGCTGTGGATGATGACGGCAATTTCAATGGAATGATTGGCATGCTGCAAAGAGGAGAAGTTGATGCAGCCACTGATGGTTTTGCTCTGACGGAATCCAGAACTCAGGCGGCTGATCCATTGACTGCCATTGGAGGCTTTGAGTAAGTCTTTAACATACCATCAATGTGGCAATTTATCCAGTTCTGAGCTTTCATACTTGATTCAGTTCAATATTGATGTACAAAGCTGTGAGGAGTGATCCAAACTGGTTGACATATGCCAGTCCATTTACGAAAGAATTCTGGATCTCAACGGGATTGGTATTGTTACTTTGTGGCATCATATTTGGCGCCACTATTCGGTATGGTGATAGAGCAGAAGCAACAAGTGAAGCAATGATTCTTGTACATGGATGTTTGAATCAAGGAACGCCATACGAGCCACAGAAACTGTCAACAAGGATTGTGTTTATTGCCATTTTCATCACTGCTACCGTGTTGTGGTGCTCCTACTCAGCCGTTTTGACCTCATTTCTGACGGCCAAAGTTACTGTTCCACCGTTTCAAGGCCTGGAACAAATGTATCAAAAGACTAACTATAAAATTGTCACCATCGGAGGTGGTGTTTATGAAACAATCTTCAAGGTAGGTACCTGATACCATGAAGGTAAACCATAATTGAGCATATTTTTTTGCAAATCATAGGATGGTTCATCCATGCACAAAGACATTCACAAGACCAGGATGTATTATAAAAAGTACTGGCATGACATCATCCATGAAATGGATTCACAACCAAATGTTGTCGCCTTTGGAAGCAGACAATCACTGGAAAGAGCATCAGGGAGATCTTGCAATTACAAACAAATTCCTGGCTGGAGTGTGAGGAAAGTGTATACATTTTTCCTTGCGAAAAACTCCTCCTATAGGGAACTATTCAACAGGCAGTAAATATACTCATATCACGGAGCTTAATACACTGCTTCATTAATTATTAACTTTAGCATCAGAAAGCTCCAAGAGACAGGACAGATGGACAAACTCAAAGAAAAATGGACCTCGCTTGGAGCAAGACCAGTTTGCAATTCATTGTCGACAGAGGCTCTGAGATTGGAAAACACAATCTTTGCATTCACATTCCTAGTGTTGTTGTTACTTTTATCAACAACTATTTTATTACCACTGGAAATCTTTTACAAGCACATCTACGTGAAATAGAATTTTATCAAACATTGACACACATTTTGAAAGCATAGCTGATCCATTTAGAATCAAGATCAAGGCGGGGACGTTGCCGTTGTCCTCCTACCTCCGCCTGACCATGGAGGCAACATAGATCCAGACGGACATGGCAGTGTTGGGGTAGGGTACAACATGAACTGCCAGAGCAAACTCAACCCCTGGCTCGCGATTAAGGTGGACCCCGGTTGCCGTCACGGCCTCGACGAGGCTGTCCAATTCACCGAAAGCAAAGTGCAATGGAAATCCACAAACCTTGTGCGAGGTCACGATCCTCTGGAGTTCACCCAGATGATCTGCACTAACACCATTTCCGGTTCCTAAAGAAAACTTGTGAATCCACAGAATGTTCAGTTAATTTGTGGTCGATACCTTCTGAGATTGTAGTCAGTCCACCCCTGGAGGCTTCGAGTCCAGGAAGCAATTTCCTTAGAACAGCATTCCCCTGAAAGTCAATCTTTGTCCGCTCGTTCATCTTTTTTCTCAGTGTCATCAAGGTGTCCCTGAATCAGGAATTGTCAAGATAGATCAGGAATGATCAAGAACCATTACTTACCTTAGGATACGCTCGACTCGCTCCTTGAGCTGGTTGGCAATCCTGTGATCGGCAGAGCTGACATGGACTTCAGCTGGTTGGACACTTGGTAATCCAGGATTGGCAAATCCTCTTGAAAACAGTGGCACCCAGTCGGAGGTTGCAGACAAGTCCCATCGCAATCTGCTGGGTCTGTCACTGGGCTGAAGGTTGCCCCAGACATTGCCTTCATTGACAATGGCATAAACAGCTTCCAGCGGACAGAATGTCTCTGTTGTAGAGAAATGCTCCCCAGTAACTGGATTCCATAGCAGATGCTCGCCTGATTCTTCAACTGTCAGAACATAACTAGTGTCACCCTCTGGGACTCCCTTGCCAATGACCAGGAATGCTTTCTTGCTCAAGCCAGAGAAGAAGTTGCAGAGCAAGAGTGCATGCTCAATCTCACTCCCAACCATCATGCTCAGGAACTGGTCACAGGTTGGCCAGATATCCTGGAATAATGAGTAAACATGATCAGACATGTCCAGGTCAAGAATGATCAGGATCTCACTTGCAGTCCTGGAAACAGGACATTGCTGGCAACATAGGGAATGAGGCTGACAAACCAGCTCACTGATGATATGGTGGCCTTGGCATCTCCAGCATTGTCCAACAGTTCTTGGGGTGGCTTGATCGCTTTGAAATACCTGGTCATCAGGACAGACTTGCCAGTGACATCGGCCACCAAAGGGTTGACTTTCCTTCAATATGACAAAGTTCAATGATTTCAATGACATTGATGAAGAGTCCATTTACCTGTGAGGGAATCGAATAGCCAAGTCTCTCTTCCAGGTCTGGCAATGCTGGACGGTCAGATCAGACTCGTCGCAGTCCAGCTTCTCCTTGACCGGTTCTGGGACAATCAGAGCTGGCTGCAGAGTGGCATAGATGTTCAAGTACGTAGCATTTTTCGTATTCCTTGCCAATCCTTGACTTCCTCCAGCGAGTCCAGTTCCTTCTGATCCAAGAAACAGTCCTCCTACAACTCCAGACCTTTCATAACCCAGAAGAACCGGTGGAGAATGGAGCCTGAATGTGCCTATGTAAAGTCAATTGTTGAAAATAATCAATGACAAAACGCTTGCAATAAGTTTAGTACCTTCAATCCTGGTGTTCCTGTACAAAGACGAGAATGGAATGGACAAGGAGCCAAGCCATTTCTTTTCAATCCTCTGATGAATCTTGGAGGCTCGCTCCATCTCATCCTCTACCAGATCAACCTTCACCTCATCAAAGAGATGAAGATGCAAAGAGTCCTTGATTCTGTTCAGCGTTTCTGGGCTGTAATCATTGTTGGCAGACTTGAATGTCAACGTCAGCTCCTGGTTCCATGCTGGATTCGGTCCAATGGCAATCGTGGTCCTAGCAGTAGATCCCTGAAAAAAACAAGTATTTTTTTATTTTGTCGTTGTAATTTTGTTTGTTAATTACTTGGAACTGAGCTTCAATGTAGCTGCAGACAGAGTTCTCCTCTATGCCTTCCTTGGACTGCTGCCTTTGGAGTCCAGATCCTTGGACCATTGGATCTGGATCACATCTGATTGGGACGTCATAAGCCCTGACAACTGACAGGAGAATCTTGATCTCTTGTCCAGTCAAGTCCTGCATCAAGACCTTCTTCCTTTCAATTCTGATGGGTCTCAATGGTCTCTGCGCTGGAACCATCTCTCCAAAGATCTGGAGCAGCGTTCCAGAATCAGGGATTGGGTCTTCAATGACCACATCACCATGCCTGCGTCGATGTCTGGCCAAGGAGAAGCGATGACTGACTTGAGCCCTCAACTGTTCCAGGTACAACCTGGATCTGCCCCTTAATGGATCACCTCTGTCCATGACTTCTTTGCCCTTGGCCAGAGCTCTTTTGGTCCTGGCTTCAAGGAGTCCCTTGGGCACCTCCTTGTCCAAGATTGGGATCATCCTGTAGTTCTTGAATTCTAGAACCTTGGCCCTTCTCAGCTGGATCATCTGAAACCGGACATTGTTGTGCAGCTCTGCATCAGTGCAAAAGACAAGCTGATCCTGATGTTGGTCCAGTCTGAAGTATGAGGACGAGGAGGAGCTGGACTTGCCAGTAACCTTAGCAGATCCATCACCTCCCAGGATGCTGGAACTCTTTGTTCCAGTGGTTGAAGCTGAGATTTCGGCCTTCCTTCTAGCCTCATTCACTCTGCTCAGAAGTTCCTCATTTTCTGGATCATTTGGATCCAGCCTGGCATGAGCAATCCACTCCTCCAACTTTTCAGGGTCAATTCTTCCATCCACATCCATGACCTCTCTCAAAGGATCCAATCTGAAATCAAAGCCATTAAGAGATCCTGGAATCAAGTTGGATCATATATGGATTACTTGGAATCGCTCCTTGGTTTCCACTGGTCCGCTGGTGGAGCCAGAATGGATCCATCGCTTCCTCGCCCCCATCCAACCCTGCCAAAGAGTCTTCCCTTGATCATTTCCTGACTGATGCTGCTGCCATCATTGTTGACAGGAAAATTGCATCCAGACCCTAATCCAGCATGGTCATGACTAAGTTTCAAGTCACTGACAAAGTTAATGGGTTCCACCGAAGAATCGCTCAGAGTCTTGGAGGCTTCACAGAGAGGCAGCTTGATTTCCGCCAACACTGTTGTCTTCAATGTGCTCCCCTCAATGATCTAAACCAAAGACAGCCATGTCAAAAATACATATTATAATTGGTGATTGCACATTTCAGTATACCTGAAGAGTCAATGTCTCTGGCCATTGGACAATCTGAATTGGAAAGATCTGGCCAAGTTGGATGACAAAATCCTGGGGCATGGGCTTGGCAGTGCTCTGGCACACCTCTTTGCCATTGAAGTACACCCTGGTGAAGATCTTGGTCTTGCTAACAGCGTTCCTACGATTGATTTCCCGATTGTCCTGGACCTGTTCATTCTTGATCAAGCTGGGATTGTGGATCAGCTCCAGGTGGATCCTGGGCTCCCCAGGTGGCCTCCTGCACTCCATGGCATGCTGTTCAAGCTGTCTCCTGACCTGCTCCTCATTGAAATGGTCAGGTCGTTCAGGTCTGTCAGACTCCCTGTCCGCCAGGATGGCCTCATCTTCGGCCATCTCAGCTGCATCAGCACTCCCGCTTCCCCTCTCAGCATCCTTGATCCTCTGCTTCTGTCGTTTTCTGGCCTCTTTTCTCTTGTCTGCAATAACAAAAACAGGTTAATCCAAAATAGTTTGTGATTGTTTCCGATTGGACTTACGATGCATCTCAGTCCATTTCTCCAGATCCTTCTCAAACTGCTTCAAAGCCTCATCATAATGGTCAGTGAAGTAATCTTTGGCTTCATAAAGTTCCCTTCTCAATTCGCTGTCCCACTTGACCTTGTCCGAGGTCAGGTTCATGGACTCCTTAATCAAAAGTTACTTGGATCTTGAACAATCCTTGAATGACATTGGTAATAATTACCTTTCTGATGACCAATTTGTGACTGGTATTGGTATATCCATTCCTGGACCTGATATCTCTAATGTCCTTCCAGAGTTGAAGCAGGCTTCTGGTTAGTTCTCTCTCCTTGAAACTATCAGAGTCTCTCTCTTCTCTGAGAAGCTTGATCTCATCCCTGTAGGTAAGCAATCTCCTGGCCTAAGATAACCATTGTTTTTAAATAAATTCATTACTGAATATTATGCTAAGAAAATACCTGAAAGTCTTTCTCTTCATCCAACCAATTATCCTTGTTTGCCTTCAGTTCATCAATAGATTGGTAGAGTACTCCCAATCTCTTGTCAAGGTCCTTGTTGGATTGGCTGGAGCGGACCTTGCTGTAAGCAACGTACTGTTCGCTCAACTTGGTTGCAAGATAATGTTCCAGGGAGAACAGGTGGTGATGGTCAAAGACAATTGAAGATATGTCCACTTCCAATTGACATTGGGCAATGCTGGCCATCCTGCCAGAGTTCTGGATCGGAGCAGGGGTCCCGTCAGGTAATGGCAACATTGGAGAGCAGAAATATGTCAAAGACTGCTCCACATCATCGCTCATGGAGTCTTCAAAATTGGGAGGTCTTGTAGCCTTTCTCTGAATAGGATTTGGCAAGGCCACCAGCTTGCCATCCTCACCAAACCATGGAACCTGACTTCCTTCTTTCAAGATCCTGTAAACATCAATGAGTGACAATCAAATGGCTCTGTTTTCTTGCTGATGTACCTGTTCTCTAGTTTATTCTGGTTTTTGGTTTTGGTGACTGGGGTGAAGCCAATGTACATCCCTTCCTCTTCTGGGAATCTTGGTTGCCTGTCTGATCCCAGCTTCTGTTCTAGGGCAACCTTCTCATTGGACACAGTGTACGTCACATCATTGTCCCTGTTGTCAATGAAGGCTGAGCCTTTTTCAGTCATCTCCCAGAGATACTTTTCTCCAATAAATTGAGAGGACTCAATCAGCTTCCTCTTGTCCCCTTCCTGACCTTCAGGATCATTCTCATCATCCACTTCAATATTGTCATCACTTTTCTCTTCAGTGTCACTCTTCCTTGTCTGGAAACAATCTCCATTATCAAAGTTGTCTATATTAAGCACATTATATGTACTTACAGCAGTGTCTGGCAACCAGTCCTCTTTGGTGAAAAAGTCATAGGCTTCCTCCTGGGTTGGTTCAAATGCCTTGACAGACTTTGACTTGGAATGGTACTTCCTGCTATCTTTTCTCTTTTGATAGGCAGCTTGGACTGCAATCTCTTCAGACTTGATCCTCTCCTCATACCTAAAAAAATCTATGTCACTCATGTATCCATTGTCAATGTCATTGACAATCATACCTGGATGTTTGCTTTTGCAAACCGTGCCTGGGAACAGTCAAGCTCCCCCTTCTGGCTTGTGGAGGAGGGTCATCTTGGACAACCTTGATGGCGTCCTCGTCTGACTCAGTTTCATCAGAATCATAGTCCTCCTCTTCATCTTCATCTTGGGTTGACATGCTTCTGCTTCTCAGTCTCTCCATGATGGAAGACCTTCTCCTGTTAGTTGGAGGCTTGACAGGCTAAACCGAACAGAATGTTTTGACCAAGTTTCAAGAAAATAGGCAGACAAAATATTACCTTGGATTGGAGTCTGCTGCTAGATCCTTGATCTTCAGACTCTGACCAGGACACAGTCTTGGTCAAGTCCTTCATTTCGAATGCTTCCTCGTCAGAAGCTTCTTCTGGAATTGGTGATGGAGGATTGGGATTCTCCTCGTCCTTCTTGGACTTGCCTTTGCGCTTCTCACTGACCATTTTCACGAGTTTTTTTTAACTTTTAATTCAGTTCAAAATAGGGTGTTTTCGGTCTTTCCATTTGATATTGGGACAAGTCGAGAGTGTGAAGATAGCGTTCAGAAACCACTTTGCCAGCTAAAATCGTGTAGGTCCAAGTTATAACCACGATGCAAAACAGCACAAAATTGGACACCAGCTCCTTTAAATTGCGATCACTCATAGCCATATTTCACATGTTTTTTTCTTATTTCTAGTTGAATTAATTTTTCGGCCAAGCTAACACAATACCTTTTAAAAGCTTAGCTTTCTAAAAATCTGTAATAGCTGTACTTTCTACGTTGGTCCATTAAATACCTGAGTTGTCTACATAGGAATATTTATTGTCGATATTATACCTGCCTATACGTGCTCCAACAATGCAATTTTGAAAAACATACCAAAAAAGCAAAGAAAGCATAAAAGACTTGCTGATAAATGTCTATGCTCAACAGGAAATGGATTTCAATGGCCAGAAAGAATGAAT
>JAAUYL010067582.1_pt1 | contig 11378 bp, 7 predicted proteins | sample 7278011 | NCBI WGS metagenome assembly JAAUYL01 (sample SAMN14350225, study PRJNA611818) | marine sediment metagenome | isolation source: surface marine sediment (1.8m) | place: French Polynesia: Moorea | collected 2018-08 | reverse complement strand
GATGCCTTCGTGGACTTCAAATATCCAAATGAGATCGGCCCAGGGGTCTATGACATCCACTCGCCACGGGTGCCCCCCACTGATGAAATGAGTAACCTCATGTCAAAAGCGGAAGCCGTGATTCCCCGTAAGAACCTTTGGGTCAACCCGGATTGTGGCCTCAAGACTCGCCAATGGTCGGAAGTGAAGCCTTCGCTCATCAACATGGTGGAGACTGCAACAAAACTTCGTGCTACGGCCTCCAAGTAGCGGAAAACCAATAGAACTTAATGGTTGGTCTCACAAGTTACCTTTTATCGGTATTGTTAAAACTTATGAACCCATTGAAGCGACAACTAAAAAGCAGGACAATTAGTAGACTTGCAGGTGATTGGTATCTCAGTTGTAGCTATGAATTTCATGCCATAACCACGCCTAAAAAAACTGATGTAGTAGGTGTAGATTTAGGTGTGAAAACCTTAGCTACATTAAGTGATGGAAAAGTTATGACAAGTGTGAGGTCGTACCAAAAATTTGAAGCTAAGTTGTCTAGGCTGCAATACCTAAATCGTCATAAAAAGGTAGGCTCTGCTAACTGGAAGGCATCACAAATGAAAATAGCTAGATTGCATAGAAAAGTAGCAAACATCCGTAAAGATGCACTTCATAAATTGACAACAAACAAGTGCCAAAAACCACGGCAGAGTTGTTATAGAAGACTTGAATGTTAGCGGTATTTTACGCAATCATAAACTAGCGAAAATCAGTTAGCAGATAGTGATTTTATGAATTTAGACGACAGCTAGAATATAAGTGCGAATGGTACGGTTCGGAGCTAGTAGTAGTTGATAGATTTTTCCCATCATCAAAGACTTGCTCAAACTGCGGTCACATTCAAGATATGCCATTAAGTCTGAGAACTTATGATTGCCCAGAGTGTGGGTTGTCAATCTTATTGAGATTTAAACGCAAGTATTAATTTAAGAAATGCGGTCGGCTCGACCGTGAATGCCTGTGCATGAATGCCTGTGGATGAGTAACCGCCGACGGCCTTAGGGACGTTGCATGCAACGTCCGTACAGCAGGAAGTAAACGTCAAATTGTAACTTTATGTAACGCTTTGTATCAGTTTTATAGAGCAGCTAAACAGCGCATTGCCAAGTCAAATTCCTGGACGGAGCAAGCAAGTTTAGAAAAAATGCGGCGTATAAAATCAAAGCCATGACGGAAAAAACTCTTGGCTTTGTAACCATGGTTTTTGAGGGGAATGTTTTTTTCTGCTGGTGAAGTCATAAACCCGTCTTGAAAGCCCAAACCACCGCTAGACTGATCGTCGATTTAACCTGCAAAATTTCTTGCCCGATAAATTTCTTGCCCGATCGAGCTAAACTAAAAGATGCTCGATCGCTCATTTATCGGGAATTTTTTTAAGGCTTGAGTACGGGGCTTTGAGGTGCGGGTTCGATCGTTTTTACTCTAAGCGTGTAATGATTCTATAAATATTTGTGCCAGTCTATCCGCAGAGATGCGATTCAAGGTTACATTGATTCTAAGCAAGAAAGTATTGCTATCAGGTTCTGGCTCTGGAAGATAAACATTTTTCTTTTCCAACGTATCCCTAAACGTATCCAAATCAACATCAGATACATGCAATTTAAAGACATTACTACCATTGGGAATTTTCTCAACCTTGAAAGATGGATTTTTATGGATTAAATCAAAAAAATCATCTGCTAGCTTGATAGCCATTCTCAGTTCATCCATAAATGTATCAAGAAAGTTGAGGGCTATGACCGCAGATGGCCACATTTGAAATATATTACCCCCAAACATTCGCCGTACATGGTATAAATCTTTTGCGAACTCGTTAGAACAGGCTAATATTGCTCCAAAGCCAGCATTGAAATATTTAAACAGTGAAACATAAACTGTATCAAACAAAGAAGCGTACTCCTTTGGCGATATACCAGAAAAAGTGGATGCAATAAATAATCTTGCTCCATCTAAGTGGAGCCTAATACCTTGATCTTTGGCAAAAGTTGAAATTTTCTTCATTTCTTCAAAGTTGAAAATTTCATTGTACTTTCTTCGCACTGGACTTTCAATAGAAATGACACCCACTTCTGTTACAACTTTGCCTGTTTTCGCTTTGTCAATAACTTGCTTCACATCGTCCAAAGTAAATGTAGCTCGATCCGGAGCAAGTGGTATTAAGTTTAATCTGCTGAGGGTTTGTAAACAATCACCTGAATCATTGTAGATATGACTTTCTTTTTGAACAAGCACTCTTCCTTTATGATTAGCAAGTTCCCGAATTGCGATTTGATTGGATAGCGTTCCTGATGGCATCATAACGGCAGTCTCTTTGCCAAGTAAATCAGCAAATTTGGCTTCAAACTCACTAATAATACCGCCAAGTGAATATACATCACGTTCAATATTTCTGCTTTTTGTAAGCTTATACAGAAGCTGCGAGTATGCAAGTGGAGACATTTCAATCCCATCTGCTGTAAATCGAATTGACTTATCTGAATTAACCAGATCGATATTATCCATTATCTAAATTTACCTCATGTATAGAAAAACATGTAAATTTACTCAAAGTATTCTCTTAATACTAATGTAATCAGTTTTTTCCTGGCATCCGTTCCATATGAACAAAATAAGCAGTTGATGTAGTCAATGGAAAACTCAGTAGGGGTCCATTGTTGTGTGATTTTTTGTATATTTGTTAAGACTAGTATATGGTCTTGCTTGTATTTATACCAAATTATACTGTTTTAATTCATTTTTGGCAAAAATTTTCAGCCATGAGTGAGATTATTTGTAACAATTGATACTCTCCTATCCTTATAGGTTCTATACTTTGGGATAGACCACATCAACCCGATCCCGTGGGGGAATTGATTTAAAATGAGTAGTCTTGCAGTTGCAACTGTTATATCGAACAGCGAAGCGCTTGTTGAACAGCAAATTTTAAGCTTCGAAACGTTCCTTAAGCTTCGAGACCAAGAAGGTAAAGTCTTTGAGGCTGCTTCTGAAATTTACACGAGGCTCAGTAATTATTCTGTGCTCGATCAAGCGGCTTCGGAGAAGAGCCACGTTCCGACTGGAAGTTCTTGGATTTTGGAATGCCTACCTGATCAGCAATATCACTGGCATTCGTTTTCAACAGAGGATCGGATGTTATCTGCGCGTCGGGTGTTCTTTATTGCCGATAGAGGCCTGAGAATTTCGGTTTTTGAGAACCCTGCGTCTTTTCTACAGCCAAGGCATGAGATCTTTGAGTGTGAGGGGCCAGTGTTTCTTGAGTTTGAATTCTGTGGTAGTCTTGTGCACCGGTTTCGGCCACTGAGTGGCAGACTGTTTGCGCTCTCCATACATCATAAAGACGAATCTGTTTCGGACACGACATTGGGTCAGCAAACCCACATCTTTTCAGGGGAGTCACCTCAAATCACGCAGCGCTTTCATCTAACATTGTGACTTTAACTTTAGCTCTTCTGGATCTAGGGTGGAGCTAATCGGGGTGGCCATTGAGAACATCGGTGTTGATGTCGCCATCGGAATTGCGATTGGTGCTGGGATTGGAGCGTTTCAACAGAATAGGACATCAAATTGAGGTGGAGCACTTTCATTTCTACAAGAATTGCTGAGTGTCCAAAACCTGGGTTGAGCTTCTCGATCGTCAACCCGACTGTTGAGATAATCTACTGGGCTATATTTATGTTATCGATACAAATAGTTGTCGTATAAATTTCTGTAGTATTTCAGGGAGGCTTGAGGCAGTGGATCTTAGGTATTATCCTTAGGTCACTGCTTTACGATGTCTAAGAACCCAATTGCAATTACAAATCGTCAAGAGATCGATAAACTGGTGATTTTGGAACGGTCCATTCCCTAGAGACTGGCGATGAAGGTTAAATGCTTCTCAAAATGTAATAGTATAGACTTAGTAAACATAAATCTCACTGAGGTATTTTATGAGATTGAATGACTGTCACAATTTTCAGGATTTCCGAAAATTAGCGAAACGCCGACTACCACGAGCGATTTTTGATTACATCGATGGAGCTGCCGATGATGAACAGAGCTATCGGCGCAACACTGAAGCCTATGGAGACTGCGATCTTATTCCGAACGTGCTTGTCGGTGTGGAAAATGTGGATATGTCAGTTGAGGTGATGGGGCAAAAACTAGATATGCCTATCTACTGCGCCCCGACAGCATTGCAACGCCTTTTTCATTACGAAGGAGAGCGTGCGGTGGCGAGGGCTGCTGCAGAATATGGCACGATGTTTGGGGTGTCTTCACTGGCGACTGTCACCGTTGAAGAAATAGCCAAGATTGCCAACACGCCGAAGATGTTTCAGTTCTACTTCCATAAAGATCGCGGCTTGAATGATGCGTTGCTTGAACGCGCACGAGCAGCGGACTTTAATGTGTTGGCATTAACCGTAGATACTATTACTGGTGGTAATCGCGAGCGGGATTTGCGTACCGGATTTACTTCGCCACCCAAATTAACACTTGACTCCTTAATAAGTTTTGCGACTCACCCAGCATGGGCTTGGAACTTTCTCACAAAAGAAAAGTTCGATATGCCGCATTTGTCTGGCTATGTCTCGCAGGGAACGAATTTAGCAGTCTCTGTTGGCGATTACTTCTCAACGATGCTAGATCAATCCATGAATTGGAATGATGCTGAAAAACTCTGCTCGCAGTGGAACGGGCAGTTTGCACTGAAAGGGATAATGAGTGTGGAAGATGCCAAGCGTGCTGTTGATATTGGTTGTACGGGTATTATGGTTTCTAACCACGGCGGCCGTCAGCTCGATGGTTGTCGCAGCCCCTTTGATCAACTCGCAGAAATTTGTGATGCTGTTGGGGATAAAATTGATGTCATTTGCGAAGGTGGTATTCAGCGCGGTACCCATGTGCTTAAGGCGCTATCTGTTGGAGCGAAAGCATGTTCAGGTGGGCGATTCTATCTTTTTGCATTGGCCGCTGCTGGGAGAGCAGGAGTTGAGCGTGTTTTAGGTAATATGCGCACTGAGATTGAGCGTGATATGAAATTGATGGGAGTGACCAAGCTCGAGCAATTGAGTAGAGATAATCTACGCTTTCATCCCTCACGATGAAGCTGCGTAGGGTGGGCAAGGTCTAATGAAAGAATTGAGAATTTTCCGACCTAGGCTTGCCCACCCTACAAATCTACCGAGAAAGAGCTGTATTCCCAACAAATTTCTCATAGCTTGCACCTAAGTACAGGACAAAAAACGGAGGGAGCATTGACTTAATCAAAAAGTAACGATATAATACATCACAAAGCACACTATTAGACAGACTGTGTTCACACATACATGAAATCCATGACTAACCAAACTGAAACTGAATAACAAACAGAAAACCCTGATGGCTCTACACGCAGGCTACTCACGTTGGTGTTATAACTGGGGTTTAAGTTTATGGAATGCTATTTATAAAGATGGTTACAAGCCAAATATTCGTAAGCTAAGAGAAGTTTTTACTAACCACACAAAGCCTTTATATCCTTGGATGAAAAACTTGTCATCTAAGGTTTATCAATATGCTTTCATTAACTTAGGTGAAGCCTTTAAAAGATTTTTTAAAGGGTTAGGAAAATATCCAAAGTTTAAGAAGAAAGGTAAATCGGATTCTTTCACCATTGATAACTGTGGAAAACTAATAGAACTAAATGGATGGAATCATAAATTACCTTTTATTGGTATTGTCAAAACCTGTGAACCGATTGAGGCGACAACTAAAAAAATCACTATTAGTAGACTTGCAGGTGATTGGTATCTCAGTTGTAGGGGCGATTCGCATAGATGCCCCTACAATGAATTTCATGGCATAACCACACCCAAAAAAACTGATGTTATCGGTGTAGATTTAGGTGTGAAAACCTTAGCTACATTAAGTGATGGAAAAGTATTTGCGCATTGTGAGAGCGTATCAGAAATTTGAAGCTAAGTTGTCTCGATTGCAATACCTAAATCGTCATAAAGATGTGGGTTCTGCTAACGGTCGGGGAGCACAACGGAAGATAGCTAGGTTGCATATAAAAGTAGCAAACATCCGTAAAGACGCACTTCATAAACTGACAACATATTTAGCCAATAACCACGGCAGTATAGTCATAGAAGTATGACAATGTCAGAGGAATGCTCTCTAACCATAAGCTAGCCAAATCAGTTAGCAGATAGTGATTTTATGAATTTCGCAGACAGCTTAAATACAAGTGCCAATGGTACGGAAGTGAATTAGTAGTAGTAGATAGATTCTTTCCATCATCAAAGACTTGCTCAAACTGCGGTCATGTTCAAGATATGCCCTTGCATATGAGAACTTATGACTGCAAGAAGTGTGGGTTATCAATCTTCGCCAAGATTTAAACGCCAGTATAAATTTGAGAGATGCGGTCGGGCAAGACCCGTGAATGCCTGTGGATGAGCAACCGCCGACGGCCTTAGGGACGCCCTTATGCAACGTCCGTACAGCAGGAAGTAAACAGTAAAATGTCATATGATGAGGTTTTATATCGGTTTTATGAAGCAGGAAAGCAGATGAATCTAACACCTAAATTCATCTGCTATAAACAAGTTGAGGAAATGTTATTTATCGGCGTCGTCTACCACCAAAACCACTGGTCCGACGTGAAGGTGATGAAAATCCACCACTACCAAAGCTACGACGTTGTTGACGAGGTTTTGCTGTACCTGAGCGACGCAAGTCACTAGCACCAACACCACTACCTGTAGAACGATTTGTATTTTGCTGTTGTTTACGAGTTGTGGTACTCCTAGTAGAGTTAGTTACACCAGTAGAACGTAATGTTTGACGATTTTTCACTGCTGCTGGTGGAGCTTGATAACGTTCTTGATATCGGTTAACAGCTTGGGTGTAGCTGCTGCCATATCCACCATACCCAGTCATTACTCCACCTGGTTGATAAACTGGTGGTACATAATATTGAGGGCGAAACAACATACTACTAATTGCTCCGCCAACTACTTGACCTGCTACTGCTCCGGCAAAAGGTGTCCAGAAGTTAGACTCCCGACGCACAATGACTGTTTCTTGTCTACCTGTTTGCGGGTTAGTTTGGGTTTCAGTTACATTATGTACATATTCAATTTTAAAGTCTGGTTTAATATGCAAACTAGCTTGGTTGCCATTAATGTTAGCATAATTGGTTTTGCCTTCCTGAATTTCCTCCTCAGTCAAACTTGCCATTTGCAAATCTGTAGTGGTATAAATTGGCGGTTTACCTGAAGGAGTATTCAGTAACATTAAGGAATATTCGCCGTTGCCGTCGTTATAGGTTGCTTGTTGTACAGGATATTCTCCTTCAGTTACTTGGTTAGGGTTTCGGTTAGAGTTTTGGTTAGATGAGATATTGGGATTTGAGTTTTGATATGAGGTGGTGTTAGAACTGCCACAGGCGACTGTTGTCCAACACAATATTAAACACATAAACAAAACGGTTAATTTACGCAACATATTATGATAACTCCTAAAATAATTTTGAGTGAGTTCTACTTAGTTATTCTACCTTGATTTGGCTTTTAAGGAGATAATATAGGGCTACGCGCAACTCAAAAGTCAAAACTCAAAAGTTAAAAGTAATCTCTGACTGAGTTTGAGAATTTATCAATTTCCTAATCTATTTGCGTAGTGCTATACAAAATCCAGTTTTAGATAGGAGTTTTATTAAGTATTAAGGGAGAGCGGGGGTTGAGAATAGAAAAATTTGTAATAGTTTTTTGATCCTACTCTTATATCATGTTCAGATAATTAGCCATCAAAAAACTTTCTCCTCCTTATACATTCAAACTCTTTTTTCTTCGCTCCTGACTCCTGACTCCTCCATCGTTATTTATAACTATTCAAGCGAACATGATATTATAGCACCTACAAGCCTTTTTGAGATAGATTTTACTTTAGCAGAATTGATAAAAAATGGTATAAAATACCTCAAATTGACAAAAATTTAGGACTTACGCACCTGCAACGTATTTTCGTCCGAAGCGACCGACAGGGAAGCAATCTCAAATCCTAGTTTTTTCTACCTCATGCGTAATATCATGTCCGAATGATTAGTGATAAAAAAGTATATGGTTTGTAGTAGGGCTTTAGCCCTCACTATATATAGGGCTAAAGCTCTACTACGAACTTTAATTATAACTATTACACATAGGCGTGAAAATTAAAAATCAAATCAATTCTCATCCAGAAATTATCTATTCTTTCTTCCTGTTCCCTGTTCCCAGTTAAGTGTTCCCTCTTTTCCACCAGATGTCTATTTAACCGGACATGATATAAGTTCTGAAATAGTTTGATTGCTACAACATTGGATAACTGTTAAATTAGCTGAAATATAATAGTTGGAAAATCCCATGTCTATTTCCATAAACTATGAAAATGGTTCGCTTTGGCCATCCCTTATCTCTATTAATGCCTTTACTCGCAGCTTTGGCAACAACTCCTGCTAAAGCACAACCCATAACCCCCGCTAATGATGGTACAGGAACAACTGTCAATCAAAAGGGCAACCAATTTAATATCCAAGGTGGTACTCGTAGTGGAGGGAATTTATTCCATAGCTTTGACCAATTTAATGTTAACTCCGGCCAAACTGCTAACTTCCTCACTACCCCAGATACTACCAATATTCTCGGTAGAGTTACAGGTGGAAATGCTTCTTATGTTAACGGTCTCATCCAAGTTATTGGTGGTAACTCTAACCTCTACTTGATGAACCCTGCAGGTATAATGTTCGGTCCTAATGCTAGCCTCAACATACCCGCTTCATTCAGCGTTACGACTGCCACAGGTATTGGTTTTGACAACAATAATTTCTGGTTTAAAGCGATCGGCACAAACGACTACTCAAAATTAGTTGGAAACCCTAGTGGATATAGATTTAATGTATCTAACCCAGGCGCTTTAGTTAATGAAGGAAATTTAAGTTTAAACCCTGGAGAAAATCTAACTTTGTTGGGGGGGACTGTGATTAATACAGGGGAACTCTCTACAGCAGGGGGTAATATTACTATTGCAGCAGTAGAAGGTGGTAGTACCCTGAGAATATCACAACCAGGACATTTATTAAGTTTAGATTTAGGGACGTTGCATGTAACGTCCCTACAAGATGGGGAAGGTACTAATATTGCCCCTTTATCTTTACCAGAACTTTTAACAGGAGGGAATATAACTCACGCCTCATCTGTTAGCGTTAATGCTGATGGTGATGTGGTATTGACAGACTCAAATACCTTGGTTGCTGATACTCCCGGTACAACCATAACTTCTGGAAGCATTAACGTTTCGATCCCCCCTAACCCCCCTTACGAAGGGGGGGATATTTCCAGTATCCTCCTTGGTAAGGAGGACGGAAGGGGGTTAGGAGGCCAAATCAATGTATTGGGCGATCGCGTAGCTCTCATTGATACAAATATTAACGCCGATGGCATAAATGGTGGGGGAAAAGTATTAATAGGAGGCGAGTTTCAAGGTAATGGAATAGTTCCTAATTCTCAGCAAACTTTTGTGAATAATAATTCAATTATTTCGGCTGATGCTATTACAAATGGAGATGGAGGAAGAGTAATAGTTTGGTCGGATGGAATTACTAATTTTGGGGGAAATATTAGTGCTAATGGGGGAGAGTTTTCTGGTAATGGAGGGTTTGTTGAAGTCTCAGGAAAACAACAATTAATATTTAATGGAAGTGTGGATGTTAGTGCAGAATTTGGAAATACAGGAACAATTTTATTAGACCCAGAAAATCTGACTGTGGGAGACTCAGAAAATACATTAGGGAACGAAGAAGGAAATAATTATGAGATTGAGTCTACAGAAAATACTGAAAATTCAGAAACCGAAACAGCAGAGAATAATTCCGAAGTTCAATCTAAGGAAAATACTGATTCAGATACAACAGAAAATAGCGATAATTCAGCAATAGAAACAGCAGAAAATAATTCCGAAATTGAACCTGACGAAAATACGGAAAATTCAGAAATAGCAGATTCTATAAATACAGAAAATACAGAAATTGCCGATAATTCAGAAACAACAGAAACAGAAATACCAATAGACCCTTTTGCTCAAGATGAAAATGCTGACGTGACAATTTCTGCGGAAAATATAGAAGATTTATCAGGAGAAATAATTCTCCAAGCAGACAATGATATAACCATAAATGAAAAAATTGAAACAGACTCCAATGTAGAAATTAAAGCCGGACGAAGTATTAATATAAATGCCGATATTGACACATCAAGTGGCAATGGAAATATTACACTATTTGGAAATGATAATAACGCCAATATTGAAAATCGTAGCGAAGGTTTAGCATCCATAAATCAACAAGAAGGAACAACATTAGATGCTGGCAGTGGAACTATTGCGATTAGATTGGGAGGATTAGGAGAAATAGGAGACATAAATCTAGCTTCTTTAACCACAGAAGGACGAGTAATACTTAATGCTAATAGTGGCAATATTACCCAAGTTTCACCTAATAGTTTAATCGCAGCAGACAAAGTAATTTTAAGAACTCGTGGAACAGGAGGAATTGGATTATCTGATGCTCCACTGAGATTTGATGTGAATAATTTAGAAGCACTTACAGGAAAAGGTGGAATATTTATAGATGCAATTTCATCTCTAACTGTAGGTGGAGTAAATGGGGAATTAACAGGGATTTATACTGGGGGTAGGCGAGGTAAGGTGCAATTAAATGTGGATGGAGATATTGATATTGAAGAAGGAATAGAAGCTGGAAATAATGTGAGATTAACTGCTAGTGAAAGTGTAAATATTAATGCAGATATTAATACAGAAAATGGGAATGGAAATATTTTTATTGAAGGGAATAATGGAGAAGAGAAAGGAAATATTATTCAAGGGGAAGGAACAAGTTTAGAAGCTGGCAGTGGCGCGATTAGAATTGAGTTAGGAAATGTCGAGGAAATTGGGGATATTACTCTAGGAAATTTAACAACAACAGGTGGAGTTTTGGTTAATGCAAATGGGGGAAATATTCAGAGTGTTGATGATAATTCTTTGATAAGTGCGGGTAATATTGTGTTGGAAACTTCTGGGAGTGGAGGAATAGGTTTATCGGATATGCCGTTGCGGTTGGATGTGGAAAAATTAGAGGCAGTAGGGGGAAGTGGAGGCGTATTTTTTGATGTATTGGGTGATGTGAATGTGGCAGGAATATCAACAGTTGATGGAGGAGATATTGAAGTTTTGGCAGAGAATAAAATTACGGTGAGTGGAGATATTTCGACTGCGGTAAGTGAGGGAGATGGAGGGGATATTACTATGGAAAGTAGTTCTGGTGGAATTGATGCGAAAGAAGG
>JAAUYL010016831.1_pt1 | contig 11380 bp, 10 predicted proteins | sample 7278011 | NCBI WGS metagenome assembly JAAUYL01 (sample SAMN14350225, study PRJNA611818) | marine sediment metagenome | isolation source: surface marine sediment (1.8m) | place: French Polynesia: Moorea | collected 2018-08 | reverse complement strand
CAATTAGACACATTTTCCCGTGAATACTATGCCTTGTTTTCAGGTTGATCAAGGCCTCGCCAATGCTGGAGGAGTTTGTCTACAAAATCTTTGGACCCGGAAAGAAGCTTGGAAGTCTCATCATCTTCACAATGTGCTTGCTTGTTATCACGTCAAGCATTTCGATGCAGCTCTTTTGTTTCCTGCCAAAACTGGACAAATTCGAGACCTTTACCTACTCGTTTTTCAGCATGTTCCAGATCCTAACCCAGGAAGCTTGGCCGGAAGTCATGTCAAAGACAATGGCGGAGGTACCCTGTGACAAGATTAAGCCTGCATATCATAAAATTCTTGTATTTCAGGTCAATCCAAGCTTGACGTTCGTTGTGGCAGTCTACTTTATTCTCTACCATTTGTTTGTGACATTAATTGTCATGAGCTTGTTCGTCGCTGTCATCCTTGATAATCTTGAGTTGGACGAGGAGGCGAAGAAAGTGAAGCAGCTGAAGGTAAGTATTTAATTGACTATTATGGACAGCAACAGTCGCCTCCATCATACACGCACTTCTAGGTTAGAGAAGAGTCATCCGACATCAAGGAGGAGCTGCCAATGAGATTGAGGGTATTTGAGAAATTCCCTGAAAGACCCTTGATGACAAGGTTGAACAGGATTCCCTCAGACTTTGCCACACCAAAAGTCAGGGACAGTTTTGTCAGCAAATTCGTCTATGACACTGAGGAGAAGGAGGAAGTTGTGGAAGAAGAAGCGCCAACTCAAAGTATATTTCGTATAGATTTTTAAAAACTAAAGCTTGTAAACAGAATATTTTTCAGCTATTATCAACCGGATAACAGGTGGAGAGAACCATTTGAGATACAGAAAGAATGCAAAGACGTCGCTGCTCTCTTCGCCAACTCGCAAAATTCACAAGACCTCATCTATCAAGAAGAACGCAGTGTCCAATATCATTTGGTCAGTGAGACGATCCATTCGAGGTAAAGGTAAAGCAATCTACAATCCCCTGTAAAGTTCCTGACCCTAAAAAATCTTTGACTTTGATCAGGAGGCTCACAGTTGATGAATAAGCGTGGCGGGACTTATAGACTCAACGACAAAACCAAGGAGAATGGATTCATTCCTGGAATGAATGCTGTTTCTGGAGTTGGAACAAGTGCACAAAGGACGCCTCAAAACATGGACATCAAACTGCTGCATGCCAAAAAGCAGCAGGCTGAAATGAGAAGAAATCAAAAAGAGTTGGATCTCAGGGAGAATCATCCCTTCTTTGACAGGCCCCTGTTTGCAGTTCCAAGGGAATCCAGGTACTTAATTTTCAGGGAATGTTCGTCAAGGTTGTGATTGTTTTTGCTTCAGGTTTAGAAAGGGATGCCAAGCAGTTGTGAATGCCAGGTATGATCCAAGACTCAAGGACTCTGTGAGTGGCAAGGAGAGGAAGGTCCGGTTCAAGACATTTCACAAGCTTCTTGGACTGGTGACATACCTGGATTGGGTCATGATATTCGTCACCACATTAACAACCATCTCAATGATGTTTGAAACACCAACCTATAGGTTTTTCACTACATTTGTAATTGCAACTTGCACAGCTTTTATTCCAATTATTTGTTATAGGGTAATGGACAACAGCATTCTCCAGATCATGGACTATGGATTTGTGGTTGCAATGGGAGCTGAACTAACACTGAAGGTCCTTGCTGAAGGATTGCTGTTCACTCCTAAAGCTCTTATCAGGGATGTCAGTGGAATGCTGGACGTGTCCATATTCATTGTCAGCCTCATCTGGGCTTGCTGGATGCCAAAAGAGGTATATTGTATCATCTGATTGTTACAGAATTGTCACTGTCTTTCCTTTTTAAGGTTGCTCCAAACTCAGTCACCCAGTTCCTGATGCTGCTCAGGTGTTTCAGACCACTGAGAATATTCATTCTGGTCCCTCACATGAGACGAGTTGTGAGTGAACTTTGCAAGGGTTTCAAAGAAATCCTTCTTGTCGCTGTTCTCCTCATCGTTCTGATCTTTATCTTTGCCAATTATGGTGTCCATCTGTTTGGAATGAGATTTGCAGGCAAGTAAAACATGATCCAACGATTTGATCAAAGTGCTTGATTTATGATTTTGCAGGGTGCAATGACCATTCTATCAAAACAAGGGTGGAATGCGTGGGGACCTTCAGAGCGAATGTCTTTGTGACCAAGATGAATATTGACCCCTCACCAGACTGTCCCAGACCTGGACTTTACGTTCCAAGGTAATTAATGTCATTGTTGATTGGTATGGCAGTGTCCAATCCAAATATTTTCTTTTAGGGTTTGGATGAATCCAAGAAGGTTCAACTTTGACAACATCGGGGCCTCTATGCTGGCATTGTTTGAGGTCCTCTCCTTCAAGGGCTGGGTTGATTTGAGAGATGTCATCCTGCACAAAATGGGACCGGCCTATTGCATTTTCATTCACGTCTACATTTTCATTGGATCCATGATTGGACTCACTCTGTTTGTCGGCGTAGTCATTGCCAATTACAGGGAGAACAAGGGCACAGCTCTACTCACGGTCGATCAGATGAGGTGGAGCGACTTGAAGAAGCGATTGAAAATCGCCCAACCTCTCCACACTCCCCCCAAACCGGAAAACTCCCGGTTTCAAGCATTCATTTATGACATTATCCAGCACCTCTACTTTAAAAGATTCATTGCCATCCTGGTGTTGGCCAACAGCTGCCTCCTGTGCGTAAAGTGGGAGGAGGAAGTGTTTGAGAATGACACCGGAAGTAAGTCAGCTGACAGGTTGAAGAACGGCACTTCCGGTTTGAACGCCACTGAGAATCAAAACAACGGCGATGAAATCATGAGGAGCTCGCTAACCCATGCCAGTTCTGCGCTAACAGTCATTTTTGTCGTGGAGGTAAGAGACTATTGGTGAACTCAGAAAAAAGTGATCGACTATTGGATGATCTATGTTTCAGGTGATTATGAAAATGATTGCGTTCACTCCCTACGGGTATTGGCAATCGCGGAGAAATCGGTATGATTTGTTTGTGACAGTCTTGGGAGTGGCTTGGATCGTCCTGGATTATGTCATCAACAATCACTACACGCTGACATTTGGTTATGTGGTGATCATTTTGAGGTAACAATCTCTTGAAACAATCATTGAAAAATATCTATTTCACAATTTTTTTCAGGTTCTTTACGATTACGGGTAAACATGCCACTCTGAAGATGTTGATGCAAACTGTTTTTGTGTCCATGTACAAGAGCTTTTTCATCATAATGGGAATGTATTTGCTTGTCACCTGTTATGCGTTGGCAGGAGTGATCCTTTTTGGATCGGTCAAGTAAGAGTCTTCGCTCTGGACAATAAATTATACATTTATCTATAAAATTCATTAGGTATGGGGAAGCTATCAACAGACAGGCCAACTTCAAAACTGCCATGAATGGAATCCAAATGCTGTTCCGGATTGTCACTGGCGAGGACTGGAACCGAGTCTTGCATGACTCGATGCTGAGTCCTCCCTATTGTACAAGGTGAGCAGCAAAGTCCATAAAAATCAATGATTAGCTTGCTGACTCTGTTTGGCTTTGCAGGCAAACCAACTCCAATTTCTGGGACACTGACTGCGGAAACTTCCTGGCGTCGATCATTTACTTCTGCAGCTTTTATGTCATCATCACTTACATTGTCCTGAATCTTTTGGTGGCCATTATCATGGAAAACTTCTCTCTGTTCTATTCCAACGAAGAGGACGCCCTATTGTCCTACGCTGACATCAGGTTACAAATGCCACTAGATTCACTCACTTCCGGCTCTGAATGTTTGGTTGCTTGTTTTCACAGGAATTTCCAGAACACCTGGAACATTGTGGATGTCAACAGACGAGGCATGATTCCAGTTAGGAGGGTCAAATTTATTTTGAGACTTCTCAAGGGAAGGCTGGAAGTGGATCCACACAAAGATCGACTGCTTTTCAAGCATATGTGCTATGAATTGGAACGATTGCACAATGGCGAAGACGTCACCTTCCATGATGTCCTGAGCATGCTGAGCTACAGATCAGTGGATATCAGGTATACCAGATCTTGGTCAAGTTAATCCGGATTTGTATTAAAGGTCTTTTGTTTACCTTTTCAGAAAAGCGCTTCAACTTGAAGAACTCCTTGCCAGAGAAGAATTGGAATACATTATTGAAGAGGAGGTTGCCAAGCTGACAATCCGAAAGTGGTTAGACGATTGCTTCAAGCGAATGAGGGAAAAAGAGCAGAGTTTAATAGCTGGTCTCAGAGCCATGAACGAACCGGTTTTGCACACCCTAAGGCCGTTGGAAGAAACCGAACAAGAAGAGGACGAGGATGAGCTATCCAAAGCCAACAAGGCCTCTGACGGTTCTGAGGGAACGCCAACGGTTAGAAAGGCCAGGATGAAATCAACTCTCTCTTTCGACACACCAGATCCAAATGAAATCAAGTTGGCACCAGTCCAAGGATCTGACTCTGACGAGAAGACAGAGAAGACAACGGACAGGGCTGCCAATGCCAATGTCAACGATCAAGGCTTTGTCAAACGAGCAGATTCCGTCACGAACGAGCGGTCGGCCAATGCTTTCCGCAGCGCAATCCTTAGTACAATGGCCTCCATGAGCACCAACAGCGATTCCAGCAGTCAAGCCGGTCAAATCCAGCCACCGTCAACGGTACAAGCTCCCTATGTTCCGGCACCGTTGATCTCGACAAATCCGTTGAAATCCGGATCAACGGACGACGATCCGTTCGGTCAATCAACCGTTGCTTCCGTCAAGGATTGGTGGTCAAGCCAAATGAATTGTAGCAGTAGTGAAGAAGACTAAAATCAATTAATTATTTAATTGTGCCAAATCAATAGAATAAATATACGAGATCATTTTAAAGTCAACGATAGCTCGACACAGCCGATGTGGCGATTCTGGTTGTTCCAGGCTTCCGCTTTGATTTTGTATTTACCGTCAACCAGCCAACTCGGGAGAGGCACTCTTGGTATGGCAAGGGTCAGGTTCCGGACAGAGTAATTTCCCTGAAAATGAGGCTTGAAAATAACTATTGAAACGAATTAGTTATTTATATACCTGGGATACGGGACACTTGCAGGGGAGGCCGTTTTGGGTGAAAATCCTTGGACAGGTCGAGACATGTTTGAATGGGCTGAGAGAGCAGACGTCTCCGTAATAGCAGGATCCAACTTTGCCATCGCAAGGAACTTTAATCCAGAGTGGTCCCAGCTTCCGTTTGACTGTCAATGCAACCTTCAACATTGACAAAAAATATTATTATTAGCAAAAATCTTTTAAGTATATGCTTCTTACATGGATTGGAGAGGTTTCGTTGAGTTTCAGGGATGCTGCAGCCGTGACGGTCAATTTTTCTGGGAAATGGAGCGCTGCAGGCGCGAGCTCGAGAGAGCTGAGCCTGAATGGGTCACTCGCTGGTCCGCAATTTTTCCAGGTCGGCTTGGAAACCTATGGTAAATATGGGTTTATATATTGGATTTTAGGAATCAAATTCAACAAAAATATTTGGACAAAAGGATGGTTTTCTTGTTTGCTCTTGAGATATATTTCTGAACTGGCTCACATTTACAGCAAAATTGTAAACAAAATTGATTTCTTTGGTATTTACATTATTTAATTAAGCACTTGGTAACATTAACACAGAATTTAGATATTTTACAATGAGATGACTGAGATGCTTTTGGTTTGATTCAGTTTTGAGTCCCTTAAATCTAAAGTATGTATCACAGTATAGTAGATTGTATTGCACAATAATAAAATATAGTGTTTTCCCTTAAATCTAAACATTGGTAAATATTAAATACAATAGGTCCTTAAAGCTAAGTACATGGTTATTGTTATTAAATGTCACATTTAGATTAATATTGCCCTTACAAACTAACCCTTACAGACTAAACATGGTAAATATTTTCTAGCATTGAAATTCACCCTTAAAATTGCAGGTTTTGATATGCCAGCATAATAAAAAGAAAAAAAGTTGCAGTTTTAAAGTTGAACTTCAATGCTTTACAATTGATTGGTCCCTTACAAACTAAGCACATGGATTAAATATCTGATAATAATATTGCGCAATATTATTAGTCACTAGGTCATTATTTGTAGCCCTTAAATCTAAGTCCCTTAAAGCTAGTACGTTTAGAAGAAACAGTTACAATTTTGCTATAAATGTACGCCAATTTGTTTTGAAAATTAGATTGAATTTTAACCAGATGGGGATGGCGTAGACATCAACGTTCTCATTTTTTCAAGGAATCTCATTTGAAGAGCCGTTTGCTCTTCAGGAGTTAGTTCTCCAGCGTTGATCTTTTCTAGTATTTCTTTGGATTTTGTGCTCTGGTTGTCCATGGTGATAGCGTCAATTTCTGCTTCGAGGCGAGCTGCCAAACCTTCCGTTGTTGTTGTGGTTGGTGTTGTTGTTGTTGTTGTTGTTGTTGTTGGCGTTGGCGTTGCTGTTGTTGTCGTTGTCGAGCTCTGGGGGGTACTTTGAGGAGTGGTTGTAGTTGTATAATTCAACGTATACGTTGTTGAAGGGCCATTGACAGTTGTGGTCTCCTCATCCAAGGAATAGAATTTGTCAGTTGCTTTGTGATACGTCGGTGGCAAGGTGGTCGTGGTGGTCTTTGGCATTGTCGTTGTTGTAGTCGTTGGCGTTGATGTTGTTGTTGTCGTAGACTTGTCCATTGAAGCAGGCAACTGAGGGTGATTCACATCTTCATAATAATAGTCACTTCCGGTTCCGGTATTTTGGTTGCTGCTGTCATCGCCGTAGTAGTACGCATTGGTTTCCGTTTCCGGTTTCGGAGTTGTTGTTGTAGTCGTTGTCAGAGGTTCCGTTGTTGTTGTTGTTGTTGTGGGCGAAGTTGTGGTTGTCGTTGACATTGTTGTTGCTGTTGACAACGTTGTGGTGGTTGTTGCCTTATCAGTCGTTGTCAATGGCGTAGTTGTCGTAGTTGATGTTGTGGGGGATGTTGTCGTAGTTGAGGTCGTTGGTGTTGTTGTAGAAGTTGTTACATACGCTGTTGTTGTGGTTGTTGATGAGGGCATCGTTGATGTTGTCGTATTCTGTGATGTTGTTGTTGTTGTTGTTGTTGTTGTTGTTGTTGTGGTTGTAGTTGTCGTAGATGTAGCTGCTGTTGATGTTGTCATTACTGTTGTTGTCCTTGCAGTTGACGTAGTTGCAGTTGATGTTCTCATAACAGTTGTTGTCCTAGCCGTTGTTTCAGTTGATGTGGTTGCAGTTGATGTTGAACTAATATCATCTAACCACTCAGTTGTTGACGAGTCAGACAGCATCGTGCTTGACGTTGACGTTACAGGATCTGTTTGGGTAGTTGAAGCTGCTGAAGTTGAGGTTGTTCCAGTTGTCGTAGTTGATGTTGTTGTGGTGGTCTCCGGAAAATGCTGGCTTTCCTTGACAAGGCTCAAAAAGGTTTTAGCTGCTTCCTCCTCCTTGATCTTGCCATCCTTGACTTGGTCCAAAAGTCCTAGTAGCTTGGGATGTCTCAGGACTTTAGATCCAAAAGAGCTGGTTTGGATTTGCTTCAGCACCGTTTCCATGTGCAGGTTTTCGGTCGTGAGTCCATGCATGAGTTTGACAGCTTCCTGATGCCTTGCTTTCTTGAGGTTGTCCACGATTTCCATCAACTGGACTGCGCTGACTTCAATGTCAGCTTGGCCATCCTTGACCTTCATCAAGAGCTCGGTGATTGGCAGGTTTTGAGTGACATCTATGCCACTATAATGGGACATAATTTTCAGTGCTTCTGTCAACGGGATATTGGGATTGCTCTTGATTTTTCCCAAGAACTGCATTGCACTCTTCAAATGCTTTTCTTTCTGCTCATTCTGGAGCGCCAAGAGCTTCGCAACCAATAACTTCCCTGCCATTTCAGCAGTCATACTGCCAGTCTTGACAAGATCAATAAATTGTGTCAGTGCATGTCTCGTGGGCAAGCTTAGAAATAGGCCTGACATATTTAGCTTGTCCACAATCTTGTCCAGAGCAAATTCAGACGATTGTCCTTTTAAGACAAAATCGTTGACCAAAATGTCCTTGGCAGTGTCTACGAGTTTGTTCATGTGGGTTTTCTTCAAGTTGTCCAAGATGTTGGCCAATACTTCTGCGCCTTCGGCTTCTGGCACCTTGAAGCTTTTCAAAAGAGGGAAATATTTCAGGAAAGGCGTTGGATCATAGTAAAATCCTAAGTGGTGCTGAATTAGCTTTTGGGCATCAGCTGGCGAGAATGATGGGTCTTGAGCCAATCTCATGGCTATCATTGCTGCAAATTCCTTGGACAGGGATTGCATTGTTGTTGTTGTTGTTGTTGTTGTTGTAGTTGTACTTGTTGTTGTTGTAGTTGTTGTTGTTGTTGTAATTGTTGTTGTTGTTGTTGTTGTTGTGGTTGTGGTTGTTGTCGTAGTTGTTGGTGTTGTTGTGGTTGTTGTGATCGGTATTGTGGTTGTTGTGGTTGTATATGTGGTCGTTTCCGGTTTTGTAGTGGTACTGCTCTTGGATGCTGTTGTTGTTGATGGTAACTTTGATGTTGTTGTCCAGGCTTGAGTTGAGCCAGCAGTTGAGGTTGGTCCAGGAAGGTTTGCCATGATTTTGGCCAGAACCTTCGCCGCTTCCTCAATTGACTCATGGCCTTCCTTGACCTTCTTCAAATAGTCAATCAAAGGCTGAGCATTGAATGTCATCCCCAGATGAGATTGGATTGCCTGGACTGCAACTTCCGGTGTGTAGCTGGGATCAAGGATCAAGTGTTGAACCAGTTCATTCGACAAGTCTTCCATGGATTTCTCCTGCTCGTCGTATATTGAGTTTTCATGGCCCAAGATGCTGGCCAACCTTTCAGATTCGTCCATCCAGACTATTTTGACCACCTGCTTGATGTCAATGTAGTCTTGCAGACCTTCCTTTTGATCTACCTCTTCCATGACAATCTTGGTTGCATCTTCAAGTGTGACTCCTTGGCTTTTCATAATGTGCATGGTCTTCCTGGCTTCAGCAATGACCAGTAGGATGTTCAGCTTGCTGGCAAAGGTCTGGAAGGTCATGTCACTCTTGGCAACTGAATAAATCAGATCCCACAGCAAATCCATGTCTCTCAGTGCTTTGATCTTGGCCATCTCCGTGACTCTGTTGACAATCGAACTAATTCCTTGATTTCTATCGCCATGCTTCAAGGTGTTGAAAATCCTCTGGATTTCGAAGAACCTGTCCTCCTTGACCTTGCTAGCTTCCTCCAGGATAACATTGATCTTTCCTACTAACCGTTCAAGTTTAACCTTCTTTGCTCTCTTCAGTGCTATAAACAAAGCGTATCTGTACATGATACCAATGTTCTTGCCAAGAGACAGTTGGAACAAGGCATCTTCTGGACTCGTGTGTCCATTTATGACATTGTTAGCCACATGCCGGACAATCATTTCAACAGGTGGCTCAAACAGGTCTCTGTCTTCAGGAGCGACCATGGTTGTGGTTGATGCTGTTGTGGTTGTTGTTGTTGACATTGTGGTCCTGGTTGTGGTTGTTGACATCAGATCTTCTGGATCTGGAGCATAGACACTGGACTCACATGTAGCGACAGTGTGCCAGAAAAACTCGCCAGTCACTTGGTTTTCTACTCCAAACCTAATCTGGTTGTCATCATCCTTGTCGCCTGTCCAAAAGTAAGGGGATTTCAAATTTGCCAGGCTGCAGCTCTTTGTCTTCTTCTTGCTGTTGTGGACAAGGCCAGTGTCAATGCTTCTCTTTGATCTTCTGTGACTGCTTCCAACCAGGGGAAGAGCTTTTTTGATCAGAGCCGAATAATGTTTCTTCATTTCTACATGCCTCCCAGGACAGGTCATCTGACTATCAAATGTCTTGCCCAGAACTGCCTGACAAAAATCCCATTCTGATGGGAAGTCTCCAGGCTCTCCCTGGAAACTCTTGTCCAGATCTTGAGTCATTACTCCCTGCTGAATTCTTCTTAGTATCTTGACAATTGCCTTGTGGTCTTCGTGGTGCAGGTTGTCCAAGAGCTTCTGGAGCATCTCAACCACTGACAGCTTGTTATACTGACAAGTTTCTCTTTTGCTACGATACTCCCGACCCGAGGGGAAGAACCTCAAATCTTCCATCAGAGAGTCAAGAACATCATGCCAATGTTCTAAGCTAATTGGAGAGCTGGCCATTTTGCGACCTAGGCGATTGATGAACCCAGTCAGGGTAGGTTTCAGTTGATTGCCGTGGTCTTGAACAACTTCAAGCTTGGGCAGATCACCGTCAATTGCCATGATGGAAATGTTCTTCAAAACTTGCTTGTCTTCGGCGGAAATCGACCTGCAAAATTGGTTTGGAGACTCTTCATTGGAGGACCAAATGGCATGGCAAGCACACTCGTCAAACTCGGTGATGGCATTCTTGTCATCACACTCTTGATTTCGAATGCAATTTGGCCGCAGAAACTTGGACAAGCTGAAATGGTGACTGTGGTCTTGTTGGTGGCCAGATTCCCTCTTGTAACGCGTCTGTTCAGCGTCTGTTGTCAGTTTCTCCGGTTTTCCCTTGTCCGTGATGATGTCAAGGAAATCATGGAGCGCCTGATCAGCAGAATGCTGGTTGTGCTTGAAACCCTCCCTACCCATGAGCTTGGCAATGTCTTTGACAATCCTCTCCAGGATGTCGTGCATTCTAGCCTTCATTTCGTCCATTTTCATGTGACGAATCATGAGTGTCAGAGCTTGTCTAAGCAACGTGCTCTTTGTTCGCATCAAGGATTCGGTTGTGGGATCAGAGCAGTTTTGATTCAGCTCGTCAAAAGTTGGGATTCTCTGGGCAAGTCTCTCTGTCAAGTTCAATATCATGTCAGAGAGCTTTTCTTCTGATCTGTGTTGGGCTTTTTCGTGATTGTAAAATGGTCGACAGGTTTTTGCGTAGCATTTTGTGTCTTGCCTGAGATGTCTCAGTGCTTTGTTGATGCCCCTCATTCGCTGGATATCCTCTTCTTCCTTGTCAGCAGGTCTGATCTTGGACTCACCAAACATTGCCAGACTGGTTCCCTCAAAGTCCCTCTTGATCAGCATAGCTTTGTGTCCTGTAAATGTAGTTAACAGATTGAAGACACCCGGTATGCTTTAATTGAATAATTATATTACCATTTTGACCGTAGTCTGGAACAGCTTTGCACTTGTCGTCAGGCTGCTGAGTTTGGTTTTGGCAGGGTGAAGTGTCCACCTTGACGGGGAACATTTTCGCATTGTCTTCCCTGGTGGAATCTGGGCATTTGTGGAATGGATCCAGCAGAAGGACGATGGCACAGGTCTTGTTGGAGTTGTCACGGTCAGGTTTGCAT
>JAAUYL010105913.1_pt1 | contig 11382 bp, 8 predicted proteins | sample 7278011 | NCBI WGS metagenome assembly JAAUYL01 (sample SAMN14350225, study PRJNA611818) | marine sediment metagenome | isolation source: surface marine sediment (1.8m) | place: French Polynesia: Moorea | collected 2018-08 | reverse complement strand
AATCATTGTAGTATCATCGTGACCGAATGTAATAGCACCGTTTGCAGAGCGTCTTTCAAGAATAGTCTGTCCGTCAAACTTGATTAGCACACCAGTATCTGGAGTAAAGTCTATACTACCACCAGTACCGATAGTCATAGTAGACGTGAGAGTCATACCGTTTGCTAATGTCGGATTGTATAGGTTTAGCGTTGTATCCGATGAACCAACAGTAAGTGTAACAGTACCTCCATCTTCACCCTTAATAGATGCGTTTTGCTCAAACAGAAGGTCTACAGAGTTTACACCATCACCGATGTATACATCACCTCCAGCATCACCAAATAGTACGTTACCGACAGCATTCGTAATAACGAGGTCGTTGCCATCCATTTCAATCTTTCCAGCGTCTGTACCAGCACTGGTCTGAAACTGAATAGGTTGCTTTGTAGTTAAGTCTGTTAGAAATCTAATTCCAGCCATATGTTATAGTCTTGTACCTCCAATACGTTTTTTGCTTGAAGGAGTAAATGATGTTCTTTTTTCTACTTTCCTTTTAGATGCAAGACCTACTGTAGGAATTGCTGATGATTTATCGAAGTATATTTCTGGGTCTTCAAAATAAAACAATTCTTGTCTTCCGTTATTTGAAGCACCAGCAATACCATACACAAGAAAGTAACCCTTGTCTTGTGGAGCAATAGTGATTTGTTTTGTTTGATGTACACCCCTTGAACCAGCATCCCAGTAAACAATTTCTCTAAAACCAGCTAAAGTATTTTTAGCGTTTGTACTATTTACAGTGTTTGTCTGACCAGTATAGTTTGTATGATATCTACCTTGATGATAACCACCATAATTAGGACGAGCAAACATAAATGGATAGCTGTAAGAGCCTTCTTTTTGACACTTCATTTTTGCAGAGATACGAACCGTTGTTCCAGCGGGTACATAAACTTGGTCGCCAAACCATAAATAACCGCTTTCAGTACCAACTACTACCCATTCGTTTCCTAATTCGTTGTTTTGATACCTCCATTGAGAACCCCAAGCTTGAGCTGTTAAATCGTACTCAAAGTTGTGTTCATAGGATTGCTGAAACATAAACTTACCAGTGGTTCTTTCCCATCTTGCTCTACCGTCATCACCACCCCAAACACTGTAATCGTTAGCCCATACCTCACCAGCCTTCCCAGTAAATATGTCTTTTACCCATCTGTTTTTAAAGTATGAATCCAGCCATTTTATTTCACCGCTGCCTACGCCATTATATGGTATGTCTGTTCTAAAGCCGTCACAGTACCAACGCTCATAAACAGCACCATTACCAGCATAATACTGGTAGAAGAATCTATTCTCGTGGTTTAGCAGTATATGATGTCTGACCTTGTTAGAACCCTCTCTGTTGTGATGCCATAAAGTACCGTAGTCATCACTTCTTGTGTAGTAGTTATACGCCCACTCACAGTAAGGCTCGTACATACCATCGCCATAGAAAGTGGTGTAGCTTGAACGAGTAGCATAGTTATTATACCACTTTAAGTTGTGTTGTGTCGACCAGTTCCAATAGTTGTAGCTACCAATATTGTATACACAGTTGTTTCTTACCACAAGCCCGTGAGGATGTCGTGTAGTAAGACCAGTGTACGATGTCTTGTAGTTACAGTTATCTATTACAATACCTTGAACCTTAGACTGAAACTGATTACGATTATCAGAACTTCCATCTTCGTATGCACTATTGTATCCAGCAAACATTACACCTCTATAGTAGGTACTGTTTGTGTTACCACCCCATTGCGTAAACCTCAAGTTTTTCAAAGAGATGTGACGTGTTCTACAGTTGCTGTAGTCTGTCCAATACTCAATATACATAAAAGGACGTGTATCACTATTGTTGTCAACACCCTTAATAGTAAAATGTCTTGTAAGAATGTTTACCAAAGAACCTTTAAAATGCTTGTGCCTTACTTGGTCGTCAAGCGTAAGAGTGTTGCCAGACTTAGCTGTGACGTTGTACTCCGTATCGTAGTCCCAGTTCGTGTCATTGTTGTTAGCATCAATGATAATGGTGTCCCCTACAGCAATATCACTTGCATTTCCTACTGTAATCTGATTACTACTATCTACAGTCGTTACAGCAGTAGTTAGTGTAGTAGAACATCTTTCTATTCTGTCACCCGACTCGTGTTCTTTTTCAGCACCAGTCTGATACAGAGTCTGACCTACATTAGCAGATGCAAAACTAACACTCATAGTGAGCTTGTGAGACTTGTAATCAATCTCGTTTACAGTAGCCACCTTTCTGCTTGAGCCAGTGCCACAGATTAGCTTATATCCTTTTCTAAAAACCTTTGCATTTTCCACATACACAGTGCTTCCAGAAACTTTAGTTATATCTGATTTAGGAGCTACGAACTGCCTAATGTAAATTCTGTTGTTTGTAGTATCTACATCGTGTATCCAAAAACCCTCGTCACCAGTAACACGGTTGTCTTGATTGCCATCTCTAAATATAGCTATCCAGTCCTCTGCTGCAAAGTTAGACGCACTCGTTACCGTGATATATGCGTCATCAATATTGACTTTTGCTGTTGTAGTTGTATTTAGTCTCTTGTAGTCCGCTTCAAGCTTCATTGATGCAAAGCGTTCATTTTCCACCCAAATACCGTGCTGGTCAGAGTTGCTACCTCTTACCTCAAGAATCATATTGTTACCACTTGAAGATAAAAGACCCGCTGTTGCTGAATTTCCTTTAGTGAACCAAGCACCACCGCTTACATTGTATGCAGCAGTGTTGTATCCTTTTACAGTGATACGACCATTGAGACGCATCTTACCGTTTGTCTCGAACTTGAGGTGACCACGTACAGTGATGTCACCGTATCCATTGGTAGTACGAATGTCTGAGTTTACTACAACCTCGTGACCAGCACTAATAGTAAACGTGTCCCCATCTGCTGGAGTAGTTCCACCCCAAGTAGATGATGAGTTAAAGTTTCCGCTTTGTGAGGATGTAAGTGCAGCCATTATTCTGTAGGTAGTTCGTTAATCTGCTCGTATGAGCTTGTGTCAACAGCAACTTCAAAGCTAAGAGTGCTTGAGTTGTCGTCTGTGGCATTGTCGTTTACGTCTACAGTGATACTTGAAATATCAGAAGAGACGGTGATGTCTCCAGTAGTCTTGTTGTAGTTAACAGTCAATATCATTGATATACATTTTGTTCCACAAAGATAAAAAAAAAGAGGGGTGCAGTCAGAACCACACCCCTCCTATATTAGTCTAAGTCTGTATTAGTCAATCTTAGTAACCAAGATGATAATATCATTTGCAGCTGGAGCAGTGTTAAAGTCAACTGTCACCGTACTTGCATCTGTTCTAACAACTTGAGCGTATACAGTCTCATAGCTTGAGGCATCGTACATCTGTACCATTACGTCACGAGTACCGAGACCGTGTGATACTGCAATACTTGTAGCAGAACCATCACCAATCGTTCCTTTGTAAGAACGAGCAGCAAGACCCGCTGGAGTTACAGCTCTTGTAGAGTCTGTACCAGCAAGTGCTTCACCAGCAGTTGCAAGTTCAACGATACCCTTGTTAGATGTAGAAGCAGTCTCACCGCTTACGGTAAACACACCACTTGACACAGATACATCAATACCGTCACCAGCAGCTACTCTTGCACGACCAATCGCAGAAGCTGTTGCAGTATCTACTACGAAATCTAACTCGTTGTTAGCGTCATCGTATGTAACAGTAATACCAGTCTCTGTGTTACCAGTAACCATCTCACCAACGTAGTCTTGTACAGTCTCCTTAGAAAGCTGAGTGTTGGTGTTAGTTGCACTAATAGTAGTTCCAGAGATAGAAAGGTTTGAACCGATGTCCAACCACTTGAATGCACCAGCAGAGTCATCCCAGAATGCGATGCGGTCATCGTTAGGGTCTGCAAGAGACTCAAGACCTAAGTGGCTAAGAGATACAGCATCTGCGGCAACCGAGATACCAGTACCAGCACCTACATTAAGAGTCTTAGAGAATGCACCACTTGAAGCAGTACCACCACCAGTCAAACCATTACCAGCTGTTACAGTTACAGCGGTAATATCACCAGAGTTGTTTGAGTATTCAGAAGAGATTGGAATGTTGTAGTAAGTAGAACCATCATTCGTAAACTCCCATCTGTCGTTTGTCTCGTTCCAACGGAACAATACGTTTGTAGAGTTACCACGCTCAACTTCAAGACCAGCGTTTTCTGTTGGTGTTGCCGCTGCGTTGCTGTTCAACAACAAGATGTTGTCGTTGAATGTAACAGTCTCTGAAGTGGTAGTGAATGAACCACCATCAATCTGTAGTGTACCACGAATTACAACCGTAGTATCATCATCAGCATCACCAATGTAAACAGTATCCGCACTTGTAAACTGAGCCAATCTTGATTTCAAGTTAGCTACACTTACGTCAACATCCGTGTTTGTAGTCTTAGCAGTCCAAGAGAATGAACCATCACCATCTGAAGTCAATACTTGACCAGACGAACCATTACCACCTACGTTAAGCTCAGAAGCCCCAACAGCGTTTGCAGCAATCTCTGAAGAACCTACAGCGTTAGTATCAATTTGAGCAGCTCCTACGCTATTTAGTGTAGCAAGTGTACCAAGACCTAAGTTTGTACGAGCTGTTGAAGCATCACTTGCCCCAGTACCACCGTTTGCAATAGCAAGGTCAGCACCACTCCAATCAGCGTTGCTAATAGCAAGTGTACCACCAAGAGTTAAACTACCGTTTGATGTTACAGTTCCAGTAAGGGTAAGACCATTCTTAGTACCAGTACCGCTTACACTTGTTACTGTACCAGTAGTAGTAGAGAAGTTAGCATCGTTATTGAAGATACTCAATGGAATCTCACTCGCAGCTTTACGCTTTTGAGATGATGCGTCCAAAACAACAAACTCATCTGTAGCAACCATCGCTTGAGTCATATCTGTCAATTCAGATAGGTCTACATTGATAGAGATAGTTCCAGATGTAGTAATAGGGTTAGTACCGCCTATGTCAATTAGGTTACCAGCAGAAAGCTGTACAGACGTTACCGTACCAGTGTTTGTTGTGTATCCAAGACCAGTTACCCAGTCGTATACATCGTTACCAGTTACGAGCGTAGTAGCACCGTTAGTTACACCAGCAGTTTTTGCTCGTACCTCATCAGATACAATTTCGATTGTTGTACTGTCTACATTTACGTTTAGTGTAACAGCTCCAGATGTACCACCACCAGTAAGACCACTTCCAGCAGTTACTGCTGTGATGTCACCAGTTGTAGTAGATAGAGTCTGCCACGAGCTACCGTTGTAGAACTTAATCGCATCAATATCTGAGCGATAAATCATACGACCCTCAAAGTTACCACTCGTAGGGTCAGCAGTTACAACTTGAAAGCGTGAGTCGATTAACTGACCTTGATTGAGGTCAATGTTACCGTCTACGTTTAAGTTACTTAAAAATTTTACTTCAGCCATATTAGTTCATATACGCCTTCCCACTCGTAGGGGCAGACAAGGTTATTGTTAAAGAATTATCATCTGTATATGACACAGCTCCATACAAAACTGTATCTGCACTATCTACGACAGTAACGGCTGGTTTCTTGCCGAGATTGTGTGTTACACTCCAAGTATCAGAAACAGAGTTCTGATTGTGGGTATAGTGAGAGTCCTTAGTAGAAATCACGCCAGAAATCGCTACATTGATTTCTGGTTGACTAATCTTAGCTGTGGTTACCTTTGTGGTAACTCCTCCAATCTTTACAGAGTCTCCGCTATTTACTTCTATATTACTCACTTACGTCTTCGTTAATTTTAAAGATTCCGTATACCCAAGTTTTTACTGTGCCGCTATTTGTAGACTGCAAGTCATAAACATACAGACCGCCAGATACAGCAGCCATAGTAGCAGCAGTTGCCGTAACTGTAAGCTCACCGTCTGAATTGCCAGAGTAAGTAAAGCTTGAGTCTGCAATGATGTCTGAAGATGATGTGTCTGTTTCTTTAACATCCATCTTCCAAGTATAACTTGTTAGGTCAATGGCATCACCATCGTCATCAGTAAAGGTGAACTCCAACTTGAACGTGTCTCCTCTGCGACAAGTAATATCTACTCTTGTAGCTGTATCTAAGTTAATCTGTGTTGCCATTATTCTAAATCTTCTACCCAGTCATCTGGATTGTCATACATATATTTTTGAGCTTCATCTTTACCGATAAAATACTGAGTATGAGAATCAGTAAGTGAAGTCCCAGAAGCTAACTGAACAATATGCATATCACCGTCTAAGTTAGACTTAGTTGCACCTGTGTAGTCTGCCGTAGTCCTTGAGTCATATTGACTCTGTGTCATTAGTATATACATTAGCTAAATGTTCCTCCGTTGTTAGTTGTTGTGTATATACCGCTACTATCTGTAACATCTGTGTCAAGCTCCCATTCTGTGATGAGGTTTGAAGTAACACCTACTCCAGAAGCATTTAGGGGTCTTCCAGAATTATAAATAGCTGTTACATCCGAAGAGCTTAACGCCGAACTATACAGCTTTATCTCATTTATAGCCCCTCCAAGCACACCTGCTGATGGGCTGTCGTTACCAACATTTTCTCCAATTCCTAAAAACTCTGGGTCAAAGTTAGCTCTACTCGCTTCTGCTACATTGCTGCCTCCAGAAGCGTTTAACTCTACTGCATTCCAGTATGCTTTAATTCCAGTGTTTCCAGAAGAAGCATCATAGGTAAATGTGATATTAGCAAATCCGTCAGAATTTACATTACCTCTTTGACTTGCTCTCCATCCAGTTGTACCGTTAGTAATTCCAGTAATAGTATCGTTACTGTCATCGTGAAGAGCGTAGTATCTTTCGTGGTTTACACCACTGAATCTTTGTCTAAAGTATATTCTATTGCTGCCAGACGTATAAAATATAGTCCAGTTGTTGTTGGTGTTCGACTCAGAAGCCGACAAACAGAATATCTGCTGATTCTTTTTTGAGGTAGAATCAATTCTAATCCAAAACGAAATACTTAGGTCTTGTGTAGCAACATCTGTCCATATAAAAGGACTTGAGTCTGTCCCGTTTATATAGTCATTGACACCGTCACCCACCCACCAGTTTTGGTCAATAGGATATACAGTCGTATCTACATACGCTTGTCTTGCTGTTGATAAGCCTAATCCGTTCATTATCTATCTTCTACTTCTCTGTATGCTAAAATTTTACCAGAGCTTACTGTGATGCTGCTAAACTTACCGTAAATAGTCATTCCTTTAGGAACGGTTACTGACGATAAATTATCACCTCCACCAGCAGATGTTACACTGATACTTGCGTCTTCAAGTGCGCTGATAGCGATGTATGTGTGGGAGTTAATAGTCCCAGTAGTCACATAATCAAAACCAGACTGCCCAAAGGCTTGAAGGTTTGCGTTGTAGTCGTGAACTAATTTATTTGCTGCCATTTTGTTATTTTTTACAAAGGTACTAATTTACTGATTATCAAGCTTTTAGCATATCTAAGAAGTCCTTGCCTTCAGACTCCTGTTCTTCTCTAAGTTCACCTCTTTGACCTTTACGTTGAGAGATGAGTTTAGATTGTTCTATAGCTTGTTTTTTAACTCTTTCGTCTTTGGCTATCTCTTTTTGAGATTCCATTTGTTGTCTGAAAGCCATTTCAGACTGCTTAGTCTGTTGACCTACTTGAACTTTTTGACCTTCGAGTTGTGATTTTAACTGATATTCCATTTGAAGCAACTGAGCATCAGCTTGTGCTTTTGCTTGAATTTCAGCAATCTTAGCTTGAGTCTGAGCTTGAATTTCAGCCATTCTTCCTTGAGATGCGGCTTGAGCTGCTTGAGCATTAGCCTGAGACTGCATCTGAGAATTTTGTTGTGCAATCTGTTGCTGCATACGCATACGCTTCTTACGTCTAATAATAAGAAGTCGTTCAGCTTGGTCTATATCCTTTAGCTGACGAACAGCAATAGCATCTTCAAGGTCTATTTCTTTTTGACCTAAAGCAATCTGAATATTTTGCTCTAAGTATGCTTTTTCTGTTTCGTTCATTTCAGTCTGAATCTTTACACCGAAGTTGTACATCGGTAAGTCACTGAATGATGAAAGAACAGACATATTTGTTTTGCCTATCGCTTTTTCATACACCTCAAACAATACAGACTTCTTAGGTAAGATTTGAAGACACTTAACGATGTCCTCACAGACTCTTGAGTAAAGGTAGATAGAAGCATTAGTAATATCGTAAATAGCATTGTTACCAGCAGCTACTGCCTGTTTGCTAACACCAACAAGAAGTTCTCCTTTTGGAGAAGTTCCATCCATTACCTCATTGATACCTGTCGTATCACGAATAAGACGCAGATTATGGTTGTAGATAGCAATAAGCTCGTTAATATTGCGGATGCTATTATCCAAGCTCCTAACTGGAGGGTTCTGGAATCCACCTTCTGGATTTTTCGAACGATAGTAGAATACACCTGTTTGTTCATAGATGTCCTGAATATCTAATGGTTGAAGTTCTCCACCTTTACCAAGTTGTACATTTTCAAGCCCTTCAATGTCTACAATGAGACCATCTGGTTTTGCTTTTGCAATAGCTTGTTGAAGCTTAAGGTGTGAAAGCTGTAGTTGGTCTGCAAACCCGATTACAGAACCTACCAAAGACTTTGGCATCATTCTCCGCAAGTTTGTAGCTACTACAGAATATGATAATCTTGCTTTTGTTAAATCGTGTGCGTTTTTAGGAACATTAGACTTTTGCCCGTATCCGAATACATAATCACAACCTACAACATAGCTACCCCCAAACACAGTCTGTATGTCCATTGTGTATGGCTTACGCTCATATACAGATTGTTTCGGTGCATTGTATTCAAAGCCTTTGTAGTAAAAACTTTCATTTCCAAAGCGAGACTTTTTGCCTTCAAAGAAAATTTGGTCTGTAGAGATAAACTCAAAGTCCATAACCTCTACAATAAACTCATCGTATCCGTAAGTTGTACGGTCAAGAGTTTCATCGTAATACTTGTAGCTTAACTTGTCTGCTCTGTTCTGGTATTTGTTTTTAACCTTCTGAGCGATTTTTTCAAATTGCTCTTCTGTAAACTCATCACCAACAAGACGCTTAAGTTCTGAGATGCTAATTTTCTTAATGTGTCCAGCATAGATGAGGTCTGAGAATGTCGGGTCTTCCGTATAGCTGTGGAAGAAAAATGCTGGGTCAATATACTCTTCTGTGATTCCATAGTTTGGGTCGTTGTTGCGTTTAACAACAGCCATACCACAAGAAACCAAATCGTTGACCGCTCTGCGATATACACGCTGGTCAAAGTCGTTCCACTCAAGAGTCATATTAGTACCAACTTGAGCTGCTATTTCAGCAGCCGTTTTAATGTTGGCATCCATAAATATTTCAGCTTCTTCAGGTGTCTCTGGGATTTCATCTAAGTTAATTTTAGTATCAACACCCATAGACTGAAGCTCTTCAATCATTGCTTTGTTCTCTACCTCGAAGAGTTTTTGCGCTCTTTTATCCTCTTTTTCAGATTGTGATAAAGGGTCGATAGCCGTGAGATTAGGGTAGGGCTTTCTGGAAAGGATGTTGTTAACCACAATCTTAACAAACTTAGGAACAATAGGAACTGGAGACCAGTCAAGATTAAGGAGAGTTCCATCTCCACTGTTAGGGTCAAGAGAGTTGAGGATTTGTTTGTAGATAGAAGTATCTTGAGTACCGTTTGCATAGTCTCGGTTTGTTTCAAAATCCTTTAGTCTGCGTCTAAACAGACTTCTCTCATCGTCAGAGTTTCCCCATTGTTTTTCAATAGCCTTTGCATACTTGATACCATAAGACTTAGATGTCTTTTTAGCGTGTGGTGCAAAGGGGTCTGGAAAGTTTCCATACTTTCCTTTTTCATTATCACTGTTGTACATAGCCTTTCGCAGAATACTTCCTTGCAAATATACGAAATTAAAGGACTGTGTATCAGCGTCTTATTTCCTTTGTATACCTGCGGAAAAACTGTTTATCGTTAAAGTTAGACTCCTTCTTTTCTGTCTTGACTTTTTGCGCTCCAAGTAGAGCTAAACCAGAACTAATCGTAAGGTCATACTTAGTACGATTGTCTATTTTGTATCCAATCCAGTCTTCAAGAGTTCTATTAAAATACATCTTTCCGTAAGAACCAGTCTGACCGTTTATACCTACGTGTTCCTCTACATACGCTTCAATAGCGTGGGCGTGAGCCTGTATTACATCTTGAGAGTTAGAAGGTATACCACGAGTCTTTGTATTAGAGGCAGCGTTAGGAGACTTCAGATGTTCTGGTCTTTTCATTACATACTCTTCGTATCCACGAGACTCAAAGTACCTTACTATACCATACTTGTTGTTTTCTATTAAAAGTGGGTATCCAAAGAATACCGCAGCCATCAAGACGTCTTCGTAGAAGATTCGTGCCAAAGGCGGACGAGAGGCATACTCAGCGACAAACATATTAGCAGGAGCAGCAAGGCTAAACTTATTGTATAGATGACAAGCACCTTTAGAACCTCTATTATCTGTTGTAGAATCCAAATCATAACTATCGACACCGCCTACGCCAATATGGTCATTAGCTGGATGTTTTTTTCCGTACTTAATTACGTACTTATTTCTTTCTTCAGGCTTGGGCATCCAAGCAACTCTCCATCGTCCATTTGAGTCTGGACTGAATACAACTTCTTTATCTTGAACTCCATCCTTCCACATAAAGTTACCTTGAACCACAGGGTTAGGGTACAGCTCTTCGTTGTATTCTATTTGTTCGTATATCTTTCCAATATTAAATGTAGACCCCTCGATACTGTCTCGCATCGCCTCCTCAACTGTAAACGGGAACTGTCGTACATACTCGTTGAGTTCTCTTGCATCGTGCTTGAGGGCATCTCTTTCGTTTTTGAGATACGTCTTCGCACCAATGTCGACAAAGTCTCCATCAATCGTTTTGACAGGCTTTTCAGGGTCTTCCACAATAGGGTTACCGTATTCGTCAAAGAAACCTTCGAGGGCTTCGTAGGCTGGTATAAAAAGTCTATAAAGCCCAGTCTTTGTTCTTCCGTTTGCGTTTCTGTCTTCTGGGTCTGAATCTCGCCAGAGTTCTTTGTATTGTTTTCCACCTTTGTCCATTGGATTTACTGTAGAACCCATAAGACACTTACCGATAATCTTACGACCTACAATTAAACAAGTTCTTTCTATTCGCCACGCCTCACGGATGTCAGTAGGCTTTTCCCACTTACCGCTCTCATCCATATACATCATATGAAGCTTTTCACCATCGTATGCGTTGTTCGTGGTGTT
>JAAUYL010058481.1_pt1 | contig 11384 bp, 8 predicted proteins | sample 7278011 | NCBI WGS metagenome assembly JAAUYL01 (sample SAMN14350225, study PRJNA611818) | marine sediment metagenome | isolation source: surface marine sediment (1.8m) | place: French Polynesia: Moorea | collected 2018-08 | reverse complement strand
GGTTGAAGTTCAACCATCTTTTTGCCACAGGCGATCAATCCCAATAGCGCGGTTACCATCAGCACCAAGGCGATATGCAACCAGACTTTCTTTTTCATGACGCCTTCTCCCTTCTCGGCACGTATTTGCGTGCAAACACAATGGCGTTTAAAACCTATACTATTGTTATATAAACAAAATAACTTCAATTACAACAAAAAAGCAAGCTCCTGAGAACACGTATCAGCCAGCCATACAGATACCAATGCAAACAAAGCTAAATGCAACGTCATAAGTAAAAATAATCATCGTAAAATTGAAATTTAGCCAACCTCCTGTTAGGATATAAGCGTAAGCTGTTATAATACATCAGATATTTAGCCAACACCAAGGAGCGGCGGCATGCACAAAACATGGTTTCTATATGTAATGATCGGACTGTTTATGATGTCCCCGATTGTTTCAGCTCAGGAAGAAATTTTGGAAATTTCAGTCACTGACGAAAACGCCCGGGTATCCTATCAAGCTATTGATGAGCGACGGTTGCTTGTATCGGTGGAAGATGCAGATGGCAATGCCATTCAAGGGCTAACCTTGGAAGACTTTACCGTCTCGAAAGGAACGAAACAAGCGCGCCTGCTAGCGGTTGAAACGCTTGAGGCCAATGAAGAGGTTGGTTTAAACGTGGTGCTGGTGGTTGACAACTCGACTTCCATGAAACGTCGCAAAGCCATTGAGCCTTTGATAACAGCGGTAGAAGGATTTTTTGATATCATCCGCCCCATCGACAACGTGCATGTAGTTGTCTTCAATCCAAAGGGTTCCCAGGCTTTTGATGGAAAGCGTTTGCATACCCAATCATTGGAATCCAATGACCCCATGGCCCTTAAAGCCTTTTTAAAAAATAGTTTTAAAGACGGTCTCTCAGGGGGTACCTATCTTTATGAAGGTATTATGGCGGGATTTGGCGCCATGCGCACAATGCCTGAAGAATCCACCAAATTGATGGTTGTCTTTTCCGACGGCGAAGACATCAACAGTGACTTTGAGCGCGACGTCGTTGAAAAAACGGCCGCTGAATTAAAAAACCTGCAAATATATACCATCGATTATATGCCAAGTGCATCTCTAGATCCATTTCTGGAATCAATGGCCACACAGCATCAAGGACGAACTTGGAAAGCCTCTTCGGCGGACGAACTGATTCCGATCTTTCAATCATTTTCAACGACGCTATTGCGCCGGTATGTTGTTGCCTACCGGTTCTTAGATCCACCCCAGGGATCTGTCAGTATGGAACCTCTGGAACTCACCTTTAACATGCTGAGCTATCTGGATGGCGCCCTGATTTCAAATGTCATTTTTTTCGATGAGGGCTTCAGCGATATTCCCGACCGGTATCAACGCTTTGAGACACCGCAGCACACAACCAACTTCAATCGGCAAAATCTGGCAAGTTCATTGGAACGGCACCTAAACACTTTGAATATTGTCGGCAACCGGTTAAAGCAAGATCCCGATCTCACTGCCACGGTGGTGGGTTTCAGCTATGGAACCGATACAGCATTGGAAAATAAGGCACTGGCCGAACAGCGGGCGGACCAGATTAAATACTATCTGCAGACCATTTGGGAAATAGATTCCTCACGCCTCCATACCGAGGGCCGCGATGCTTCGGAAACTGAAACGACCGATGCGTCTGCCCGGAAACCCGGTTATGCAGCGCAATTTCGCCGTGCTGAGATCATTTACGCTAAGGAAGATGTAGAAGCACAAGCCCGCGGGGATTATATCGGTGAGGCCAATAACATGAACACCTTGCGAATCGAACCGCGCATCAAAGCCGAATATGGTGTGGCTGAATGGCAGCTGCAAATTTGGGGCGATGATCACGTCCTGTGGAACCAAACCGGTCAAACCGCCCCACCGGCTGTCTTGGAAATACCGATGGACGAACTGGGCCGCCAAAACATGGCCAAATTTGGCAGTCTGAATGCGCGTATGACCGTCACCGATACCAACCAAGATCGTGTGGAAATCATTACCGAGCCTTGCCCGGTTACCATTTTAAAAAATAACCTCATCCATCAACTCCTCGGCCCTCCCAAGGGCTCTATCGCCGTCGCACCACCGGAGTTGACCATTGAAGAAATCACCATCATCGACACATCACCGATGCTCAACTATGTCTATTTTGACACTGGAAAAAGCGATATTCCGTCGCGCTATGTGTTGTATCGCAACCAGACGGATACCCAAAATTTTGCCATCAGCGATTTAAAGGGCACGATGGAAAAATATCAGCATGTTTTAAACATTATCGGTAAACGCCTGGTTCAATATCCCGAAGCGCTTATTAAAATTATCGGATGCAACTCTAACCGCGGCACTGAAAAGGGCCGCATCGATCTATCACGCAGTCGCGCTGAAGCGGTACGCTCCTATCTATTGTATATGTGGGGAATTGATTCATCGCGCATGGAAATCGTGACACGCAACCAACCGCCGGTTCCCAGCACTTCAAAAATTGCCGAAGGCCGGGCTGAAAACCAGCGCGTTGAAATCCATACCGATTTCCCAACAATCTTGGTCCCGATCAAAAGCACTTATATTGAGGAGAAAAGCAGTACACCGGTAATAACGATTACCCCCCATATCAAAGCCGATTACGGCATCAAATCTTGGAAGCTTAACTTAACGGCTGCCGAAAAAATCTTGGCTTCAATGGACGGACAAGGTGCCCTTGAAACCGAATATGCCTTTGATCTGGCAACCATCGGATTGCGGTCCATTGCCAGCCACCCTCAATTAACCGCCCGGGTCGAAGTGATCGATCAAAAAGATCAGGTTTGGCAACAAAACGGACAGCCACCTATCCCGGTCAGTTTTATCCAGCGCCAGGAAAAACTGGCCAGTCGCAGTGGCTACAAAGTCCTGGAAAAATATGCACTGATTTTGTTCGAATACAATCGCGCCACTATCAAAGATGAAAACCTGGCGGTATTGGAACAGATTCATGAACGGATAAAACAGTTTCCAGATGCCATCGTTACCATAACGGGTCACACTGATAACATTGGCGGTGACGCATATAATCTGGACCTATCGCAGCGCCGAGCCAAAGCTGTCCACAATAAAATACGGGCATTTGGTATCAGCCCGGATGTGAATGTCTCCCATGAGGGTGCCGGCCCACATGATCCCCTGTATGACAATACCTTGCCGGAGGGTCGTGCGCTGAATCGCACGGTGACCGTGTCCGTGGAATATGAAAAGCAGGAATAAATCCCAAGGGTAGCTCTCCAATCACCCGGCGGCAGGTAGCTGAAATCTGAGGCCTGTCCCTAACACCACCAAACCGGATCAACAAACCCAAAAGCCGGACGGAATATCTTTCCGCCCGGCTTTTACGGTTCACTCCGTAAGGACAATTACGCTAGACATCCTCGGCCGGCAACCCCAGGGCTTTGCGTTTGGATTCAATGTGTCGCCTGATCAGGATTGCGGCTTTTTCCGGATCCGGCTCCACGGCAAAGGTTGCACCGACCACATCGTTTAAGCCTTCGGTCAGCAGGTTTACAATGTTCAGACTGCCGGTGATCGGCGGCATGGGACCCAAAACAGTAAAAACACCCGAAGCTACGAAATAAACCCCGATGGTCGCCGCCTTTTCAGAATACCATTCCGGCGCCGCCCCGGCGATGGGCAGATCGCTGATGTCCACATTTAACGCATTGGCCAGCGCCGAAGCCAGCACCAGGATACGCACGTTATCCACACAGCTTCCCATATGCAGGACCGGCGGCACGCCAAGGGCTCCGCATATTTCCTGCAACCCCGGTCCGGCAAGTTCGGCCGCATCCGTCATTTTAAAGCCCGCCTTGGCATTGGCAACGGCGGCGCAGCCCGTATCGACCACCAAAATATCATTTTCAATCAAACGTTGAGCTAGACTAACATGGCCGTGATCCTGTTTTATTTTGGGATTATTGCATCCCACAATACCAACAGCACCTCTCATTTTGCAAGATTAGAAGGCATCTATTAGCGTATCAGGCGAACATCCTAAATCGTTAACGATAGATTCCACCTAGAACACGCCTAAAGCATCCACGGAATCCACCGGGATGAAAGCCTCACCGCGGTTTGCAAAGTTTTCAACAGCCTGTCGCACCACGGTCATGGCGGTCTCGGCTGCATTTTCGGGATGAAATTCCTGATGTTCCATACCGGGAAAACGGGCTTTGTCACTCGTACTGATCATCTTGGTATGGTAGCAAGATGCAACCGTGGCCAATGAGGGCATGATGCATTGATAGTCGACCAGCATCATTTCCACGGCACCGGTGGACAACACCAGCTCAGTGGAAAGATGATTGCCGGCCATGGCGACACCGTGGCGCATCAACAATTCATTGCCGGTGCAGCAAACACCGGCCAGATTAATACCCTTAGCCCCCTTGGATTCAGCCAGTTGAAGCATTTCCTCTGACTGCGCCGCGTGCAACACCATTTCGGAGACCACGGGATTGTGTCCGTGGACGATAATGTTAACCTGGTCCTTGGCTAAAACACCCACATTGAAGCGGGTTGCCCGCGGAGTGGGTGTACCAAACAGGATATCCGACACTTCGGTGGCAATCATGGATCCACCCCATCCGTCCGACAAGGCATTGCGTACGCCATGCAACAACAGGCTCTGCCAGTCGTTGTCCACGCCCATATGCGTGCGATGCATCATCTCGGATGTTTCGCGGTCGATCCCCCGGGGCGTAACCCCCAAGTTGTTCCAGAGTTCCTGGCGCTTGGCTGGTGCCCGGCTGATAAGGGTAATTGATTTTTGTTTGCAACCGTAATCTTCCTTCATGGCATCCGCCAAACCCGCCGCAATTTGAAAATCATCCTTTCCGTCGGTGGCAACGCCGTACTCGGCCGCCACCCGTTTAAGTTTTTCAGGATCACGGATCTGATACCCGGACCCATTGCCGCTGCCGACCTCGCCCAAAACATCCACCAGATCACGCCCGTGATCGGAGTGCGAAGCCGCTCCGGCGGCTATCATTCGCCCCAGATTACGCGCCACAATAATATCCGCATCGGCTCCGCAGACCCCTTTTTGGGGGCCTTCACCAAAAGGATCCACCCGGCAGGGTCCCATGACGCAGTTGCGGCAACTTAATCCCATTTCACAAAAACCGCATTGAGGTTGCTGGGCCTGGTGACGCTCCCAGACAGTCTCAATTTGGTCCCGGGCGGCTTTTTGCAGCAACAATTGACTATCTTCACAAATGGTACTGTTTTCAAATGGTTTATTCATGGCCTGCTCCTTATTTTTCATTGCGTGCAAATTTCTAAATGGATTTATTAGGGATTGCGCATTTCGATCTGCACCTTTTTAAGGGTATTAAGCAGTTCAAAACCTGGCGATAAAGCAGCTGTTTCCGCACCGGTGGACACGCTGCGTGAAATTTCATCGGTTTTTCTTTTCATGGCCGCCGCTTCGGTTTCAAAGGTCAGGGCAGCGACCATGCAGGCCTCCACGCAGGCGGGTATGCGCTTTTGCTGCCGGCGCTCGTAACAGTTATCACATTTAACGGCCACCGTTTTACCGGGGGGCGCCACCGCGTCTTCGTGGTAACGGATAACACCAAAGGGGCACGCCATAGCACACGATGCGCAATTGATGCACTTGTCCGGGTCAATTAAAACCGTATCTATTTCGTTATCGCGGAATATGGCACCCGGCAGACACGCCAGTTGGCAAGGGGCGGGATTGCAATGCCGGCAGCGATTGGGAAAGCCTTCCTCATATAGCCCAACACCGACATGGACACGCGGTTTGGGCTGCGGTTTTTCTGAAACCGCCAAAAATAAGCTTTTCGTTTTAGAATGTGCGGCGGCACACGCCAGCATGCACTGCATGCAACCGACACACCTCTCCGGGTGGACAATTACTTTTTTCATACGCCCTCCTTGCATTTACAATGAACCGTAACCATCAAAGTCTCTGTTTAGGCGGCTTTGGGCGATGCCGCCCAGGCGCCATGGGTCATTACCTGTTTGAAATTGAATCGGGTGTCCAACAACGCTTCTTTTGGTATGTTCAACGGTATTTGATGATGCATCAGCGCCATTAAAACACCCCCCTGTTCAATGTCATTGACCATGGTAAATCCAACCAGGCGTTGATCACAAAATACCATTTTACGGTAGGTATTGCGCCCGGCATGCATAGCACTCATAACCTCATAACCATTTTCATGCGGAGGCGTTACCAATCCACCGGTCAATACATCCAGATCAAAAATACGGATCACATTACGGCTTAGGCTTCCGGCATACGCCACAGGTCTGCCCGCCATGTTGATACCTGCAATACGGCCTTGACTCACAGCTTCAGGCCAGATGGCATTGACCCAGCGACTGTTCCGGGCCACGTCGATATATTCGGCGACATCACCGGCGGCATATACGTGCGGGTTGCTGGTCTGCATGTGGGCATTGACCATAATACCCAAATCGACTTCAATGTGATCACGTGGTACAAAGGACAAAGCCGGCAGAACGCCCTTGCCGATTACCACCATATCGCACGCAATCTTTGATCCATCTGATATTTGGGCGGCCTCAACCTTATCTTGGCCTTCAAAGGCGGTGACTTCCACACCAACCTTCACTTCCAGTCCCTGGGCGACCAGCTCCTTCAGAATCATCTGGCCGGCGGTCTGATCGACTTGAAGTGATAGGGGATAGCCGGATCCGATCAGCATGGTGACTTTCAGGCCGCGGCGCAGCAACCCATAGGCGGCTTTAAATCCCACCAGGCCACCGCCTAAAACCAGCGCATCCTTGGTCCCCGCTAAACTCTGCAGCATGTTTGCGACATGGAGGGAAGTGCGCATGTAGGATATATTTTTTAATTCCTGATTTTGCGCGTTGATGGGACGTGGGTCGGCACCGGTGGCAATCAACAAACGATCATAGGCAACGGATTGGGCCGTTCCGACTTGTACGGTTCGACTACCAACGTCGATGTTTGTGACGCGCTCACCAAAAATTGGCGCTATGTTTAGCGTATCATAGAATTTTGCTTTGCGAATGGGTAACTGATTTGGCGTGGCCGTACCTTCCAGCACCATGCTGATCATTGGTCGGCAATAGGGAAGGCCACTTTCGTCACCGATCATGGTAATATTGCCGTCAGCGTCAAGCTGCCGAATGGATTCCGCGGCACTAATGCCCGCCACACCATTTCCAATGATGACATATTCCATAGACCCCCTCCCAAAATATTTTACTGTTTGATCCGATGACACGCTACCATGCCGATAGCACTGCGTGGGCGCGAGATTTCCTATAATGCGCTGGGCGTTTTTTTGAATCAGCCAAAAATGATGACGACAAAAAACACCAAAGCCTTCATCAGGATGATGCAATCCTGATGAAGGCTTTGGCTGTTATTTTCAGGATAACCGATGGCATAGATGTTACCCCGTATTATTAGAAGGCAGGTTCAATCTTTGCAGCAGTATAGATGTGCGTGTCAGGAGAGTCAAATAAAAATATGGTCAAAATCGAGATGGCGTTAGACCTCTGAAAATGCCAGCACCAATACCAGGTGCCAAATGTCGATGCCGTAACCCGCCGACGACCAGAAACGGATTCACTGTCAAAAAAAATAGATCGGGCACTCACGATTGCACGCTGCCTTGCAAACCAATCTCAGCGGCCACTTCACGCATACCCATAATGGTGTCGGTCATCAGTTCGGACAATTCAATACCCAACATTTCAGCGCCTTTAGCGATAATCTCGCGGTTTACACCGGCGGCAAAGCGTTTGTCTTTCCACTTCTTTTTTACCGATTTGGCTTTCATATCCAAAACGCTTTTGGAAGGCCGCACCAGTGCCGAGGTTACCACCAAGCCGGTTAACTCGTCGATGGTATAAAGGACTTTTTCCAAATCGGTTCGAGGCTCAACATCGGTACAAATTCCCCAACCATGGCTAATGACGGCTCGAATGTACTCCTCGGGCCAGTCGTTAGCCCGAAGAATTTCTTCGGTCTTTTGACAATGCTGATCCGGAAACTGTTCATAGTCAAGATCGTGAATCAGGCCGATCACACCCCATTTCTCCTGATCTTCACCACGTTTGCGCGCAAAATAACGCATAACGGCCTCAACAGCCAGTGCATGTTTAATCAGACTGTCACTCTGGTTGTATTGCGTTAATAGTCTATAAGCGTCTTCCCGGGTCGGCACCTTTGGGGACATACGACCACCTCCTCGTTGTTAAGTGGATAAGATCCCATGGACCTCGCGCAAATTCAGCCACAGTGAAGCTGTAAATGTTTCAAACCTAAAGATCCAGGTTGCAGCAATATGCTCAATGATATCGAAGGGATTTGAAGAAATTCAGGATCAAAATCCTTGACATGTGTTAAAACATTTCCATCTGGTCACTCGATATTTCACTGCCGTGTTCAATAAACAACGCCACTTGCTTTTTTAACTTCTCCACCTGGTTCATGTGGCCCATTTTCCATTCATATAGTTCCTTATGCAATCGATGCTGATCATCGGCGAGTGCTGCTTTAATTTGCGGTTCAACCGGTTCCCAGAGAAGATGCGCTTCTTCGGGTGGCAGATTAATTTTATTAAAACGCCAACGACAAAACCGACCCCACCAGGGCGAATAGATGGATGCATTGGTTGCCGCCCCTTCAAAATAAAAGCTGGTCCATTCCAGCTGGTGCAGGGGAATGTAAAGATCACGGGCAATATCTCGGAATACGCGTTGGCCCTGCGGTGTATGCTTATCAAATACCACCCAGTAGGGAAACTGTTGGTCCGCCGACTCCGATGGATAGTATTGCGGAATATCGCTGGCAACTGCCAAATAGGCCGCTGCTAAGATAGTAGCACGGTCTCGGGGCCGACCCGCATTTCGAAATTGAAATGCATTTTCAATAAGGGCATCAGCATCGCGGGATTTTTTTTGGCGCTCCACCCACTGCCAGAAATCATCAGGGCGCTGCACGCCTTGGGCGACAATTTTTATATGCCGGTCATCCGCGGATCCATCGAGTACCGTATGATCGTTTCCAGCCAGCGCATAGGCCAAATATCCGAGGCCGGTGGCATCTTTGGCCTTAATCGATCGAGCCGCCTTAACCAGAACGGCAACTTTACTGTAAAACTTACGATTGAAAACCAACTCAGCACCCAGGGGCCAGCAGTCTTCAAAGGTGATGATGGCCGCGCGGGTTCGAAACCAATTTTTATCGCGGGAAGCGAGTGTCGCAACAATGGCGCTGGTAATATAGACCAACTCTTCATTGCCGCGTCGAACCGCCTTCTGCAATAACGATCGGTATTTCGCATCAATATCGGATTGCGTTGATTTCATCGGTCGCCAAACGGCCTGCCCAGTACTCATTTAGGCGCAGGGCGATTACCGATTGCGACACAACCGCCAAGTTGGCCGAATGTTACCTTGTGTAATTCTCAAACAACATCAAAAATGGCCTGGAGGCGGTTAACAACTTGGCCGGCAATCATCTCATGCCCTACCTGGTTGGGGTGCAAGCCGTCTTCCAGATAATATTTAGCATCTCCCTGCTGTCGGTTATTAACAAACGGATGAAACAGATCGATAACCGGAATGTCGCTCTGATCCGCCGCATCTTGCATGGCGTGGGCGAGTTCTTTAATTTTTTGATTGCAGTCCTCGAAACCGCCGAAGGGCGGCATCATTTCATATTGCTGCGCCCGCTCTAAACAGAGTGGCAATGGCAAACCAATGACCGACGTCACACCATGGTAAAACGCCTGGGCAGCCATCGCAAACGTGTTGGCCAAAATGACATTAATCTCAATATTCCACCACAGATCATTGGTTCCGTTTAAAATCAACACCAGGTCCGGTTGTCTTTGGACAACATCGGGGTAAAAGCGACTCAAAAGCCCAGCGCTTGTATCGCCGCCAATGCCGGTATTAATAACATGCAGAGGCAGTTGTTTTGCGATCAAGGCCGTCCAACGGTCAGTGCGTTCAAGATCTGCCGCTTCTGTGAGGCTATCGCCGTGGCAAACAATCGTTTTCAAAAAAAACTCACCCAAAGAATTCCAATGAAGGTTTGCGCAGACCCCATCCCAAACATGCTGGCTATTATCGCATCACCTTCACCGATGGCGCCTTCTCGATTGGTTAATATGCATGTTGATACCGGTTCGGCCAGCCTAGGTATTGAGTATGCCGGTGACCACGCCTTGCGGGCGGGTGTCGCTGCGTTTGTCGTGCATTGGAAAATCAGCCGATTTCCACACGATCCATCCGCCGCGTAAAACACACACATCTTTAAATCCGGCTTCAATTAATTGGGCGGCGACCTCCGTGCTGGTCTTTTCCTCCGGTGTGGAGCAGTAAAGGACGATGGTCTTGTCTTTGGCGTAATGATCTTGCCAGTTGGGCACCTGATCCGGATCTTCGTGGTGCGCATTACGAATCATTTTCTGACTGGTTGTCCAGTTGAGGCGCACGTCGATAATCATCGTCTCGGCATCGGCAAGGTGTTCTTTTAAGGCCTCCTTACTGATTCGTTTGATGGCATCCATTTTCCAAACTCCTTTCTATTCACCATAATGGTATCGCTATTTGAGATCGATTTATTTAATAAGCTTGTGGGCAAACCGTTTGATGCGCTCACGCCAAGGGTGATGAATATGAACCTTAAGGTAAAGATCGCCGGCAGTACCGCCGCCTTGTCCTTTAGCACCCATTCCGCTCAAGCGGATGCGCTGACCGTGCCGGACCCCCGAAGGAATTTTAACCACTAACTTCTTGGAGCGCTTGCGGTGATAATACGCATAGGGACCTCCCTTGAAAGCTTGCTGAGGCGTCAGGTAGATGGTATCAACCGTATCGTTGCCATCCTGCGGCAATTCTAATCCGCTTACTTTTTTTAAAAAATACTGCGCCATCCGACCGATTTGTCCACCACCTGATGGCCGGTCCAGTTCCGGACGCTTGCGACCAAAAGGGCCGCTGAAGATAAACCCACCTGCGAAAAAGCCCGGGCGTTTAAATTCAAAGCGCCGAAACCCTTGCCCATAAAATTCCTTGAAAATATCGTCAAATCCTCGAAAACCGAATGATTTGGCCATTTCTTCAAAAATCTTGTGAATATCGGAACCGTGGAAGATATCCTGTTCGGAGTAACTGCGACGAAAGTGAGTGTAGGCGGAATTGCCGAATTGCCGTCGCAGATTATCGTATTCCTGCCGCTTCGCCGGATTTGAAAGCACCGCATAAGCTTCATTGATCCATTTCATTCTTTCAGCGGACTGGGGATTATCCTTGTTGCGGTCCGGATGAAATTCAAACGCCAGTTTGCGATAGGC
>JAAUYL010002405.1_pt1 | contig 11389 bp, 14 predicted proteins | sample 7278011 | NCBI WGS metagenome assembly JAAUYL01 (sample SAMN14350225, study PRJNA611818) | marine sediment metagenome | isolation source: surface marine sediment (1.8m) | place: French Polynesia: Moorea | collected 2018-08 | reverse complement strand
TAGAAATCGTACAGTGAGAGATCCAGCCTCTTTTCTTATATGATTCAGAGTGACTAACTATGGCTACAGCAGAAAGCAGCCAAAAATATTCATAAAATACCATTTTTTATCTAAAGAAACTGTCTTTTCTCCAAATCTGGTGACACTTTTTGACTTCGCGATTTCTCATCACAGTGTTATGTCATCACTGTAATCACAACCTTTTCAATTTGCTGGCTTTTTTCGCCAAACCTTGGTGACTTTGAAAGCAAATGTTTTGGTAAAAGATGTTAGTCATGCATGGTGCACTGGCAGCTCAAAACTAAGACTTAACCATTGACAACCATTACAGAGCAATTTCACAAGTTTTTTGTTTTGTTATTGTTATGGTTCCATAAGTCTTCCCATTTGCCTTTAACTCATTGGCTCAATGCCCTTGGGTTGAAATGCAGTTTTTAAGTGGATCCAGAGTCACCAGAAGCGCATTGTTTGCATCAAATTAAGGAAAAAAAGGTCAAATTGTATAAAAAAAACACTAGTGATATTTATCAATCCGTATCAAGTGACACTGTGAAGCAAAATCCCGAAGTCAAGCCGATGAGCAGTTACTTTAAAATGAACAATCTCTACCTAAGTGATAGTATGCAATGGCGAACATAACTTACGCCAACATCCTTCAAGAGGTCAACGGGGTTTGGGGTATTGCCACTAGTGCCGTTGGATCCGACAATGTCCAGGAGGGAGGTGACGTCCTCGACAGCGACGGCCACCGAGGTCGTCGTGGTTGTTGTCGTCGTCGTGGTTGTCGTTGTTGTAGGATCATTGATCATCTGCTCCATGCTGTTCTTTTTCGCCATCCTGGTGTCGAGTTTGTCCAACTCAATGAGCCAAATGGACGGGCATACGGACGTGAGGTACAGGAAGACCGAGGGGCAGAACCTGCAGTAGATAATTTGTGCTTGAAGTACTAAGTATAACTCTGACCATGAATTCGCGAATTACCATTTCCATTCTTGGGATTTCTTGATTGTTAAGGTGAAGATACCCTCAAAGGCCAGTAACAGTATCGTAACACCCAGATACCAAAACCAAGGATCATTCTTGATAGTGACAACCCTAAGTGTGTCAAGGTAAAAAAGATGATTTTTTTTGGTAGGAAATTCACGTTTAAAAACGAGTACCTGTAAATTGCAACGAGACCGTGGATGGAAAATATCAGCCTCGTAATGATGGCCTTAATCGTGTCTATGAACGAGGCCATTGCGCAAAGTTGGTCAACCACCCTATCTCTCCGTCGGCTACTCCTCTCGAGGCTCACTTTCCAACTGTCTTCCTCGCGCCGACCTCTCGACCTCAACGTCGGACGGAGGTTATGCATGATACGAAGAAGGCCGATGTGCCATAAAAGACGTGGGCGCGCAGAGGTCAATGTGAAAGGTTGAGAGGAAAAAGACATTATGTCGTTTCGAATTGGTCTTTTTTTATTCGTGAATTCGCAATTCGTAGCAATTATGTAGACATTCCCACATTTATGTAGATCTATCAACGTACAGTAGCTATGGGCATCTAAATGAATAATACGATTACAAGGACTCTTTTAAGAGGCTAGATCTAGGTACAATTTTATGTGGACTCTAGTAATTTTTGGTATTTGTATTGCAATTTGCGAAGCTCTCGGTAATTTGAACGCGCAATATCGTTTCGGATCTTCATATCTATCTATCTACTCGTACTTAGTTGACTTCATTCGACTGCGCTATTACATGTTACATTAGTTAAAAATGTGCATCAAAAATATATATTGGTGGTGATATGTTTAGCGCCATGTTTTTCAGAAACCCCTATTTTAACATTATGGGTTGGTGGTTGGTGGTTGGTGAGGGGCGGTTATAGTTATATGCTGATTGCATCGGTTCTTCTCCTCCTTCGCATTCACGTATTTGTTCTTACAGCCATGTTTTCGTTTTAAACAACTCTACATTTGTCATTTTCTTTCACTACTATTTTTTACTTTTGTTGAGTTTTATTGGTTCAGAGATCGAGGTTCAGTTTCGCTTGGTGACAAAAGCTCTTGAGGCGGAGGAGGTTGCTTCTCATAAAACAGCATGTACGGATTCACAGAGAGGACAGTCTCCACATCAACCTGTTTGACATCCTCGTCACTGACGTAGTACCACTTGATGCGGCCGCTGGGCAGCCGACACTTCCGGTAGGTTAGATAATGGCCTGACTGGATCCCGCCAATATGCGTGATCACCGCGCACAGCGTATAGTTGTTGCGATCCACCATTGCTTTTGACGAAGGCAGGAGCTCGGAAGTTGTGAGCGATCGGCCAGAAGAATCCTCCGGGTCCACCGATCTCGCTCTGTCCTCGAACCACTTTTTGCGACATAATTGGCGTGCATAGATGAACCTGTCCATGTTCAGGTAGAGCGGAAACGTCACCGTGTCGTCCCGTTTGAAGGGAACGCCGGACTCGAAACCAGTCCTCTGAATGTGAAAACAAAGACAGTTGGGCAGCCTGGCGAATGTCTGCTGCTTGGTGGAAGATTCCTCGACAGCCTCCAGGGAGACAAACATTTGAAGCAGAGTCTCCAATGACGTCACCGTTGTTGCCCCTCCTGGAAATGATGAGCCTCTGTTTTTCGGCAGATACAGGGTCACGTTATTGAAGACGTTCGACCTCGTCGGCGACTCTTCTTCCTTCTTGGTTTTGTAATTTACTCTGCTCGTCATGGTTCCACAAAACGGAGACTTCTTCTTAAAGTTTCGGGGCTAAAAATATACCAATGGTCATGCATGCTTGGGAGGGGTCATTTTTTACGAACCAATGTTGAGGACGAAAAGGTGGCTCCAGATTTGCAAATTATCCCGGGGCTGTCTGTTTTGGTTGGTGTCTCACACGCGTCGGGACCACCGCCGGCGGTGGCCTCGTGGATATCTGACAAGTTTCGCAGCTCCAAAAGCGACTGGCGACGGTCGATCTTGTCTGATGTGGCTGCGTCAATCTCTATCACTTCTAGCAGACCCTGGAAGAGCTCGTGAGCATCCTGATCGGTGGAACAAGCCACAAATCCCTTGGACCTGTAAATAAAAAATCCTCAAATACACCCCCAAACCCAATGAATGGCGATATATTTTTATAGGTCTACCTCAAAGATGCGAAAAGATATGTTGGTGTAACGACATCGCTCGGTAGATCGTCGTCCTCTATGCGATTTATTGACTTGAGGCTGTGGACAAAAAGAGGAAAGAGGTCACGCGTGTTAGGCAATGGGGATTGTGTTTATTGCAGATATTTACCATTTCAGTAGGTTTTGTTTCAGTATATTTTCAGGGTCTTCCCTCAACCACTCGAGGATGGACGGCGTCGAGGCCATTGCCTGAAGAACGGCGTTCATGTAGCAAGCTCGTCCAGTGTTCATCATTCCTCTCGGACCTCGAAGTCTCCTTTTGTTGGGGCGACCGAAACCACCCCCAAATGTGATGTAGAGGGTGGCCGCGGAGGCCACGGCTGCAGCAATTATGGCAGACAAAGACATCTGTCTGATCTGCTCCATCTTGACGTGGATCTCGAGAGGCCACCATCCGCACTCTTAAACACCAATTGTTTTGTCATTCACCTCCACGACCTTGTGCAGTCTTTTATGTTATTGAGCTGCTTTTGCACCGTCTGGAGTTGGGGATATATATTCATAACTTTCCTCGCCGGCCAGAACTCGAGTCCACGGTCAGCTGATCTTTGTGTATCACCATTTGAACGTGGGCGAAAAGGTCTGCACGGAGAGAATAGAATAGTCAATTCAGGTTTGTATCTGCATAAAATAAAATGAAAGATGCATGCACGACTTGAAATAGGATTTACTTTCGCGAGTAGCTTTCACATAAACCAAAACAAGTCTCTTGGGACCATTTTAATTTTCATCACTGAAAATCAACCTAAGACATTAATGGTGATAAAATGCAATGCAATTTGTGCGTGCTCATTTTTGCTACGAAATGCGATATTATAAATGGGCAAAAGCGATGCAAGTTTGAGGCAACTTCTGTTGGTTATGATCCCCAAGATTTGATTAATAAATAATATCGATTTGGCTGTTTGAATAAACAGTGGGGGAAATATTTTCATGCAATATTGCCCATTGTCCGTACTTGGCACTTCTTGTCCGTTTTTTAGATATCTATGCACCTACAAACAGACATGTTTCTCTTGGGCGGCAAGATGAAAAGAAAATCGTTACGTTATACAGTTTCATGGTCTCTCCAAACGGGAGCCCGAGCAGCATGCCGTTCTCATGCAACAACATCCACACGTACAGAACAGAAGCCAAGCAGCATTTCGGCTTCGCACACAGCCTTCTTTCTGTCTGTTCTGCCTCTGCTTTGTCTATATAATCTATCCATCCATAGCTAAGTATACCTACCTATGTGTCTACTTTGGCGGCGGCGTTGCAGCACGCGTACAAGGCGAGATACAAAAAGCTGCTTTTGACTGTGGATAATGGTGAGCTCGTCCGCCTCGCCTCGCCTCGTCTCTCGCCTCGCTCTCGCCGCTTCGGCAGTCGCCACCCACCCGACCCGCCGACCAATGAGAACACGAAGATCGCCCCGCCAGATGTCGGCGATATTTTGCCAGATTGGATTTCAAACTGCAAAGAAATGAGAAATGAGTCGAAAATATTCTTGTTTTCTTAACACAAACATTTTATGTAATGTTGAAGTATTAAAGTATGCACATGTGTTTCGTCGTCAAATATTGAAAGATTTACTTCAAATCTCACTTTGCCACAAAGCCACTGTTGGATCTGGTAACGCTGCAGCTTTCAGTCGAAGGTGACGGGCTGCATTAAGAATGGCGTCGTTTCCAGCAATCGCCGCCAGTGATTAGGACAGAAGTTTTTCCCGAATTGAGGCCCGAAAACAGGGCTCCGGGTGTTGGTTTTGGGGGCGGATCAGCTTAAGACCCGACTCTGAATCCGATCGCCACCAGAAAATATTTTCGCATCGCTTCCTACGCGAAAGCTTGCGTCAGTTTGTTTTGTAAATAAACGGCGAGAAAATCGCCAGTGACGGCAAATCGGAACTTTCCTTGGTGATTGACGGAAAACATCGTGTGCCGGTAAAACTTTAGGGAGTTCAATTTTTGGAAGACCCCATCGACATTCGAAGGCGACATACGAAAGTGATAAAGTCAAGATCTGGCCATCGACTAGAGCAAGCTCGGTTGACATCATATGACTAAATTCAGCATCAGGTTTGAATCAACCCGTCTGACAACTCTTTTCCACTTGGCTGACGCATTTTGTGCGTCACCTTTGTGGCGGCAAACATGGCTGAGGAGATCGTCCTGACTGGTCCCAAGACAAGTCTACAAGATGAATTGTCTAAACTCTACAGTCAAGGATTTTTGACTGACATCACTCTTTCCACGGAGGATGGCAAGAACTTCGAGGCGCACCGGATATTGCTTGCTGCGCGCAGTCACTACTTCCATTCCATTGTGCCACGTCTGAAGTCGGAGGCAGTCATATTTTTGAAAGGAGTCAAAGGGGCTCACCTCGACAAGATTCTCAAGTATATCTATTCAGGCTCGGTGTCTTTGTCGCGCCACCAACTCAAGCCGATTTTGGAGGTTGCGAAGAGCCTTCAGGTCAAGGGTCTCTACGATGCCAACCCAACAGAGATTCTCAGTCGTCAGGGGGCTGCCAGCTCCTCCTCCGCACTTGCATCCAGATCAGGCGGAAACCACCCAAACGTACAAGCTGCCATGGCCGCACGCGCCCAGCATAAGCTGGCCTCTCCAGGATCCATGGACAAGACCACGTCGACGAGCTTCAAGTCGTCGGCGTCCACGTCCGCGGCTATGGCAGCGTCACGAAGCAGTCGATCCAACAAAATGCCTCCATTGAAGTCAGTGGCCGACGATTCAGACGAAGACTCCGACGACGAGATCGTCTTGAACAGAAGCAGGCAGACGGACAAAGATGACCTGGAAGATGATGAGGAGGATGGCGAGGGGGACGACAATAGATCGGACAGTCCTCCAAAGGTCAAGCGGAAAAGAGGTCGTCCTCCAAAAATGAAACGTGGAGATGACAGAGCCGGAAGCAGCAAGGATGACCCCTATGAGTTTGACGCGGACGAATCCGGAGCCAAGAATGACGAGTCCTCTTCCAAATCTGGAAAAGCCTGGCGTGTAAGCGGTGGAAAAAAGCACCGTGAAGAGGGAAAAAGTGACGACGACGAGAGCTTGTCCTTGTCCAAGAGAGAGGTAAGAAAAACAATCTGCCGGTAAATTTGTTATCATCCTGATCATTTCACGATCTTTCAGAAGTCGAAGTATGCCACCTCTGCCATCAACGGTAAACACGTATTGAACATAAAGTGCTTGGTAAGTTAATTTAGAGTCTTGTAATCGTTAATGGTCTTATCGACTTTCCTCGATTCTCTCAATATTATTGCAGAACAACACTGCCGAGCTTCATCTCTCGCGTTTCGCGAATGGGATGCGCGGGAACAGCATCAAGTATAAAGAGAAGTGGATGACACCCCAGGAATTCGAGGAGGCGTGTGGAGCAACGAACAAAAAATACCTGGAGAACATCCAGACTGATTATGGTAATGGAATGAGCTAAGATAGCCAGTAATTGACCGCTTGATATATAATCGTCCAAATTGTTTCAGGCCCCCTGAAAACTCTGACAGCATCAGGGATGCTGAAGCCCCACTCACGGAAGTGCCGCTGCTCGATATGCCGAGGCGAAGAAACCTCCCCGAAAATGGAAATGTTGAAGCGCGGAGAAAAACGGCCAAAGGAAGAGGACCTCAATGATCCCGATGACGATGAGGAGCACAATGCAGCGGATGGCAGTCACGATCAAGGAGACCACGACGGCCACCACTCGAGAAGGCGTGATGGAAGCAGTGGAGGAGGAGGAGCCGACGACGAGGGCCACCACTCGTCTCACAGACAGCACAGCCCCTCCAAGGAGAAGGAGGGCCGGAGCAGCTCGAAGAAAAAGAAGAAGAAGCACTCGCGCAACGACGAATGGCGCAAGCAACTCCTTGCCGAACAGCTGAAGCAAGAAACATCAAACTCCCAGCAACAACAGCAACAGCAGGCTCAAGCAGTGGCCCAAGCTCAGGCCCAAGCCCATGCCCAGGCTGTAGCCCAACAGCAAACCGGCGCGGTGCTCGAGTACTCCTTCGACCATCAAGACCAGCAGCTCCAACATCAACAGCACCCGCAACAACAACAGCAACATATCATTCAGCCCAACGGCGGGGAGATCTACGTGACTGCCATCAGCGGCATCAACGCGCCCATGGTGAGCACAATCAGCGACATGCCGCCGAAGATCTCTCCGTCCGCCATGCTCCCGGATCGCATTGAGCCGCCCCAGCACGTCCAACCGCCAGCATTCTACGTCATGAGCCCACACCCGCACATGAACCCGGCGCCCCCGACGCCTCAGCATAACCCGTTCCCAAACATGGGGCCTCCCGCGTCGCCAGCCCCTAGCACGACCTCGTCCGTGATGACCTCGCCGACGCCGAGCATCAAGTCCAAGGACGGTGGCGGGGCGGGAGGGAGCAGCTCGGGCGGTGCCGCCGCGAGCACCCCACGCATGGGACCAGTCATGAATGTGAGGTGCAAGAGCACGACTGCCGTCCTCTACACGAACAAGTACGAGTCGGGGAGCAAGGGCAAGTGCATCCAGCTGGGTGACGAGTGGCTGACGCCAAATGAGTTTGAGGACAGGGCTGGCTCCAAGGCCAAGAAGTACTTGTCCTCCATCAAGTGCCTCGGACGACCGCTGAGAGTTTTCGTCAACAGCGGGGAGCTCAAAGGATCCACCCCGCCTGTGCCTACCAAGCCCCCGAAGAAGGTCAAGCCGACGACAATGCAGCCCATCGCGCCGGCTCCTCCCTCCTCGGGTCCGGTGCCCCAGATTGCCATGCAGCCGATCGCGTCGGCACCCCCGACGCCATCCCACATCTCCAGCGCCCCTCCGATCCCGGCCAACCTGGGCATGATGATGGGGGCCCCAAATCAGCCACAGCCTCCGATTCTGATCAACCAGACGACCTCAATGGCCTCCACCATCATGGGTAATCAGCATCAGGTCGTGCCAATCATTTCGATACCGATGGACGTGCGGCAGAACGTATCCCAAGCAATGTAGGGAGATGACAGAGATGGCCCCTTTTTCGACAAGCTTGAAGAGTGGTGTTACGACAACTTGAAAGAATGGTGACAGGAATTTCATGAAAACTGTAGTCTCTTTTTCCCCAATCATGTTTGGTTTCTTACACATTATATTGACGGTGAAGATAACTGAAGTCATCTTACTACTGCAAAATATTAATTCCATCGAAGAAGGATTTTTTTATATATCTAGCTACCCTCTAGTATGCGTTTCTTCATAATGACCGATGTATCTCAATTGCATCACATCAGTGGTGGTCAACACGTTGGCAAAATATAATCCAAAATCAAATGCAAAATGGTCTATATATTTTATTTTAACTCTCATGTCTGTGACTTGACTGTGTTTGCTATCATGTTGAAGGCTGTTTGCAAAGCTTCAGACATTTGATCAAGGCTGCATTGATCCTTAAAGACGCTCAGGTTGATGCCAAGATCTGATTCTCTTATTTGATATCCTAAACCGTAGCCCGTTGAAATCACCGGACAGAAGGAGAATCGAAAATTCTCTGAGCTGAGAGTGGATGTGGAAAGCACAATTGTATTGATGGATTTGTACGCCGGGTCCTCGAACAAAGCTGGCATTTTGTAGCCATCCTGGATGGCCAGATTTCTCAACGCGAACAAATGCCGATCCCATCCTTGACCTACGGAGAAGCAGCAACACTTTAATTTGAGAAATGAAATAAGTAATGCATATTTTTGACATCATTCTTACCCTGGGCAGCAAGTTTGGTAAGGTCCATGTGAGTTTTTGAAGATTGCTTGAGCAGTGACAAACATTCCTTGTCAGATCGATTTTGCTTCAGGAATGCTTCTGCACAATTTTTCTGTTCCGATGAGAAAGCTCGAACTGTCTCGGTTCGACCGCGCCGGAACATTGCGGTTGAACAGGATTCGTATTGAACGGCGAACTTGCCATAAATCATATGATGAGCCAATTGAAAGGCCAACTGCATGACCTCGTCCGGACCAACTCCAGCTCTCTTGCAATCTGCTTTTCCAAATCCTTGTCTGTGGACATATTTAAAATCGACCGAGTCAAGTCGATCCACATGGTGTTTTTTTGCTTTCTCTACATAGTCATCAAGTTTGTCGTCGCCATCAAACTCAAGCTCGACAACATTGACCTCTGTGCTAGTTAAGTCCATGTCTCCATTAACAAACTTATTGGTGCGACTGTCTCTGATTATTTCGTCGAGAAACCTAAAGGAAAACCGCCCATTCAATCAAACCATAATGATCATGATGATCATAGCCTATAATAAATCTATACCTCATCACTGCGACTCCGTCTCCCCAAGAGTGCTCAAAATTGACTCCTGCACAACCATTGCTGGAGAAGATCATGCTAATCGATTTGTCGAACCATCGGTTTTCGGGTCGACTGCCACAACAAAATTCCTTGATGGCCTCTGGTGAATCCGGATCAGAACTACTCCAATGATCGTCCAAGCAAATCGCAAACAGAGCAGAGTCAACCGCTTTCAAAGCTGTTTCGTTGTTTTTGCTTGATGAGCACAAGTGTTGTCTCGCCTCTGCCCAAGTGTCTCTGTCCAAGGAGGTCAAGGCACCAATGCCCCGGCATTTTGTTGCATTTGTCCCGCTCATCTCCTTGATCCTCTTCAATGCGGTCAGATAGTACTTCGGGTCCATAATCTCCCCAGTATCAGACGTCAGCACGTCGAAGGTGTACAGCTTGCCATTTGACATGACCAACAAGTGTTTGGCGTCCGGAAAACGCTTTATGACATCTTTTTCAACGCCGGGGATGCGTGTCGATTGCAGCAAATTCCCGAACTGAAAAAAATGCTAATCACAAATCTATCTATTTATGCTGCAATCTCTGCAATCGTTTTAGAATACCTGGGACATATCGATTGGAGAAACTTTGAGCTTGATGCTGAGCTGTGTTGCAATGTTCTCGGGCATCTCTTTGACTTTGTTCCAGAAAATTGCGTTGTTGGTTTCTGATGGTACCATGTGATGCACACTCGGATATAGTTTCTTCTCTTGCAAGGTCTTGTGGAACCTGAGTGCAGACATGAGCAGATTTGCCGCCCTAAGACATGGGTCGCATGATTCGTGACTAGAATCCTTGCCGACTTTGACCAGACTCAGTCCAGGATTGTGTGTGAGCGACACAGGACTGCGATCTGCCAAGTACATGTCAAACCAAGGCTCGGTTATGAATGATGAGTCCTTGCGGGCAGCATCCGACCGAACCAACCTATCGTTGAGCTCACCACCCACATTTCGTAGAAAATGGTCGACAATATTTTTTGTGTTGGAGAACTCCTTAGACGACAGTAGGGGTCGTTGCGACGCCAAATACCGTTCACAAGTCTGTTCCAACTTGGGAACGGAGAGCTTCGGCAGGGATTGTTGGAACACGTCAGTGGGCACGGGGCTTTCTTGCAAAAATTGGAATTTGTCTGATGACCAACCATAATTTTCTTTATGGCGGGATTCCTTGTGAAATGACGCAACGACAACCGATGTGCGGTTGACAACGAGCCTTGAAAATAGGCAGCTCGAGTGCTTGATAAGCATTGCAATTACAATGTTTTCTTGTCAAGTATCAAAGTACGAATAGTCAGGAGGAAAACTTCACAAGTCACAACATCAAGGAACACATTGACGGCTCACAATACTTGTACGGCAAAGTCACCCTGACGACGACGAGCTTACGTAACACTCTACATGATCAAGAAGAGGACGACCACCACTGTCCCCTAAATTTGTCCACGCAAGCTATTCGTGTAGGATGCTACAGGCCTGACTTATATGAAGATATTTAAATAGAATGCAGAGTTGTTCAGTGTAATGCATTTTTTTCAAATCATTCGTTTTGTCGCTGATAGGGTAGATTTCACGTATATGTATTTATTTATGTGAGTTATGCTTTTTATGGTACCTTGTTTGCGCGCGCGCGCACGTAGAAAAATTAAAAGCTAAAACAAGTCTGAATCTTGATTCTTGGAGCTGATTGGTGATCACCAACAGATGACAAGAACAACATAAACGAATCAAGTCGAAATGGTAATCGAAGGAACAAGTGCCGAAGCTAAAAACTAACTTTTTCCTGAAGTCCATTGAAGAAGCATAAGAACAACACTAACGTTGTTTTGCCGCTGCGCTTTAAAATAACGTGACGTCAGTTTCTTACGGACGATCGCAACGGGAAAGGTTAACAGTTA